>Ga0310040_1001573_pt1 | contig 16287 bp, 26 predicted proteins | sample EPASupsiteHSE623_FD_200237 | JGI IMG/M metagenome (GOLD analysis project Ga0310040, IMG submission 200237) | Bioremediated contaminated groundwater from EPA Superfund site, New Mexico - Sample HSE6-23 (v2) (version 2) | ecosystem: Environmental > Aquatic > Deep subsurface > Groundwater >... | reverse complement strand
CTCGGAGCCTGCCTGGCCGTCTGTCCGGAGGGCGCGCTAACCATCGAGGAGCGTGATGCCGAGGAGTTCGACCTGCAGGCAGCCAAAGAGCATCAGGGCAGATCCAAAGAGGAGAAAAATAAGGTAGTGGTATCTCCCTGCGCCACTCCGATGACCCTGCATCCGGCTTCGCCGCCTGCTCGGCGACCCGGCCAGGAGGCCCTGGCCCGCCTCAGCGAAGAGAGAAGGGAAGGAACGGCATCAAATCAGCTCTGCAACTGGCCCATTCAGATGAGGCTGGTACAGCCCCAAGCACATTTTAATGTTCTATAATGAGTCAATTGCCAAATCGATCCTATGGCATCTTCATCAGTTCCTGTGAGAATGCCATAGAACGGTTTTCGGATTGGTAGTGTAGCATCATGCAGATTCTTGGGCGAATGCTTCACTACTCTTTGTCAGGCTGCTGGCTGTGACATTCTTCGATATTTCGCGAGAGAACCATGGGCCCAGGCATTCTTACCCGCAGGATTACTTTCGCCCCGCGCGCCTTGGCCTCATATCCTCAAAGGGCATAGATGCATACATGGACTTCGAGCTTTATCCCACTATCGGCCTCAGAGAAGGATCCTTCACAATGGCAAACTGATAAATATTACTTAGAATAAATAGCATACTCTATAATTATATTCTGAGAATCGATAGCAGAAAAAATACTCGATTTAGGAAGCCAAAGTGCGGAAACCCTCATGAGCCAGGACGAGGGCTCATGCCCGAAGAATGAAAAAACCGATATGCAGTTCGGTTCTTTAATAGGAATGTGGTATCCACTATTGGGTCTTCGAATAATTTATCGGGTAATTGTCAGTAAGGCTCAATTCTTTTTGCAAATTTTTTCAATATTATAATTGATATCAGCACTTTTCAAACCTTCTCGCGCAAGCTGCAATATGTATCTTGCTTGGCCTAATTCAGAGTTTTGCCTATAAAGTCCTTCCATTATTTGCTTTCTTTCATCTGGATTAAGATTTTCTTGACAGCATAGAATAAACCAGGTTCTGAGGTTCATCAAGGATTCAAGTTGCTCCAATGTCAAATCACTTTTATTTGATTTTTTTTCTTTAATAAGGCTGTCTAATCGTTCCAATTCTCCTCTTTTTGCCAAATACTCAATAATACTAGGATTCATGCAATTAGTTGATTCTTTATCAAATTCAGGGGCCCAATAAGCGGCTAATTTCGCCTTAAATTTATTTATTGCATGATTTTTCTTTATTAAATCCATTACCTCAATTACTAATGCTCCTATCGATAATACCGCACCTAAGATAATTAGGTGGCTAGCAAGTGGGATAAATTCGACTAAAACATTTGGATCTATCATTCAATCTCCCCTCCAATTCTCAATGAATGGTGGAAAGACTTCATGCCACCAAAAATGGCGAATAATTCTCTCAACTGAATGAAGTGCAAAAATAGAAATTATAGTTAGATACGACCATTTGCTGACGTCAATGCTATTTTGAAATTGGCTAATCGCCGTAGCTGGCAGGCCTGACACAAATCCAAAAAACGCAGCAAAAATGATGCTAGTGGCGACTGTGAGGCCAAATACTATAAAATTTTTAGAGGATATGCCAATCGAAATTGAATACATAGCTGCTGCGATGGTTAGAGATTTTGCGCTGATAGTTCTAGTAAAAAGAAGTTCAAGAATAATTGGCAGAAGAGGAAGAGTCATATGAAACACAATACAGAGAATAAAGCTTTCGAAATCGCGATACGCAGGGATACTAAATGTCCCCCAAATCTTCATATTTATAAGACTATCAGTAACTATTATAAACTTTTGCCCAATTACCCTTCACTTCTAAGCAGCAACCTCGGCTCTGGATTTAAAGCCAGCAATACGAAATAATGGCTACAGTATCCGCTGAAAAAATGAGCACATCCCACATCCCGCAGGAACGCCATCAAAGGTGCTGCTAATTCTTATGCCATCGATTCCGATTATAAATTTATGATATCATTAATATTTAAAATATAAATTTTAAAAGTTAATACCTATCATCACAAGAATCGAACGCATGAGATTCATTTTGAGAGGAAGCCTCTGATGTGTCATTTGTTAGCGTTTTTCAGCAGATCACGACCTCGACCCATCTTCGATGTCGCCGGCACCGATACTAGCACCAGGCACACAAAAACGCAGATCAAGTATATCGATCGCATAATTTGATCAATTCCTCTTCGGAATGATCAGTAGGATATATCTGACGAAAAACCTTTTGGATGGATGACGTTGGAAAAGAAACGCATTCTGATACTTGATTTCAAGTGTCAAGTATTCAATTAGGATCTCTCTCGATCAATATTTAATAATATAGTTATTAAAATATTATCTATATCTCAGATTAATCGATATCAGAAAAAACATGCAAATCTCTCCAAATTCATATAAAATTCTCAAGCTTTGAAGAGAAGAGCCGCAATACTTGACACTTGAAATCAACCTTTCTCAGATCGCAAAACTAGCAGATTTCCTCGCTTATTCACCTTGGATTTCTTTACCTCGATGAGGTCAGCCATCTTTGAAACCAGTCTTGAAAAAGAGGATTCGTCCATCCCCATGCGCTTTCGTGCATCTGAAGCGAACATCTTACCGCCGTTGACGATAAGAAGGCCGCGAAGAAGCTCGCGGCGATCCTGTTGTTTTGGGCTCGGTTCGGGCACCTCTTTAAACCGAAGCTCCCGGATATACTCGCCGTGCTTGTCAAGCCGCATCTCATGCTCTTTGACAATCTCACGTAGGCTTTGCACCTCTTGAATGATCGTGGCTAGGTCCGATGCTCGCAGGAGGACCGTAGCCGGGCCTTTGGGAAGGTTTATAGCCTCCGCTAGCATTGTATTGTCTGACATTGTAGTTCACCCTACATTGTCTATCTAGGCAAAGGCGAGAGCAAGGGCCTCATGAGGGTTTTCGCTCTCGTTTTTTGCTGTTATCATTTCTTCAGGTATCTTACTTATTTTCATACTGACGAAATCGCCTGGTTTTATTCCAAGCGCACGTCTGATCGAGAGCGGGATTTGTACCCTTCCCCGAATGTCTACTTGCATTACTGCGGGTAATTCGCTCATATATCCCAACTTCTACCCCAGAGCATATAAACTTTCCTATTTTGTGGGTATTTAATTTTATTTGTAGGTAGTTTTAAATAGTATGGTGTATTAGTAGGTATTGGAGTTAGACCCAAACATGTCCAAACTGGACGCATCGGTCGTGAAAACCGCATATGACCGCGTCGCAAACGCCAAGGCCGCCGCATACCAGGCCCGCAGAGCCCTGGAGACGACCGCCGAATTCCGCGCGGCCCAGGATGCCGATAAGGAGCTCGAGCTGGCCGAGGACTGCCTGGCAGGCGTGCAGATGCTCCTCAACCCGAAGGTGATGTAGAAGAATGAAACCGAAGAGCAGAAGCGAACTGGAAGGGGCCGCTGCGAATCTGTTCACATATCTTGATGCAGAATTCCAGCCGTGCGAGGCCCTGTATATCGTCAGCGAGTTGACCAAGAAGATGTCTCTGGCTATGCTCCAGAGAGAAACGGAGCGAGAGGAGGACTAAGATGGACGACAACGAAACTGTGAGCCCCTTTGGGGCGCAGGCGCTTCCCGGCAGTCTGCAGACCAAATTCACAGCCGCAAAGGCCCGCCTCCAGGAAGCTAAGGATGCCCTCAACAGCGTGCTGAAAGAGATGATCGCAGCCGGTCAGGCCAAGGTAATCGAAGATAATGGCGGAGAGTTCCCAGATATTACCGTCGTGGCCCCGAAGCATCTGCTCGATCTAATTGAGAGCTTTGATTTCCAATCGGATTCAGCATCACCTAATTGGCTTGATGCGGATGGCTGTGAAGTCAATCTCAGGGGCCGGGAAGAAGTGGAGTGGTTCTGATGCCAAATGAAAGCCCCTGCACACAGGAAGCCAAGCTTATCCGCTATTGCACGCGTTGCGGTCGGAAGCTCAAGGCCGAGGCCTCGATGAAGATCGGCCTGGGCCGGGTATGCGCGAAGAAAGAGCATGTATGATAGTGCTCCGTGGGCCGTCTCACTACTCCCAGCGGCCCGGAGCGATCCCCGAAACTTCCGGCCATAATAGACCGGAAGCGGGAGATGATGGCAAGAAACCGAGAATGTCAGATGCATGTGCTTAGTCTACCACCGTTCCGGTACCTCGGAGCAGGGCCTGGGCGGCATTCCCGCAATGCGGGATATGGGCAAGGCGAGGCCCGGCGCGGCACTGCGATGCTTGGTTCGGCAGGGTCCGGCAGGGCAATGCAAGGAAGCAAGAACGAACGAACCGATTCGGCACCTCAGAGCAGGACCGGACCGGCATTCCCGCAATGCGGGATACAAGGCCAGGCGAGGCCTGGCACGGCCCGGTGATCTGGGGCGAGTCGGGGCATGGCGGGGCAGGGCGAGGTAAGGTTTGACGAGGTGAGAAAGACGTGAGCACAAAAACAGTGGATTGCACAATCAGAGGCATGTCGCCTCTTCTCATGCATAGCTTTCCGATGACCGAGATCAAGGCTCTGGAGAAGAAGTCTCCCCTGGAGCAGGCTGAGATTGCAGCCTACCGGGATCCCGACACAAGGGATCTGTATGTCCCCGGGATTGCCATCCAGAGGTGCTTCATCTCCGGTGCCACCTATTCCAAGGGCAAGGGCCGGGCCAGCCTGCAAAAGCAGGTCGCAGCCTGTGTCCTCGTGAATCCGGAGCGGTGCTCGCTCGGCACGAAGGAGTTTGTTATCGATTCCCGGCCCGTTGTGGTTCCAGCTACGAAGGGACGCGTCATCAGACACCGCCCCAAGCTGGTGGAATGGAATGTCTCCTTCCGGATCGAGTACGACGACACGCTCCTGAGAGAATCCGAGCTCCGGCAGGTTGTCGATGATAGCGGCTCCCGCGTCGGCCTGCTGGACTTCAGGCCCGAGAAGAAGGGACCATTTGGCAGGTTCATGATCACGAAGTGGGAGGCATAAAATGCCTGAAGAACCGGACCAGGAGACGAACATTCGCTGCTGCAGGTGCAACCGCGCCCTGACGAATCCGGACTCAAGAGCAAAGGCAAAGGGCTACGGCCCCATTTGCACCGCAAAAGAAGTCAAGGATAGAATGCTGGCAAAAGAAGCTGCGGAGGCTACATCTTGAAGAGTGTCATAGAACCACAGCCCGGAGATCTAGCCCGCGCCCGCATCCTGGCCGAGATTTTCCAGCCGCATGACCTGTATCAGGCCCGCGTGAAGTTGCCGGACGGCAGAACCGTCCTCGGCAAAGTGTGGGCCGCCAGCGCAGAAGAAGCGGGCCATAGAGCCGCGATTGCGGGCGAGGTAATCAGCATAGAAAGGGAATTTTGATTACTTTCGCCCCGCGCGGCAAAGTTAGATTTACTCACAAGACGTACGTACCTGGATGAGGGTATCTCAAATAAGTGAAATTCGGCATCATGTAGAAATCATTTCGACAATTGGCTATAAAATCGCGAGCAGCCAAAAGACTTCGTCGAAAGATATATATGATCTGCGGAGAAATGCATAGCTCACGCTAGCGTTGCTAGCACTATCAGCCAGCAGGATCGGCTTCAAGTTTCGACGCCTGGCGCCGATCCTGGAGGGCATGAGCACCGGATACCGATGCTACTGGAAGAATTCGTGCCGCTGCGATATAAGCATTTCGTAGTGATAGCGAAATCATCTCCCCATGCTCGTTCTGGCAGCGGAGGACGGGCATGAGGAAACTTGATGAAGATGTTTTAAAGGCCGTGCTGGAACGCAACGGCCTAACCGTGGCAGAGGTCATTAAGCCACTTTTAGGAACGTATTCGAATAATCAAATGCGGCGGGCTGTCCTTTCACTCGCTGGTGAAGGATTTCTGAGAATCGACCGCAACAGTGTGCCACGTTCTGTTTTCGTGCATATTACGCCACAGGGCAGGCAGGCGATTACATGAGCGGCTCCATCGCCACCAGCCCATCTGCACCCCTGCTCCAAGATCCCATTCGCCTCATCCAAAATTCCGACATCAGGGACGATCTGCGAGATGTCGTCGAGGAAGAGGACATTGCCCTTGCCATCCTCGCGTCCCGAGTTGTTGAGGTGCCAAAGACCCTTGTTCCCAGGCTACAGGAGCTGATCGGACAGCATATTGTGATCGGCTTCTTTTGCGGGAAGCACCGGGCGGAAGTGAGCCGCATATGAAGCGCAGCCGGCCCGCCATCAGGCTCGCCATTCTCGACATTTGCCGAGGCGAAGGCGCGAGTGCCGCAACCATCGCCCACGGCTGCAATCTCAGCTCTCCATGGCCGTATCTGGGTGAGCTGGCAGAGGAGAAGTTTATCGAATGTAAAGGCCGCGTCATTCAGACCACACAGCGAGGCATTACCGCGGCAGGACTGGCCAGAGCATCGGGGCTGGTCTAATGAACCTCCTTCGACTCAGGAGGGCTTTCTGTCACCAGCTCGCCATTCTTCCCAACTCTGAAGCGATCCAGCGGCATGCGACTGCAGAAATGATAGCTGTGATCGACCGGGCCCTGCAAGCCCAGAAGGCCGCCGATGCGCTGGTGAGAGCATGACTCTTCCTGTCCTGATCCGCCTCCGGCCTGAGTCCAAGCGCCTGCTCGCTCGCTACGGGGCCATCCAGAGACGAGAGCCCGGGATTACCTTAAGGAATATTCGCCGGAGTGGACGGCCATGATTGAATCTTGCTCTGCGAAGGCCAAGGTCATCGAGCCGTCTTGCGAACGCTGCATCAATGAGCGGTTCTGTGATAGACGGTGCTTCGAGTCTTCCTGTTATGACTTCGTGCCGCGGGTGAGAGCATGAGAGCCGCACTCACGGGCATCAAGCGCTCCCGTTTCAGGGCAACCTTCGCCGGCGTCTCCCCACGAGGCGACATCATTTTGCAGGACATCCGCAGCCCACGGGGCCGGAGTGAGCATCTGTGGGTTAGATTCGAGGCCTGGCCCGGACAAATGCTTCTGCCGGGATCGGAGATTGCATTTTCTGCCAGCGTCCGGGCTTACGAGCGGGCGCGGGATAATAGCGTGGACCTGACGCTATGCGATATCGAGGGATTGGAGGTGCTGGGATGACGCCAACTCTCTCTGCCGCCCAACTCATCCAGATCTATGAGACTCGCCTCGACGAGCAGCTCAACGAGATCGCCGAGCTTCGGCGCTTCAAGGCAGCAGCCCTCTGCATGATCGAGTGTCTGAGTGAGAAAAGACCGGACGGGGCGGTGCGTGCCCTATGACTCCATCGCAAGGGGAGACTGCGCGGGAAAGATCGGAGGTCCTCAATTACATCTACGCCAGAGCGGGCCGAGTCACCGCGAACAGAGGCCAGCAGCATCTCAGGGACTTCGAGGAGGAGCATGTCGTTTGATTTCTCGAAATGTCCCGGCTACTGTGAGCACATTCGCCGAAAGATGCTGCTGGAAGCTCCTCTCATCCACCGCCAGAATTGGAAAGAAAAGGAGGTGAGAATATCGACATAGACAGGTATAATCCCTATCCCTCCTTCCAGCCCGGCCAGGCCGAAGCAATCAATCAAATCCTCGATCTGCACAAAGAGGGCGAGAAAGTCGTGGAGCTAAATGCGCCCACAGCCGCCGGCAAGTCCTTGGACCTATTCGTGCTCGGGCGAGTGCTCACGGAAGAACTCGCCGTGGGCCGGGTCGTCTACACCACACCCCTGGTGGCCCTCGTCAACCAGCTACAGGAAACGAAGGCATTCGAAAAAATGCCGGTCCTCAAGGGCAAGCGCAATTATCCCTGCGGCCTGTTGCGTGAGTCCCTCGGCGGCTGGCAGACGGCGGAGGACTGCCCCTTCCAGAATTGGAGCGACGCCGTGCAGAACTCAGAGGGCCCGCACTGCCATGCCTGTGGATACCACAAGGCCTATGCGAAGTTCCTGGCCGCTGATTTTGGGGCCACCACCCTGGCGAGATTCCAGATGGGCGGGGCCATCCACGATGAGACAACGGTGCTGCTGGTGGATGAGAGCGCCGGCCTGGAAAAGACGCTCATCGATCGCGCGACCCTGACGCTAACGGACCGAATAGACCTGGATCATCTGGTCCCGAGCCTCACAGTGTACTACCATGAGCTGGAAAAGGAGGCCTCGGAGCTAGAAAAGGAGATCACTGCGGCCAAAGGCAACCTGCGCAAGATCTCGGAGCTGGTCAAGGCCCGCACCAAAGCGGAACGCGAGGCCAAGAAGACGGCGAAGGTCCTCGCCCATATCGAGCATGAGCATCCCTACATTATCGACAAAGAACGAAAGTTCCGGCTGCTTGACGGTCGCTCGGAGTTCCGCAATCTCGTTGAGCATCTGGATCTCGTTGTGCTGGCGTCAGGAACTCCAGCGACATCCATTTTGACCGAGGATTTCGCGCCCGTGGTGATCCAGCATCCCATTCCCGTAGAGCGCCGGATCTGCTACTACTGGCCCATAGGTTCGATGAACTTCAAGGAGCGACAGACCACCGCCCCGAAGATGGCAGAGGCTATCGCCAAGCTGCACGCCAGGCACGGCAAGAAAACCATGGTGCACTGTGGGGCCTACGTCATTGCCAAGATGCTCTATGAGAAAATGCCTGCTGCAGCGAAGCGCTGGTGCATCCTGCAGGAGAAGGCCGATCGAGAAGGCAGCAAGAATATGTTCCTGCAAGCAAGCGAGGCCGTATTCTTAAGCGTCAATTTCGAGGAAGGGCTAGACCTGAAGGGCCCGGATTATCCTCTGAACATCATCGCCAAGGTTCCTTTCGAGAACATCGGCGATGAGTTTGTCAAGGCCCGGAATGAGCGGGATAATTACAAGCGGTATAATATGCATGCGGCGGTCGCCGTGATGCAGGCCGCGGGCAGATGCACGCGCTCGGTGGATGACTTCAGCGAGACGTTCATCCTTGACAGCTCTTGGCAGGGCTTTTACAATCGCTGCAAGCGGCTCATGCAGCCCTGGTTTGTGGCGAGCCTCCGGAGGTATCAGGAAAATTCGCTGGAGGCCTGGGCGCTATGAGCACCATTGTCTTCGCCCCCCAGCTCAAGGAATTAATTCTTGAGAAGGTGCCATCTGCGCCCGAATCAGTGACTGCAGCGGATCTCCATCGCCAGCACTTCTCAAAGACCCACTTGAGCTCGATTAAGAACGCCCTGACCATGCTCCACAAATTCAGGGCTGTGGAGCGGTCAATCGATCAGATGGGGAACTGGCGGGAATATAAGTACTGGAGGGCGCGCCAGTGAGGGGATCGGCTGTAGTCCGACGTGAGTCAGATGCAGATTATGGAGATATAGAGAGCCTTCGCTCTAACTGCCCGGTCTCAGGACACACCGCCGAGTTTGAAGGAAATAATAGCATCAAGCCACTCCAGCCAAATGGCGCGCTTACCGCGGAGGGCGCATGAGAGATTTTCTCAATCTCTTTTTCCGACCAGGTGATGTGGTTGAGCTCCGAGCATTGGGAAAGATGAAGAATGCTGTGCAGAGCGGCTACTTCAAGGACCTCTCCAAGCTTGCCGAAACCATCAGGCTTCTCGACACCACGGGCGAGCACAAGGGCATCTATATCGTGCTCAATAAAATCAATCCGGCCCTCTATGCCCGTTCGCCTGATAGGCTCTCGGCCCCTCGAGAGAGCATAGTAACCACATCTGACGCAGATATCCAGGCCAGGCGCTGGTTGCCTGTGGACTTCGACGCCATTCGGCCAGCCGAGATCTCGAGCTCCGATGAGGAGCATGCTGCGGCCCTGCGGAGAGCAAATGAAGTGCGGGATGCATTGAGGGCAATGGGCTGGCCTGAGCCGGTGCTTGCAGATTCGGGCAACGGCGGCCATCTTGTGTACCTGATTGATCTGCCGAACAGCGAGAAAAACACAGAGACGGTCGAGCTGGTCCTGAAAGCTCTGGATGCCCTTTTCTCGGATAATATCGTAAAGATCGATACCAAGAACTACAATGCGTCTCGCATCTGGAAGGCCTATGGCACCATGGCTCGCAAGGGCGCGAATGTGCTCGATCGGCCCTGGAGAAGATCCCAGATCCTGGAGGTGCCATCTGAGCTTCGGCCCGTGCCTGAGGAACTCTTGGCATCTATGGCCTGGGAATATAAGCAGAAAGAAGAGGCCGAGAGACATGCAAAACCTGCCCAGGGTCCGACTCTAGACCTGGAACAGTGGCTGTCATCCCATGGCATTGACATTGTGAAGCGCAAGGCAGCACATGGAGGGGGCACCATGTATGTTCTCGATAAGTGCCCCTGGGATTCGGCACATATCGATCGATCGGCCTGGGCGGTCCAGTTTCCGAGCGGTGCAATTGCCGCAGGCTGCCATCACAGTAGCTGCTCCGGAAAGGGATGGAGGGACCTGAGGAGACTGTATGAGCCTGATCTGCCCGAACAAACAGAGCCCGATGCCGTTCCGACAGCGCCGCAAAGGCCAGCCAGGAAGGCTATCACACAGCTTCAGCTTGCCGATGTGGCCGATATCGAGTACAATGACGACGGCTCAGCCAAGTCCATCAAATTCAACCCCTCCAGGGCTGCTGATGCCGTCTGCCAATACCTAAACATTCTCAGCACGCCGGACAAGAAGATCTGGGTCTATGAGGCAGGCTATTACCGACCAGACGGAGATGTGGCAATCGACCAGGTCCTGGACTCTGTGGCTGGGAATGCCTATAACATCAATGCCTCCAAGGAGGTCCTCAAGAAGATCCATCTTCGGACCTTGGTCCCATTCGATGAGCTGGACAAGAATCCGTATCTATTGTGTGTGCAGAATGGGGTGATCGATCTCCTGACGGGCACATTCTCGGAGCATTCGCCCGAGTATCGGATCACAATGCCCTGTCCCATCAGATACGATCCCTCGGCCAAAGCGGTGCATTTCATCGACTTCCTCGAGGAGAGCTGCAGCAATGATGACGATCGTCTGACGCTGGTTGATTGGCTGGTGGCCTGCGCTTGCCTTATTGAGTTCGAGTATCTGCTGTTCCTGCTCGGGCATGGCGGGAACGGCAAGCACGTTTATGAGGCCGTGCTGATGGCGCTCTTTGGTTCCGAGAGCACGGAGGCGATCAGCCTGGAGGAATTGAATACCTCAAAGTATGCACTCGGCTTCCTGCGCCGGGCCAGGATGTGCATATCCTCGGAAACCAATCCGGGCCGGGCGACAACAGAACTCTCCAAGAAGATCTCAGGAAATGACTGGCTCTCATCGGATGTAAAGAACAAGGACCGGGTGAGGTTCAAGGCATTTACGCAGCTGCTGTACGATTCCAATGCGATGCCCATTTTTGAGGATAATAGCACGGGCTTCAGACGGCGGTTTACCAGAGTCAATATGCCTTACACGTTTTGCGATGATCCGAAAGACCCGATGGAAAAGAAGAAAGATGGCAATCTAGAAAGGAAATTGACATCTAATGCAGAACTGAGCGGCATCCTAAACCTGATAATAAGGAGAGCCAAAGATATAGCTGCGGACCGAAAGATCCACCGCAGAGAAAATGATTTCGAAGAATATGAGCAGCAGAGCCATTCGGTTACTGACTTTATTGAGCGTTTCATAGAGTTTCATCCAGAATGGCGAGAAAATGAGGCTTATCAGGAGTCTTCCGATTATTTATATTCAAAATTTGAAGAATATTGCAAATATACAATCGGGGCAAAAGTTTCACGGAAAACTTTTTCTCGGTTGATAGGCAAGGAGAACGGCGAAGCCTCCCGGACGATACGGATACCTGTCCTGCAAACGCCCGTAAGAGGATTTCGTGGTTTGCTCTTTGAAGAGAAACCATTTGAGGACTTTCTAGCACCCCTCAGGCGGGAGCTTTCTTCTAATTGTAACGATCTTGTAACGATTTGTAACGAAGAAGAAAAAGACAAAAGAGGGAAGCAGAGAAGCAATGTAACGGATGTAACGAACCTAACGATTTTTAGACGAATTTTGTACGAATTAAATTTGTATTGTCCCAGAGAGCGAGTAAAAGATCGATCGTCACGCAAATCGTTACAAAATGGCAAAAATCAGCAACAACAGGCCGATTTTGGCGTCCGGGCGAATACTGAGTCTTTAGGCAAAAACCAGTTACAAGAGACTTGTATCGATAATATTCCAGCAAATCGTTCGGACGAAGAGGCTGACTGGGAACTTTGCGAGCTTTGCGACAAGCCTGTCCCTCCCAGCCAGGCCAGCATTTTCAGAGGCGAGACTTACTGTCCGCAATGTATCAAGAAAGTTTTGGCAGAATTGGAAGATGATTGTCGGAGGATGTGAAAAATGGATCCAAACGAGCTACGAAGAAAATTGATAGAGGATAGCCTGGCGGACATCGAACCCAGAGAGGAAGGTGAAGAGGAATGAGCAAAGAACGCGCCATCGCCCTACTGGGCACTGCCAAGACAATGCAGAGCCCTGAGGACATGAGGAGCCTGATCAACAAAGCGCTCCTGTTCCTGAACACTGAGGTGGATCTAGTCCCGGGCGTGGAGCTCGCCAGAGACATGATTCACGAAGGCCTGCAGCAGCTCGACAGGAACATGCCGGACTATGCAGATACGCCGATCGAACGAGCTGAGAAAATCCATATCTGCGAATCCGCGCTCTTGCAGATCAAGGAATACGCGGCCATGGGCCTGAAGGCCAGGACCCAAGGGTCCCTCGAAGTCGCCGAGGACCTGCTGAAAGGCCAGGCCAACCATTCGCTAGATGACTATTCGGATACAAAGGTCACTATCACCGGCCCGGATGGGGAAGTCACAGAGACCACAGCTGGCCGGTTCAATGAGATAGCTGAGGCCGTACAGAAGGACCCGAGTATCGTCGACCGAGTGCTGGCAGGAGGCGAGTAGCCATGGCCAGCCGACCAGTATCCGAAGCTGAGTTTCGCAAGGCCATGGAGCTATACTGCGTTTCCTCCGGTGTCATCGCATCCGAAGGCGAAGATCAGGGCAAGAAGCGCTTCCTCCTCTCCCCCGGCGATATCATAGTGCGTCTGGAAGAGGGCCGGATCATCACGGACAGCCAGAGCACCTATGAGAAGCTCGCAGAAGTGCTGATGGATATGAGGGCACAGGAGCCCGCCAGCGCCCCAAATCCGGGCAAAAAGGAAGAGAAAGGACTTGTGCCTTCCAATGGCAAATCTTCCCGCCAAGGCTTCTCCGTTGACTCATGGCGGCAGAAGCAAGACCGCTCCTACAGTGTCGCCGGCAAGCAGGCACCCAACGCCTTCGCCGCCTCGGAGGAAGCCAACAGGAGAGGCTTGTGCACCCAGATCGTGGACAGCGGCAGGACAAAGGACCTCGTCTGGGGCCAGGTGCGAGTCCTAGACCCGAAGACCCAACAGTACAGGGAGGATCGAGTATCCCATGAACGCGAGACCTTCATGCTCCTGAAGGCCTGGGAGGACGCCAATTCTCAGGCCAAATACTTCAAGGACACTCCCCTTATCATCGGCATCCAGGAGAACAACATGCCCCAGCTTGATCCAGACCTCAAGGTCAAGGGCAAGCCAGCACCGCTCTGGCTGACGCTGGAGGTCATGAGGGCATGGTCCTTCGCCGACAGGGACGCCATCACAAAGGCCGAGAGGCGAGCCCAGCTCAAGATCCTCAACAGGGAGTGGCGGGGGGGGGATGAGAGCAACCTCGAGCTCGAGGAGGAGAAGGCGGTGCAGGAGTCAATCGGGCGGAAGCAGGAGGCCAGAGCCTGAGCAGCGCCAAACTAGAGGCCGAGCTGCAGGAGGCTCTCGGCCATCTCGAATATTTCAAGAGAACGGCTCAGGCCCTCGACCAGGCCATGAAGGCGATGGAGAAGGACCTGCAGGTCTGCAAGAAAAACGAGCTGATTTGGGAAAAGCGCATAGCGAAAATGCAGGAGAAGGCATGAAATTCTTGACTCCATTCAAAGAGGCAGCAGAAAAAATGCCGTCAGAAGATGCCGAGTTAACAAAGAAAACCGTGAAAGAACTGAGATCCCTGGCAGACAAACTCGAATCCAGGGAGGCTCTTCTGCTGGAATATTCCGCACTTAATGATATTCATCCGTCCAAATCTGGAATGAAGGATAGCGGAGGGCGGCGGTTGGCAATCATGTATCGCGTCGAGGTGCCATGAGCCAGAAGAAGGGCTCCAAAGGCCTGAATCCGGCAGCTCAGGCCCTGGCAGAAGAGAAGCGTAAAAAGGAACGCAGGCAGATGACTTTCAGTCCCTTCATGCTTCCTGCCGGCAGAATCCCCTGGGTTGGCAGGAGAAACCAATGAGTACTGTCACCAATAGGCCCAAACAGCACCGAGTGACAGATTTCGTGGATATGCAGGTGGCGACGCTCATCAGGAATCACGCCGGCGAGGAGCTCTGCATCGAAGATCTCGTGGCAGTCGCCCTCAAGGAGATGCCATCATTCGATTGGACTGATGACAAGATTCGGCATTCGGTGAACCGATTGGAGAAGAGAGGCAATATGGCAAGCAAGTATGTAGTCAGGAGGAGGGACTATGTCGGGTTCCGTATCTGATTTAAATTCAATTTCCGGGAGGAGTACGCCAGAAGGAGCAGCGCAAAGCAAGTTTCCAGGCGAGGTTGACATCTTTCGGGTGATTTATCCTGGCGGCCTCATTCCCGTCGAGCGCATGGACAGCATCCCTGCAATGCGCTCGCACATTTCCAAACTTCTCGCTCTGGCCAGCGGCCAGGCTCAGCCCAGAGGGTCCATCGGAGCCGAGGAGGACGAGGCCCTTAACGAGAAGATTGCCGATCTCAGAGAAACACCCAAGAAAGATGGTACTACCAGGTCCTGGTCAGAGATTGTGCGGACCCTCAACGCAGGCTTAGCCAGGGAGACCTGTCGCAGGCGCTACAAGGAATGGAAGCAGGAGCAACTCCGGCGGCAAATGGATCATGCAGCGCTGCGCAGCGCTGCAGGGACGAAAGAAGCGGCAGTTTCAGAAGCTGCCGCACACCTGGAGACCCAGGAGCATTCATCCGATCAAGTCCAACGGGAATTTGAGCAAGTCACACGGCCTGCTGCAGCTCTCCAAGAGAGGCCGGAGCCTGACGAAAACCGGGCAATTCCGGAGAGCAATAATACTGAGGAATCAAAAGAAGTCCCGACCAACAAGTGGGATCCAGGAAATGGAAAAGGACCCCTTCCCGAGAGCACCAAGGAAGAGATCCTGAAGAGATACGACAATCATTGGGGTGCAAAAGAGATCTCCTCTTCGATGGGCCTCGATGGCCGGAGGGTCCAGGGCATCATATCTGGATCGAGATTGAGCAAACGCAAGGAGAAAGGGGCCAAACCCGCCCCTGATGAAACGTTGCGAAACGTTCCACCAGCTTCGAGCGAAGTTCAGCAGAAACCTGAGACTGCACCCTGCCGGCAGGAGCTCCATAAGGCAAAGCCAGCGCAATCTTATGAAGCCCAGGACCTGGGGCCCAAAGCACCTCAGAATTCTAAGCAAGTTTCTTCAGCTGCTGCAGTTCAGGCCCCAAAGATTCCGCATTCTGAAGACGAGTTCATTCTCAAGGAGCGCGCCGGCGGCAAGAAGTTCCGGGAGATTCACGAAGCCCTCCAGGCCAGAGGGATCGAGTGCAAGCTGGATGATGTGATCTGGAGGCACAATAGCCTTCTCAAGAAAGTCCAGGACGGCGTCGAGGCTGGGAGCAAGGCTCCCGAGCTGCAGCAATCCCAGGCCGAGCCGGCTCCGGCCTCTATGCCAACTACGCTGACTCCCCCGGGGATCTCGCCCGAGGACCTGAAGTGGATCCTGGATCTCGCAGAGACGGATTGGTCTGCCGGGGAGATCGCCCAGGAGCTCTCGCAGAGCGGCGTTGCAGTGAGTGCGGAGCAGGTCGCCGAGATTCTCGCTGGCAGGAAAAAAGAGAAGGTAAAAAAGCCGGAGCCAAAGCGCCTCAGCCGCGGCGAGCTGGATGCCAGGATCTGGAAGATGCACACCAAAGAAAAGCTCAGCCCTGAGGAGATCTCGGCCCGGCTGCGGGAGGATGGCTACAGCTACGAGGCAGGAACTATCCGGACAAGGCTGAAGGCCCAGGGAGCCAGGATATGAGCATCTCCGGTGGGCTGCAGCGAAATCGCAAGCATACGAGTGGTGCTCCGGCTCCATGACCAGCTCGAAGCTCATGGCTGAGGTCCTGAAGAAGCTGCCGGATGAGCCTTTGCCTATCGAAATCATCTGCCGCGTCCTGGAGCGCCCCGATGGAAACGTCAGGCGCATCCTGGCC
>Ga0310040_1001532_pt1 | contig 16576 bp, 18 predicted proteins | sample EPASupsiteHSE623_FD_200237 | JGI IMG/M metagenome (GOLD analysis project Ga0310040, IMG submission 200237) | Bioremediated contaminated groundwater from EPA Superfund site, New Mexico - Sample HSE6-23 (v2) (version 2) | ecosystem: Environmental > Aquatic > Deep subsurface > Groundwater >... | reverse complement strand
GACCGCGGAGTGTCCCCGCCAATGCCAAGCCGATCAGTTTCTTTTGCATGGAGACTCCTTAGTCGTTAAAAATTAAATCGTTTAATCCTACAATGTTTCGTCTTACCTTATCTTGAATAAACCGGTGACATTTTGTGCTTTTTAGTATTTTTTTAGAAGAAGCTCTTGTATGTCTTGACAATACACTATTTTTTGACTATAATTTCGACCTCATTCAGATTGTTCCGGATTAGCTCAGCGGTAGAGTAGGTGACTGTTAATCACTTGGTCGCTGGTTCGAACCCAGCATCCGGAGCCACTTTTTCTTTTAATACAATCCAATAAAGTCTATAAACTCCCTAAATATCGAGATTTTGATGGTTTTGTTCGTCTGCTGAAATCCAATAAAAACCAATACCATCTACAACATTAATGTACTTTTTAATGTACTTCGGATAAGATTTATGAAAAGCTTCCACAAAAAGTACATTAAGAGGTTAGAAAACTATGGCAAATAGGCGAGTTGCTCCACTTAACGATACTCTCATCAAAACAGCAAAACCAAAAGATAAAGATTATACTCTTCCAGATGGTGATGGATTACAATTACTTGTTAAAGTAATAGGCTCTAAAGTTTGGGAAGTAAGATATACAATTTGTGGTAAAACGACTAAAACAACTATTGGAAAATACCCTCAAGTAAGCCTTGCCAATGCTCGCAAAATAAGAGACCAATATAAAGCTATGGCATTAGAAGGTGTCAGCCCTACTGAACAAAAAAAATTATCAAAAATGGAACAAGAAAATAATGTTAAAGGGCAATTTCACTTAGTTGTTTATGATTGGTTAAAAACTCTGAAATTAGCGCCTATTACGCTTGATAAAAAAACACGTAATTTTGAAAGAGATATATTCCCCTTCTTTTGTCAATATGATAAACATCAAAATATCATTTTATCTTGCAATATTAGAGAGATAACACACAATCAAATATATGAGGCTATTAAAGCTAAAGAGAAAACATCAATAGATACAGCTAGAAGGCTTTTAAATGACTGTAGTGAGATTTGGCTATATGCTATCCATAAAGGTATTATAGATATTAATATAATCGCTAATATTTCAAAAAAAGGATTAGCCAAATATGAAGTTACTCATCATCCCAAAATTACAAATGAATCAATTTTAAAAGAACTTATACAGGCAATAAATAATTATCCTAGTCTTCTCACACGTTATGCATTACAATTTGTATTGCTTAATCCTTTAAGGGTAGAGAATTTAGTAACTTTAAAATGGGAATACGTTGATTTTAAAAAAGGAATTATTACTATTCCTCGTTCTGAAATGAAAATAAAAAATAAAAATTTTCGTGATTTCATATTACCGTTATCGCATCAATCCATAACTCTTCTAAAAGAGATACAGCACCTAACAGGTTCCTCAACATGGATTTTTCATGGTAAACATGAAACAGTACCGATGAATAAGGAAACCTGCAATCGAGCACTTGAACGTATGGGCTTTAATAATGAAGAGTCAGGTCAAAGGCAACGCACCCACTCATTTAGGGGCACATTTAGAAGTTTAGCCGAGACCTATGAGCAAGAACATGGTGTAAGTGAAGCAAGTAGAGAAGCTTGCTTAGACCATCATGAGCAAGATGTTAAAAAAAGAGCTTACACGCATATGGCAGATTATACAGCTCAAATGAAAATTTTAATGCAATGGTGGTCAAACTTTATCGGTAGTTTATGAATAATAAAGATTTAGTAAGTTCGTTTTTTATTGCAAAAAAACACTAAATAGTTTATCGGTATCCAATTTTATGCATTTTTTTTGTTACTCAACAACCTTCTAAACTCTTCCACTGAATTATTTAGGATAATTTGGCGTTGTAAATCATCTTCATGATAGACTTGGTAGGTAAAATCAGGATAAATTTCATGATAAAGCCTTCTTGCAATCTCTTTTGCTAAAAGATGATTGAGTGCGGCTTCATAGCGTTTATTGATAGGTCTTAGCATAAAAGAATACATCATAAAAATAGTTATCAGTGCAATTATTGGTAGTATATATTCACTCACGATGACTCTCCTTTGGAAGGGTTTTTTTCATAGATTTTGGCTCTTAACGCATCAAAATCTTCAATAAAAGATGGCTCATTTTTATCCCTTGTGTGAATCCTTTCTTCAATAATCTTAGCAATCTCTTGATCTTCTAAATGCTCTTCAATTGCTTTGAGTCTGTAAAATGCATCTATGGGTAAAAGAATGATTTGAGGTTCTTGATGCTGATAAAGAATGCCAAAGTGTCCTTGTTGAATCATCTCAATTAATGTTTTAAGATGAAGCATAAAATGAGGCTTTTCATGATGCAAGCACTCATACTTTTGACCTAAAAATGTAATGTTTTCAAACGTTTTTTTGTGCGTTGATTCATCTTGTTTTGAGAGTTTATAGCTCCACAATGCTAGTAATGTGGCTATGACTGCCATGATCCAGCCACCATGGGTTTCACTAAACATGTCTTTGCCTTTTACGGTGTATTTTACGTGCGCGCCTCATCTGTTTTTGAAACAGACATAGTGCTTTATGTATAAAAGTGCATCGACTCATATGAAGGAGTTTTGCATGGTGTGTTAAGGCTTTTTTCTCTTTTAAAGAAACTATAATTAGGACTTTTTTCATTGCCATTGCTCCAAAAAACAGTAAGAAGAGTGTTTTTTACTGGATGAACGAAAAAGTGTACGAAGTGTCAATCTAGGATGGGTTAAATCCATATACATACAGATACGTTTTTTACTGTCATCGCGCATAATCCAAACAACATGATGGTTCTCTAAAAAAGACTTTATCGTTGGAACAAAGTCACTATCACTGCTAACAAGTACCCCATGCGTGTAGCCTTGATGCAGATGAATCAGTTTCATAATTTTTTCATCCACACTCAAGGGATAGTGTTCAAAGAGAATAAAGCCCTCTTTTTGCAGAGTGTTTTGCACACGTAATGAAAGGGGGCGTTTTGAGAGGGCATAGCGCTTTTGAGGGGTAAAAGAAAGAGAGGCTTTAATCTCTTCCATAAAACGCACACCAATATTCTCGACATCCCATACCAGAAAAGAACCCATCCGCAAAGGCTTATTGTGCCACAAGATAGCATCGCACTGGTGCTTGGTTGGTATGTTTTCCACTAAGGAAGCATCATAATGGTCTCTATGCTCTTTAATGATTTCATTCATACTTTCTCCTTGTATAAGCGATAGAGGGTGATTGCCATAGAAGCTATAACCTCTTTAGAGAGCCCTAGTTCATCGCTTAATTCTTCTAAGAGTTGTTGTGCTTTCAAAGAGAGGGTATGCTCATCCAAGCTGAAAGGTTTTAGTTTAGATGAGGGAAGGGATGTACGCTTCTTTGGCACCTTTGAATCAGAACATAAAGCGACTGCTTTTTCAGAAGAAATAGATTGCTTCTTTATTGATTTGTGCAAAGAAGCCTTGAGTTCTTTTTTAGCCACGATGGCTCCTTAAGGCGCAGTAGCAACGAAGTGCTTTAAAGAGAAGGGCTTTTTTAGAAGAGTGCAGGGCTTTGCGATACAAAGATGCGCGTACACTGCTTGTTTTAACTACCAAGATATATTGCATACAGACTCCTTTTAAAACCACTGATGCAGCCATGCTCGAAATGAAGCATCTGCACCTAAAAACTCAACCAAGGCACCCAGCGCGGCAAAGACTAAAAACCAATACAATAAGGCGAGGGTACTTGGTGCAATACCTGGATGATACAGAAGATACGCCCCTAAAAGTAAAAAGAGGCTATAACCATATTTCATACGCATACGTACTTCTTTTAAGTAAAAAGGGCAGTATAGAGCCCAATACAGATAAGAATAACCCCGAAGCCATAGATCAACACACGAAAGAGCATTGACACGTGAAAGCTCTTAGGGTGATAATGCACTGGAAAAAGAAGCAATAACAGCATGGCTAAAAGCACCATAAGGACGTAAGAGTAAGAATGATGATAGCTCATGGATGCTCCTTTCCTGCCTCATACGCGCAAGACAAAGATGTCTCTTTAGCATGAAAAGAGCAGAAGAGTCTTTTACAACAGACATAAAGACACACGAATAGGGCAAGAATCACCAGAGTATAAAACAGATCTAAATGCTCCTTTGAAGAGACATTCAACGATTGAGTATTGTGCTCTAACATAGGTGAAGTAGATACCGTGTTTGCTTCACTTAAAGACATTTGTTTTTCATGGTTTTCTTTTAAAAGAATATAACTAGCTGACATCATTTTCCTTTTTTTGGCAAGCCTTTATTAAGGCGGAAAGTACCTCTTTTTTAAGTGGTACACAGACAATGTGATTATGCAAGGAGTTGTTATACGCAAAGGGTTATGGCAGATGCATTAATAACCCTTGTAATGTAGCATGCATGCAAAACCCTTACACGTGATAGGTTAACTTCATGGCAACATGAAATAACTCTAAACTCACCACAAAGAGACTAAAAAAATGTTCCCGATAGACTAATTTGCGCTCCAAGATTTTATGTTTCATGTTCGTATTCCTTCGTTTATTTTAGATAGGAAAAGTATAAGAAAAATTCAAAATAAAATCAATGATTATACTATTTAAAGAAATATATATATAAATTAATAACTAATTATGTACATATATAAAATACGAAAAAAAGTCAAGAGTTATCCTCTCAATTATCAATAGAAATTTTAAGCAAACGAAGCTATACTTTTATAAAGATATGGATTAAAAAACTATGTATATATATAGGAAAATATCACAATGGATAAAGAGAGATTGAATCGGGCTTTTTTAGTAGCAGGTATCACCAAAACTCAGTTTGCAAAGCTTTTAAATATCAATGTTCAAAGTGTCTATGCTTGGGAGTCAACCCAAAATACTCCTTATTGGGTCTATTCATGGCTAGAAAACTATGCAAAGGCTAGGATGTTTGATAAGATGATGGAACTTGGGAAGTTATTGGAGGAGAAGTAAGCTTGAAAATGATGCAAAGAGAGCCAACGCACCCTGGTATTTTTTTAGAAGAGGATTATCTCAAACCTCTTGGATTAAGTCATGCTACGATGGCAAAGCTTTTAGGTATAGAAGAAGCGACATTGGAAGCTTTCATTCATAAAGAGTTATCTGTATCGAAGGAGTTAGCAATGCGCTTAGAGCATCTCTTTAATACAGAATGGGAGTTTTGGATGAATACTCAAAGAACCTATGATAGATGGATAGAGAATCAAATGCATTAAAAATACTCTGAAAAATCTATTTTTTTGAATTCATCCACAACGTTGCTTAACCTCTCCATACGTGTGATGACATCGTGCGTATACATTTCATAAAATGCTGTATTGATCTCTTTTACATTAGTGAGGGCATCTTTATTTTCGAACTCTTTTCGAATCCGCGTGCTAATAGTCTTAAAACTTAATGCTAATTGCTGTTGTTTGATATTGATTGTATTACAATGCATTGCTAAGTCGTAAGGCTTAAGAGTTTCAATGTCGAATTCATCTCCAATTGCCATTGCTAAATCTTGATCATACGTAGTGTAGAGCTTTACATTGACAATATCATAAAAAGGAGCAAGTGTGAGTGTGGATTTATTCACAAAGAAAGAGATATTTTTACCATGAGCATCACTATTACCAAGACATAAATTCACAAGTGACCAATCGAGCAGTGCTTTTTTATACAACAAAGGAATATCTAGTTTACTTTCGTGTTGAATTAATTGATGGAAGCTAGCACCTTGCCTAATATGCTGCACATCACGCGCACTTCCAAAATTTCTTTCGTATTTATAACTTGGAGATAGGGATAGAAGTTGACATCCATCGATGACATGTAGCTTTTTGACTTCTTGGTGTGTGGGTAGAATTTTTCGATCAAAGCGCTCAACAACTAAGACAGGTTCATGATCAAACAACTCTATCTTAGCTTTATTGACAGCAAGACCTGCTTTGTGTGCAAGGTGTAAAGATATAGCTTCATTTAACACTAAATGGGTATCACTGGTATCAAACTTTAAGATATGCGTTGAAGCAAGCTTCCCTTCTCCAAATCCAAATTTTCCATCGATGATAGCAATAGGAAGTTTTTCTTGCACTCCTGCAAGGGAAAGTCTGACTTTGCCATCCCAAATGGTAATGGGTATTTTTTTTCTCTCTCTAATGCGCTCTTGTAGCTCTTCTTTGCTGATTTCTCTAAAGCTTGTCTCTATAGACTCTACCATACCAAACGAGAGTGCACCTGAAGTTTCTTTACCAATAGCATTAAGAAGTGCAAATGCATTGGCTTTACTGATATGAAATAGTTTACTAAGCTCCTCAAGTCCATTGCCTTCTGGAAGTAAGTTTAGAACAAAATTTTTCACATCTTTTTTATCAATTACACCTTTTAGCGGTAAACAGGGAGAGAGAGGAAACCCTTCTTGCTTCCAGTCATCCGTATAAATGAGTTCTAAATCATCGCCATCAGATAAAATGAGCTTTGCAATCACGTGATGATTGTAAAAGATGTTCATACTAGAGCTCATCACTAGAGCCTTTGATTAGAAATTGAATTTCAATGCCTAGAGCATTGGCTACTTTTAATGCATTATTCAGCCCCACAGCAACATTGCCTTTTTCAATTTTATCCATGGTTCGCTCATTGATATTGCACAAATTAGCTGCCATTTGTCTGGTTAATCCTAAAGAGGTGCGTCTATACTGAACAATTTTTCCAAAATCCTCAGAGGAAGAAATGTTTTCAAAATCAGGCTTTTCGGTTTGTTTGACTCTTTTCATGAATAACCTTTATAAACTGTACTATTGTGTAGTTATATCGTATTTATATTAAATAAACTTTAAATATGTATATTTGTACATTTTTATAGATAATAAATGAATAAATTGATTAAAAAATGTATTAATGTACAGTTTATTATAATGCTTAGGCTCTATAAAATGAAGATTTCAAAGTGTTTCTTGAAGGAACAGTAGTATTTATTTAAACAGCTCCTCAATACTGACATCAAAAAGTTTAGCTAGTCTAAATAAGTGTGAGAGATTAAAATGCTTTCCATGGGCATAATTTTCCATATTGGCATAAAAACCAGGTGCTTTTTGCCCAATAGAGAGTGCTACTTCGAGTTGGCTCATCTTTTTTTCTTTACGAAGACGTTTCACATTCATAGAAATCGTTCTAAAAAATGCATCTTCCTCTTCTTCGGTGACAATATTCGGAATATTTAACATTTTTATCCCTATAGATAATTTTTCTATAAGGTTAGTTTGATTATAGTTTTCCTTCAATCCTCTATAGAGATGCTTTCTATAGGAATATAATTAAAACCGTGTGGTTTTTAGAAAAGCCTTTGAAGATAAATTATCATTTTAACGAATAAAGGATAGGTATGAAGTATTGGGGGCATGTCGTTTCATTAAGTATAGCAGTTATGTTAAGTGGTTGTGCTTCAAGTTATTCTGATAGTGGCACATTTATTCCAAGCCCTAAAGATGTAGGCAATATGTTTGCTAAAAAAGAGACGCCTCAAGATCTCATTGCCAAAAGCCAAGATAAAGAGCTAACACAAGCATTTGTTGAGGGTAAAATGGCCAAAGTAACGAGTGTTCAAGCCTTACCTTATGGATTATTGTTGGAGTGCAAACGGTTATATGAAACCGATAGTTTTATCTATCTGAGTAAATCACGTCAATTTTATCGTAATTTGGCACCCGATTTCCTCAAGGATGATATTGCAAAAACGTACATTGAGACCATTCAAAAAAGAGGCAATGGTTATAGCATTTATAACGGTGAAGGTAATCAAGCACTCTTAAAAGCTTATGTGGGTGGTGCTTTGAAAGAAAATACGAAAATAGAGATTTACATGTACGATTCTGACTTCGCCATTGTTGAGTATAACAAAGCTGGTGAAAAAGTCAGTGCCTTAATCAGACAAGCACGCATTGAGCCAAGTCAACTAGGATCTGCTTTAGGACATAATGACCCAGCTGTTAGCATTCATCAAAATATTTTTGTACTCTTTGCCGGTGAACTTCAAAAAATAGCCCTTAATCTAAATAATGCAACTTTGCAAAATAATCTCTATAAAAGTATAGGTTTGGATGCACCTTCAACTCCCGCAGCCGCTACTACAACTGCATCCCAATCTGCTTCTTCAGATTCAAAAGCCAATAAGATTAAAGAGTTGCACGAACTCTATAAATCAGGGGCTTTGAGCGAAGAAGAATATAACAAAGAAAAAACCAAAATACTCAACAGTGATACAAAACCAGCCACATCTAATTCAGCGGTATCTTCTCCTATGGAAGCAATGCTGGTTCAAAAGTTCAATCAACAAAATGGTACCAACTTTACCAGTATGAAAGAGATTCAAGAGTACGCCATTACTAAAAAGCAACAACAGTAAAGGAAATCAATATGAAAAAATTATTAATTGTAGTAGGTGTTTTTTTTGCAGGCAGTCTTTGTGCTGGGGATAAAGTTGTTATTAGTAGTTATGCAAATTACCCAACAGCGTCAGGGTGTGTTTCAAAAGCAGATAATGCTAAAAAAAGTGATTGTATTTTATTAGCTAATGGAACGTTGGGAGAGGTGATTGAATGGGACTCAAAATATTCTAAAGAAGGGAAGGGCGTTTTTGCTCAAGTAGATATGTTTACACTCAATAAAGTTTCTATTTTAAATGGTCCAGCCAAAGGTAAGGTTTTGTACATAGATCATATTTATCTTACTTTAAAAAATTAAATCAAAGATTTTCTATGAAAAATTTTATAAGTTCAATGGTGTTGATAGTTGCTATAGCATTGTGTATTATGGGTTGTGCCACAACAACGCTTCAAACCCAAGCAAAGATGACACGTTCCATTTCTTTAAGCCCTGATCAGCTGAAAGACAAAAGTGTTTATCTCAGAGTCACAGGTACAGAGGCGAGTAAGATTGAATTAGAAGCACCTTTGAAAAAAGCATTGCAAGATCGAGGTGTTCGTATGGTTGATAATGCAGATAATGCACGATTTTATTTACATGTAAACACACTTTTTGCTGATAATCTCAAAGAAGCAGCAAGATTGGATGTAGCACTCTTTGGAGGGGTTGCCGCAGGTGCAATTTCTACGGTAAATCACAGTGGAGGAGATAGTCTTCTTATTGGAGTAGGTGTCGCACTTGCCATGGGTGTTGCAGATCGTGCATTAGCAGATGAGACCTATAGGGCAGTCATTAGTGTCAATCTTAGAGAGAGAAGTATTCAAGATACTAGTTCATCATGGAGTAATGCTAAAGAAGATGAGACACGCCTTTTTATAGAAGCAGTACGCATGGGTCTGAATTTGGAAGAAGCGAAACCTATCATGGAAGACAAAGCCGTCTATCAAATTGCAGAAATATTTAAATAATCACTACAGATAAAATCATAAAAAGGATCTCAAATGTTTTCTAAATCGTTTTTAATTGCCGGGAGTTTTCTAGCAACACTGTTATTGAGTGGATGTGGTAGTGCGCCTTATGCGGCTGGACTTAGCCAAGAATTACCGATGCCCAATGATGTAGCGGGTAAAATCTTTTATGTTGAGGGAAAAGAAGCATGGCGTTCTCCTTCTGGTGGCTATAATGCAAAAACTAGAAATATTCACATCCTACAAAATGCAGCAGATTTAACTTTAAGCGAAGGGTATCGTTACTTCTCATTTGAAAGACCAATGGAGCTTAGCAACTTTGATGGAAGTATGATCAATACAGCCAAAGAGTTTATCGATAAATGTACACCATCCGAAGGTCAAATATTTGATGTGGGTAATGCACGTTGTGGATTAAATGGCACTACTATAAAAGCAGGTGTCTTGTTTGTTGCATTTAAAGAAGCCCCTAAAACCATTCTCTCTTATGATGCTAAGGAAGTAAAAGCCTACTTACAAGAGAATAAACTTTATCGTGACGATAGTTATGAAATGAATGAAGCAGCGGTTGCAAAACTTTTTTCAAAACAGACAAAAATACCGCAAAAGAAACAGTGATTTAACAAGTGTTAACTTCTTATTGAGGTATGGTTTAGTCGAAGAGTCTATACTTACACTCGTAAGACAAAAACCTCCTTTTTGTGAATAACCTACCAATTTTTCATACTAAACGCTCGAATTGCCCGGTTCGAGCGTTTCTTTTTCTTCCAACCTTCCTAAAACATTTTCTGCCCCATTCCAAATTTCTTTTAACCTGTAATAATATTGGCTATAATCGAAGGAAATAATACAAAGAAGCACCGTGAAACTGATTCATTTTTCGGACACGCATTTAGGCTTTAACGATTTAGACATCATCAATGAACTTGGTATTAACCAGCGAGAGGCTGATTTTTATGATGCTTTTACGCAGGTCATTGAGCAAATCAAAGCAATAAAACCTGATTACATCATCCACACAGGCGATCTTTTTCACCGCCCATCTCCTAGCAATCGAGCTATCACCTTTGCCCTTGAACAATTCAAAATCATCGAAGCGCTTAACATCCCCTTTATCATGATAGCGGGCAATCACTCTACACCTCGTACCAATCTAAGTTCTCCAATTTTAAAAATATTTGAAAACTTCAAAAACGTTTATGTCTCATACAATCAAGAGTACAAAAAGATAGAGTTCGACGATGTCATTTTTCACACCTTACCCCATATGCACGATGAGAGCAAAGCCCTTTCCCAAATCGAGCTGTGCGAAGCAAATATTGATACAACCAAACGCAACATCATGATGCTTCACTGCTCTGTCGGTGCGCACTATCTCATGGCTGAGTTTGGCGAATGGGTTTATCCGCATGAGAAAGAGAGCCTTTTTTCTCAAATGGATTATGTTGCTCTTGGGCATTGGCATGGGTTTGGAAAAGTAGGCAAACACGAAAACGTTTACTATGCAGGTTCCACCGAGCGCACAAGTCTGGGTGACAAACGAAACTCCAAAGGATATATCGAAGTCACATTGGATGAGTCTTTACATGTAGACTACCACGAGATACAAATTCGCCCCATCAAAATCTACGAGATTGATTGCGAGGACTACGAGCACTCCGTTGAGGCTTTACATGTAGAGGGTACAAAAGAAGCAATTGTCGAAGTCAAACTGACAAACCTCACCCCATTGCAGTCCATCGACATCCAAACCCGTGACATCAAAAATCTCTTTAGCGAAGCTTTACATGTAAGCATCAAAAGAGAGTTCAAACAAAGCAGCACAGAAGCCACACTAAACGACATCGAAGCCCTCTCTTTGGAAGCGTACTTTTTAGAACACATCAAAGAAGAGAGCCAGCCTGAAGAGTTTGAGCGACTCAAAAGCAAAATCCAAGGCTTGTTTAGTGCCTACGAAGAGGTGAGCGATGATACTCTCTAAACTCCACCTTGAAAACTTCAAACGCTATAGCTCTTTTGACATTGAGTTTGGCGAGGGGCTTATCGGCATCATCGGTAAAAACGGCAGTGGTAAATCGACTCTTTTTGAAGCCATACTTTTTGCGCTGTACGGCGAGCTACGAAATAAAAAATTTAAAGAAGTCATACGAAACGCCAGTGCGAGTGACAAAGATGCCGTTTTGGTCGAACTTGATTTTGAGTTTGAAGGCATGGTGTACAAAGTCGTTCGTGAATTTCGTGGAAAAGCCCTCAGTGCGAACGCCAAGCTTTATAAAAATGGCGAACTGAGTACCAGTGGTGCAAAAGAGGTCACGACGGCTATCATCAAGCTAACCAAGATGAGTAAGGAGGCGTTTTTACATACGCTTTTTGCTTCTCAAAAGGAACTGACAAGCCTTAGCACGCTTAAAAATGAAGATCGAAAAAAGATGATACGCCGCCTTCTTGGTTTAGAAAAGATAGATTTTGTGGAAAATGAACTCATTGAAAAAAGCAGGGAACTCAAACGTGACATCGTAGCAAGTGCAGAATTTCTTTTAGGCGAAGAAGAGTTAAAGAGCAAAACAGCGTTGATAAAAGAGAGCACCGCTATAAAACAAGCGTTTGAAAAAGAAGTCAAAATTAAATCCATAGAGTTAGAAAATACCAAAAAACAAGAGTTACATGTAAAGCAAGAATTAGAAATATTTGTCAAAACAAAAGAGCAAAAACAAAAACTCATCAGCGAACTCTCCCTCATCAAAAACGACATTAATGCAAACATAACCACGCAAACCAAACTTACCACAGAGCTCAAAAGCTTAGAAACAAAAGCCAAAGAGTTAAAAGCGTTGGGTGCGGTAAAAAAAGAGTACGAATCTTTGTCAATAAAACTCAAAGAGCAAGAAACTCTCAAAAATATACAGATCAAAAAAGAGGGCTTGGAAAAAGAACAAACTCAGTTACGTGCCCAGTACACGAAAGCCAAAGCAGACATCGTAACTTTGGAAGAGCAAACCAAACCGTATGAGACACTTTTAGGGCAAAAAAAAGAAAATGAAGCTTTACATGTAAAGCTAAAAACGGAACTTACGGGCAAGCAAACAGAGCAAAAACAACTCCAAAATGAACTCTCAGCTGAACAGCGAGTCGTCTTAGACACACAACAAAAGATAACCAAGATACAAAGCTTAGGACGAGAATCAAACTGCCCTACATGTACAAGACAACTGCTTGATGAGTACGACAATGTCATCGCATCCCTAAACGATATCGTGCAAAAGACGCAAAGTCAAAAGATAGATAAGACCAAAGAAAAACTTGAACTCCTCAACAAACAGATAGGAGAGCTTGAACTTCAAAAAGAGCAAACGCAAAAAGCCTTACATGTAAACGAAACGGCGCTAAGTTTGATACTGAGTAAGCAAAAAGATTTGGCAAGTGCCAAAGAGCATTTTACAAAAGTAAACGAACAAGGCAAACGCAATAAAGAAGAGCTAGACAAACTCGCACAACACACTTACGATGAAGCTTTACATGTAAGCCTACAAAAAAGCTTTTTGGAGCTAAAACCAAAGTACGAAGCCGTTCTAAGTCTTGAAGCAGAACTCAAACGAGAGCAGGGCGTGAGGGATGATCTCGCACTTACAGTAAAAAATGCAGAAGCTTTACAAGGGAGCGCAAAAGAGAAAGAACTGGAAGTTTCAAAAATACTGTACGATGAGCCAAAACACACCGCAAAACAAAGCGAATACGACGAACTTCAAAAGCAAAAAGAGAAACAATACAGCGTTATTTCAGAGCTAAAAGAAAAGATAGCCAAAAATGAAGGCGAGATAAAAACTTTGCAAAACGCTCTGGAAAATAACGACATACAACTTAAAAAAGTACAGAGTAAAAAAGACGATTTGCAGGACTATGAGAAAATCAAACTAAGCCTCAGCGAGTTTAAAACAAAACTCAACTCAAAAATAGCCCCACGCATCTCCCAAATCGCCTCGCAGATGTACGCCACCATCACCAAAGGCAAATACCAAACCATCGAAGTGAACAATGACTTTGACTTTTTCATTTACGACGAGGGCAAATGCTACCCCATAGAACGCTTCAGCGGTGGCGAAATCGACCTTGCCAACTTAGTGCTTCGTATCGCCATCTCAAGGACACTTGGCGAACTCAGTGGTGCAAGTAGCGTGGGATTTTTAGCCTTCGATGAAGTCTTCGGAAGTCAAGACGAAAACCGAAGAATGGAAATATTAGAAGCGTTTCATACCATAAAAGAACAGTACCGACAGATATTTTTGATAAGTCACGAGATGGAGATAAAAGAGATGTTTGAGAGAGTTGTAGAATTGTAAAATAAATAAAAGGAATAACGAAATGAATGACAGTCATGATCCTATTAGGCATTTAAAATATCTTAGACAATCACTGTCACAAGATAATGAATCAATCGGCTTTTTCATATCGGCAGGATGTCCGTTATCAGTAAATATGCCAGAAAAAAATCAATGGCCATTAATACCTGATGTTGCAAATCTTACGAAATATATTAATGAGCAGTTAAAAGAAGATGAAAAATACAAAACATTGCTAATAGAACTAAAAAAGGCAGAAAAAAATATTGAAAACATTGAAGATATTTTAAGTTTTCTTCGTAGTTTATTATTGGTCTCAAAGGGTGGCGAAGTAAGAGGTCTTTCTGAAACTGATTTAAAAGGTTTGGAGCAAAAGATTTCTACTGAAATAGTGAAAAAATTAAATGTAAGCTTACCAGATCAAGAAACACCATATCATCATCTTTGTAATTGGATTAGGTCAATAGATAGAAAGATTGCAGTTGAACTATTTACAACAAATTATGATTTGCTGATGGAACAGGCATTAGAAGATTTAGAAGTACCCTATTTTGATGGTTTTGTAGGTGCAAAAAGGTCTTTTTTTGACCTGAGGGCACTAGAGGATAATTTAATACCAAAGCATTGGTCAAGATTATGGAAGATACACGGTTCTATAAATTGGTATCAAGAAGCAATCGTAGGTCAAAAAAAAGTTTATCGTTCCTCGGAAATAAAAGAAGATGCTTCGCATTTAATTTACCCTTCCCATCTAAAATATGAAGAGAGTAGAAAAATGCCTTATTTGGCACTGATTGACCAACTAAATAGATTTATACGTAGAAAATCATCTTTATTAATTCTGTCAGGATATTCCTTTAATGATGGTCATTTAAATGACACCATCGTCAATGCGTTAAAGGCAAATCCAACAGCAATGGTGCTTGGACTAATGTTTGAAAGATATAAAGACAAAGAATCAGAGCGGTATCCAGATGCATATAGATTGGCTAAAAAACAACATAATCTAAATATTTGGACATTTGACAAAGCCATAATTGGTACAAATTTAGGAGATTGGAAAAGTCAAAATACGGGCGATGAAGATGTTGATATTGTAAGTTTTATTACGAGCATTCAAAAAGATGACTCTTCAAATGAGTGTAAATATCTAGTTAAACTTGGAGACTTCTCTGTCTTTACTGCCTTTTTGAAAAAAATGATTGGCACAAAAGAGGAAGAGAAAAATGTCTAGCAAAGAAACTTACCTTGGTGATGTTCAAGATGTTAATGGAACAACAGTTAGTATATCTTTATCTAAAGAGTCATTGACTGGTTTTGTATATATTGATGGACAAGGATATAGAGTTGGACAGATAGGCAGTTTTGTTCGAATACCGATAGGCTTTTATGATTTGTTTGGAATTATAAGCCAAGTTGGAGCAAGTGCTGTACCCGCAAACCGAGTTGAAAATGAAGTTCATGGCAATAGATGGATGACAATTCAATTAATTGGTGAAGGCCCAAGGAATGGAGTGTTTCAAAGAGGACTTTCGCAATATCCAACTATTGGTGATGAAGTACATATAGTTTCAGAAAAAGAATTAAAAAATATTTATGGACAACCTGATAAACCGTATTTTGTAAAGTTAGGGCACATTTCTAATGCAGATTCAATTCCTGCATTAGTTGATGTAAATAAGCTTATTACTAGACATTCAGCGGTTGTTGGCACAACAGGTTCTGGCAAATCTACCACGGTATCAAGTATTATTAACGCCTTATCTGACAGCGATAAATATCCGTCGGCTAGAATCATTATGTTAGACCTTCATGGTGAGTATGGGCAGGCTTTACAGGAAAAAGCAAGTGTATATAAGATAAATGGAGATAGTGGCTCAAAGTTGAAAGAAAAAGCGCTACATATTCCCTTTTGGGCATTAAATTTCGATGAATTATGCGAAATTAGCTTCGGTGATTTTAGTAATGAAAAAGATAAAAATATAGTGATGGAAAGAGTTCATAAATATAAAATTAAATCTTTAGAAAAATATCCGAGAAAAGGAGTTTCTATAGATACACTTAGTGTTGATTCTCCAATTCCGTTCAGTCTTCATAATCTATGGTATGAGCTTTATATTGAAGTATTTGGCACATACTACAGTGGGAACAGTGGCAAACCAATTGATAATTTAGCTTATGAAACTGATGCTCAAGGCAATGAATTAAAAGGTGACCCCATGAAAGGGATACCTCCAATTTTTAAAAATATTGTAACTGCAAAAGATGAAGTAAAAATCAATTATTTGCCAGGCGCCTTAAATGTTGGAAAACAAGTTTTGCTATTGGGAACCAAACTGAGAATTCCAAGATACGACTTTATTTTTAAACCCCATGCTTGGATGCCAGAAGCTGATGGAAAAGTTGAAGAAGATTTAGATAGCTTATTGAAAAGATGGATTGGTAGTGATAGACCAGTTACCATATTAGACCTATCAGGGGTACCTCCTGATATTTTACAAACAACTATAGGAGCACTACTTAGACTGTTGTATGAAGCTTTATTTTGGGCTAGAAATTTATCACAAGGTGCTAGGCATAGACCATTATTAGTAGTTATGGAGGAAGCACATATTTATTTAAATGATGATTTTAAAGGCATGGCTTCAAAAGTAGTTCAACGAATTGTTAAAGAAGGAAGAAAATATGGTATTGGTGCCATGATTGTAAGCCAAAGACCCTCAGAAATAAATTCAACAATACTCTCACAATGTGGTACTTTTTTTGCACTTAGGCTAACAAATGCCTCAGATAGAAGTCATATCACCAGATCGGA
>Ga0310040_1001530_pt1 | contig 16588 bp, 17 predicted proteins | sample EPASupsiteHSE623_FD_200237 | JGI IMG/M metagenome (GOLD analysis project Ga0310040, IMG submission 200237) | Bioremediated contaminated groundwater from EPA Superfund site, New Mexico - Sample HSE6-23 (v2) (version 2) | ecosystem: Environmental > Aquatic > Deep subsurface > Groundwater >... | reverse complement strand
CTGTCTCCCGGCAAGAGATCCTGAATATTGAACAGCGCCGGCTGGCTGGTATTGGTAACCGGCTGGCCGTTGATATAAACCTGCAATTCCGCCCGCGCCGCGCTCGCTCCCGAAGCAAAAACACCAATGGTTGCCATCAACAGTACTCCAAGTTTTACTATTAAATTATTCACGCGGTTATTTTGCATGTTCTTTAATTTAGCACTGAATCGTTGAATCATAGGATCGTTGAATCGTTGATTTTTAAAATCCGGTTCCAATCGACGATTCTGCGATTCAATGTATCCGTGATTCAATCTCCGTCATCGCCAGCCGCAACCGGAGCCGGTGTTACCGGAATATCCGCGGACGGAGAATCAGGCGTGATCGCCGGTTGTTCGATCACCACCGGAACCGCGGCCGGACTTTCCTGCGCCGGCGCTTCGGACGCGGGCTGTTCAGTTGCAGTTTCGGCTTGCGTTGGCGTTTCACCGGTTCCGGTTTCCGGCGCTTGGGTTGTCGCTTCTCCGGTCAAATCAGTTCCGTTTGCTTGCGATCCGGCATCGGCCGTTTCGGTTGTCTCGTTCTCCATCGTCCCGTCCGTTCCGCCCAAAGATAATTTATCAGTCAATTCATCCAAAGTTATCTGCGGTGCATCCGCAACCTCCTGATCGCTTTTTTGCTCTCCGGCTTGATCTTCAGCTTCCTCTCCGCCCGGTGCGTCATCTCCAACGACACCGTCTATGGTTTCTTCCGTTGTAGATGCTGTTATAATAGCATTTTCAACGCTAATCTTCTCGGTCTGGACATCAGTTTCATTTTCAACCTCGGATTCCGTTTCCGGTGTGTCGATATTCTGTTCATCCGCCTCGGCAACATCTTCGTCAACATTCTTTTCCGCCTCGATTTCTTCCACGTATGGAACCATAAACATATTGTTCGGTTCGCCCGGAGTAACTTCGGGATCCACCCAGTTGTTTACGCCATCAGGAATTCTGGCAAAGGATTTGTTTTCAGGAACGCCCGCAGGCATATTATACGCGTGCGAATCGATAAAAGTATTATCAGCCTTGTAAAGCGATAGCGTATCCGAAGCGTTGCCAAGGTCAAAGTTCAAATTGCCGTTACGGTAAACCACCAGAAATCCCTTGGAAGGAATATTCAAATTCCCAACCGAATTGGTCGAATTGACGATAATTTCCCCGCCGTCAGCGTCCCGCAGTTTCCAGCCGTCAACATTCACCGAATCAGCCGAACCGTTGTACAACTCGACCCATTCGCCGTTGTTGCCCGCGGGCTGGCCTTGGTCGCCGGTAACCGTGTAATATGCTTTCAGCCTCAACCAATCAAGATGGGCGGTCGCGCCAGTGCCGCAGGTATCATGCACGCGGGCGCGGAAATTCGCGTTTGATAATTGCGAAGCTGTCCACGAGCGGCTCCACGTATCCGCACTGCCGCCAAAAGTTTGAGTTGCTTCTGTCGCGGTAAGGCTTGGTGTTCCAGATTTTTCCGTCGGTGCCGGCGTCCAAGACGTTTCGCCATCATAAGACAAATCCATCCCAAGAGTGCAATTTCCCGCCGCGGGAGTGTAGTATACTTTTACTTGCAAATGATCAATAAGCAAATCTCTGCCGGATGAAGCAGTATTGGCATCAAGCCTTACTCGAAAATTAGTAAACTCTTCAGACGACCAAGTTCGATTCCATGTATCACTTGATCCGCCAAAGGTACGATAAGCTTCAGACCCCGAAGAACTGCCTGGCATATTAGTGGTTTTATCGCCCGTACCCCCGCTAGTATAGTTAGTTCCATCCCAAGAAAGGTCTATCACTGCTTGCCTTGGCGTCGAACCGCCTTCATTATACCCTTCAATTTGCACTTCGATACCATTGATTGTTGCGCCAGTTGGTATTGATAATCCAAAATTATAATATTGGACAATATCACTACCACTATCTGAAACAGCCCTGCTATCGTTTGATGAATACGCACGATCCGGATTACTCCATCCCGAATTAGTATTTGCGCTAGGCGACTTAAATCCCGTATTCGTCATTGTTGGCGTAGTTGCTGTATACCAAGCATCTGTTTTTGCTTCGATGCCGGTTATCACTGCGCCAGATGGAATATTAAAATTGAAATTGGAATACTGCTGTTTCAAATTTCCACTGTCATAAGCGTCTGTGCCGCCGTCAGCGAAAGCGCCGGTGGAATTGGACCAAACGCCGCTTGCGCCGTTTGCTTCAGGAGATTTTTCACCGCTGTCGCCGGAAATTGTGGTATCCGCAGGATTGGGCACAAATTCGTTGATAACCACTTGGCCTTGCGGAGTAAATGACGATCCGCAAATTGCCTCTGTCGGAATCGTACCATGCGTTATTGTCGCATCAGCAGCATCAATTGTTTGGCCGAAAGTATAGAAAACACTCAATCTTACTTGATCAATATTTAAATCGCCCCAGTCTGAATTCGCATCTAGTTTCAGTTTAAAATTTGAATTACTAAAATCATTGGAAGTCCATGTCCTATTCCATAAATCGGAGCTAGTGCTAAATTGTTGATTTCCATCTTCGCTTGCCCAACTTAACGCAAGGTTTGTTGCTTTTATACCTGAGCCGCTAGTAAATGTTAAACCACCGTCCGAGGAAAGATAAATTTGCGCTTGCCTATCCCAAGTTGTAAAACCTTCAATCCAGCCTTCAATGCCGATAATAATAGCACCTGACGGAACAGAGAAATTAAAATTTCCATACTGAACGATGTCGGAATTGTTATTGGCTACTGCACGATTATTGTCTGATATGTAAGCGTTTTGCGGATTACTCCAACCAGAATTTGAATTTAAAGAAGGGGCAAATAAACCAGTATTGCTTGAAACAAGACCAGTGGTAATAAATGCGTCCAAAACTGTGCGGCCGGTGCCGATATGGATATTGCCGCTTGTCGCGTACAATACCGCATCGCCGACATTGGCTTCACCGGTTGCGTGGTCGGCAATATCAATAACCGTACCCGATGCTTTTTTTGAAACCAGCAAAACCGCGCCGGTGGTTCCCGAACCGTTGAATATCACATCGTCGGCAATCGTAATCGTGCCGTCAACAATGATTGTCGCGTAGCGGTCGCCAAAACTGGCGTCTTGGGTTATCCTCGTTCCCGCGCCGATTGCCAGATTGCCGTGGACATAAATCGGGCCGTAAATTGTTGCGGCATTGTTTGTTCCAAAGGTCAGATTGCCTTTGATATATGTTGGGCCGAGTCTTAACGCGGGCGCGTTGTTCGGGAATACAAACGAACCTTCCACAGTACCGCCGTCCTTTGCGTGATTTTCCCAGCTGGTGATATTCAGCCCTGACGGCAATGCCGCGCCTTCAGCTTGGCAAGCCTGGGTCGCTTTAAACGTAACAGTATTGGTAATTTCTTCAGTATCGTTGAATCCCGCCGCCGGATTGATCATGTATCCTTTGTAAATAAATTTGAATACGCAGGTTACGTCGGCATTGGTATCGCCAACCGAGCTTACTCCAAAATTCCACGTTCTTGAAATTGATGAATTTAAATTTTTCGCGGCGGTTTTAAAACCGGATAATTGGTGGGTATATGAATAGCTGTCATCAACTTGGTTAGCAGTGATGTTTATCGCGTTACAAAAAGCCTCATTACCAGATACCAGGGACGTTTCTACCGTATACAAAGCATTCAAACTGCCATTGTTTTGAACAACAATGTCGCGGATAGAATATATGCCTTTGTCAACCATCGCTGCACTAAATTCTGTCGCTGACGCCAGCGTCAAATCCAAAGTTCCGGCAATAAAATTGCTGCCCTTAGTCCCTTCGCCATCTAAAAATAATCCAACACTGGAACCCACCGCATTTAGTCCGCTCCAGTTTATTGACAGGATAACCAAAACCGCCAAGATCTTTTTGATCCCGGTCATTATCGTTCTGATTTTTTTGGTTTGGTTTTGGCGCTTCATTTTTTCAGGTAAGTATCAAAGTACGTATTCAAGTGAGTATTTCTTTTTTATTGCTTCGTTGATTTTGGCTTCGCTCAATGATTCCACGATTCAGCGATTCTGTGATTCTTTCTCTGCCGCCGCTTCCGGTTTCTTTTTAAATTCTCTGAAAATTTTTATCACTTCGTCAATAATTATCGCTGCGGCGGGCAGAATCACCACCACTCCAAATCCCAAGGGCGTTTTCACGAATTCCAGCACATAGCCCAGGAACGGAATGGAAAACAATACCTTGCCTTGGATTTCCTCTTTGCCAATCTCGCGCATGTCCGTACTGTTATTGGCATCGCCCTTGGTCACGAACACCGGCTTGCCGTCTTTGACATAGATATTGTTGATCCGGTGCGTAATGGGTGTTTTATCTTTGCCGATTTCGCCAAAGGTGATCACGTCGCCGATATTGTATTCCCCGGCCGGTTTGATCACCACCACCGCGCCAGTGTGGATCGACGGCTCCATTGACCCGCTCAACACCGTCAAAACTTTGTAGTTTCCCGGTATCGGCAGTTTGGAAACCGCCAACAACACCGCCAGAAGAATCACCGCGCCGATTATTATGTTGTAAAAAATATTCGCGATTTTCATTTTCCTCCCTCTTTTTTAAAAGGCGTTAAGGCCTTTATCTTCTCCCCCTCGAAGGAGAGGGAGAAAGAAAAGCTTCAACTATCAAAGCTTATAACTACTGCTGGATTCCGGGCATTGTTGTGGGACAAGTGAAATTTGTAATATTCCGAGTCTGCACCGCATAGAATCCCAAATCAGTTTGCAACTCATTCAACTGCGCGTCATTATACCCGTTCACGCTGGCACCCGTGCCATTGCAAGAGGCATAATTGTTTTCAAATTCACCAAAGCACCATTTAATACCAAGATATTGTGTGCTGTTGGACGCAACGGTTCCCAAATACGCATTCAATTGAGACAAGCTATAGGTTGTGGTTCCAATTTGGTCCTCGCCTGTTCCAAGTTGAACGCCGTCGCCGTTCAAATCCTTCCAAACGTAGAATTTGATGTAATCGGCCAAGGGCGCAGGATCTGGGTCCGACACTTGGTTGGGCGCGTACATGCAGACATGCGCTTCATTGCTGGAAACGTGCAAGCTGATAACGTTAATGCCCAAGTCTCCCGGTTTGACATCGTCGAAATTGAAGAATTTCTTTCCGGTCAAATCGTCTGTCGCGCTCCAAAGCTGGCAGTTTTGCGCCAAAGTGCTTTCCGGATTATTGCAGTCACCGTCCAACACCAACAAATAAGCCAAGCCTGCTGGACCTCTGCCGCCATTCGCTGCCGAATTCACGACCTTGATTTCCATAACATTGGAACCGTTGTTCACAATGTTTGTGAAATGACAAGTATGGACACTGGTCCAATTGGTTTCGCTTTTGTCCATGTCATAGGACTGGCAATCGCTAACCGCCACACTGTTCAAAGTTACATTATACGTATCATCCGCGGAAAGTTTGAATGTTACCGTGCCGCTCAAAGGATTGGCATCGAACCAATCAAACGTTTTCCTGAAGATATAGCCTTCGTTTTTTGCTGCGTCAACCGAGCTGCTTGCCGGATTGGCATAAGCCCAGATCCAGGGAGCAGTATTGGTTCCATCGGTTACCACTGCCCAATTCCATGAAGGTTGCACGCTCACAAGCTCCGCATTTTTCGTAACCCAGCTCGGAACTGGATCGGCGGAAGTGCCGGTACCGATAAGTTGTGAAATCACCACATCGTCGGTGCCACTCTTTATAACCTTATTACAGGTCTCGCAATTAACACCATTGTATACCTGCTTCGTATGATCAACTGTCAATTTAATGCTCCCAGACTTGATGATGTTGCCATGCGAAGTCTGTGTGCTGGAAAAGTAGGCAATAGTACCGCCCACAACCGCCACGCTTACAACCGCGATGGTCGCTAGGCTGGCAACAATTTTTTTGTTCATTTGCATAATGTTTTGTTTTACTGTTTATTGCGTAACTGCGGTTAGCTCAACTTATAAAACAACCTCACCGACTATTGACCAACTGTTTGACCTAACTCAAAATTCATAGCCAAAGACGCTTTGTCGCTCTGAATCTCGTTACCAACTGAAGTTGCTACAGACCAATTCATTATTACCACCTTGTTTAAGCCACTGGCCATTTCGTAATCCAAGTCGGTCGAAACAAATCCGGACAAAGATCCATTGTAAATCAATTTATCGCCGGCACTGTTCGTTCCGTCTCCATCGACATCAACAAATATGTCTACGTCAATTTTTGAAGTTAACTCACCGGTAGGTGTTATTGCATCACAATCCGCGTCAACAAGTTTTTCTGAGTTGCTGCCACAACCATTTTCGTTGTCGGTTTTCACGATACCCTCAACATCGAGATATCCTTTTTCGGAACCAGCGTTTACAACTGTCCATTCATAGGTACCGCTATCGCCTGGCTTAATATTCGTAAAATCCGCGGTCACATTAGCAGTTTCATCAACGGTTAAATCCAATGTTCCAGCGGCGAAGGTATTACCCTTTACGCTTTCAACATCACTGAAATACGCGACTGTGGCGCCGCCGGCGACCGCTGCGACTGCGGCTATCGCGATCAAGCTTGCAATTATTTTTGTGCTCATATTTGTAGTAGTTATATTCCACCTCTGATCGGTGCATTTACAATGTCCCGGCCAGCGTGGAGATTTTAATCTTTTTGTGTTTCTAATTTAATTCTTTTTGTTATACGATCCTGTCCGATCGCAATCGAATCAGAATCCCTCACGACCTTTTGAGGTCAAGTTTAGAGTTGGCCTCCAAACTTGCCCTTGCGAGGTTGCAGTGAAACGATCGAATAACTCGCAGAGGCCCAACCTCATCAACTTTTCAGATGGGACTTCTGGAGATTTTCAACGCGCTCGCCGCAACTCATTAACTTTTTTGGGGTATGAAAAAACCCAACCGGCATTCTCGTTAATTAACAACAAGAACACTGGTTGGGTTTCTGGTCTCCCAATCGCTGCGATAATCACTCCATTGAAATACGGTTGCAAAATTCATCATCAATGGGAAGCTGGGGCTATTTCCGATTGAAACGGCCTATTATTATCTCGTGTTAACTATTTACCAAGTATCGGACACAGTGTCAAGACCGATTTTCATTTTATTAATTTAATACTAATTATAATTAATATGCTATTAAAATCAGAAAAAGGGTGTATCACTGCCTTTCTCCTTGGAAGATAACTGGATAATCTTTCCATGTCCTAGCCCGTTAAGCTTAAATTAGCTAATCAAGATAGGACACCAAACAATTAAAACAAGGACCTGGAAAGTATGAACTCGATAGATCGAGGTGCTTGGCCAGGTCGATGTCGCGACGTTAATCGTCGATGACATGTGACTAGAAATGGCGGCAAGGCTGCTATACTCTAGGGATTAGGAGGGATTGATGGACCATGTCCCTATCACCCGCCGCCATTGTTAATGTGACATAAACCAAGAACTATGTCAAGTTTTTTGTTATTTACAAAAATATAAATATGTTGTATAAATTAATTAGGTGAAGTAATGAGAAGAAGAGAGAAAATAGAACTCATTGGGGTTCTGCTGGACGTCTGTCCCGGCGAATCTTCAATGACGGATATCGCCCGGGCCGCAAATCTCAATTTTCATACCGCCAAAAAATATTTGTGCGGCATGGAGAAAAAGGGCCTTCTCGAAAAAAAGGGCGGTAACTACGAGATAACCGAAAGCGGACTCGCCCTCCGTTCAGGCATCGCAAAAATGATGGAAGCAACTGATTTCTAAAATGCTTCCCAACTTTTAAATCAACCGCGCGCAGGAAATCCTGCGCGCGGCTTTATTAATAAAAAAGAGACCTATATCCATTTATTATTTGGGGCCCCTCTGGTGGCCGCGGTTCTGCGGCTTTTGCCATTTGCAATCTGGCGATTTGCAATCATCCCTCATGGTTATAAGGTGCTGCTTCAGGTTGGCGATTTGTTTTGCCTGATCAGGGTGAATGCCACAAACAAGATTGTTGTAAAAACTCTCGTTCTCGAGCGGACCCAGACAAACTTCGATTGCCAATTCCGGCGATTGCGGAATTTCTTTGCTAAGTTCGCTATCCGCCCAACCTTCCATGAGTTCCAAGCAACAAATAAACCAACTTTCCCCTATCTTTAACTGCCGATGCAATGCCACTGCCAAAGGTCTAACATTTTTCTCCCAGTCATTCTTTATATCCACAGGACTCACTAAATCCCTCCGGAAACAGATTATCATTTCGCTTAAAAAAATCAATACTTACTCATCACATTTTAAAAAAATGTAAATTACGTATCAAAAAACTCTTAGTGCATGTGCTAAATTGCAAAAAGAGTAAAAGACCTTTCGGTCCGATTTTCCATTAAAGGCTTATAGCCTTTTTATGTATCTTCATTACCTCCCCTTCAAATATCCATACAACTCCCAAGCCCACAGTCTGAATGTTCTCACTGCGGAATTGGTAATCATGAACCCACCTGCCAGCGCTGGCATTGCGGCCAGCAAATGCGTTCCAGTCGGATCAACTGCAGCAAGATGAATGGCATTTATCGTGCAATCCATCAGGCTTTGGACTAGATCCGGGTTACGCAAGGCTTCTTGCATCAGGGTCGCGTTCTGTGCCAGTGTTTGGTTATGTAGTGCCAAGCACTGCATTATTCCCGTATCATTACATGTCGAAACATTCGAAAATCCTCGACACACACAATCGCACCCGGCCGCTGCTAAGGCCGGTGTAACTATTGCGCCCCCGCCGTATGTACCAACCATTTTCCACTACCTCCAAATCAATAACTTCTCTTTTCCCCGGCCAGATACTGTTTGTACGAATTGAGCAGAACCGCCAGCTGTAAGTAATAATACAACACCGCTGGCAAGAACGATACACACATTAATATGTCCCACTTGTCCAAACTTTGAACATATCTCAGCCGGTACAGCGACCCAAACCACATCGTTCCTGCAACTATCCAAAACAATCCGGACACGTACACAGGCTCGCCGTGATATGCCAAGTAAACAATGAGGCTACAAACCATCACCTCCACTAGGAATAGAAACACGCTCATCGCGTGCGCGAACCAGTCCCAAAAGGTATATTTACTGAGTCCATGGCTGACCAGAGTATCCAAACCGCCCAGATTCCAGCGGCTTCTCTGCTTCCACCACCACCTCACCCTTGTTGGAACAATTGTCCATGCCAGCATTTGCTGGCAGCTCGTTATCCTCCACCCTTGCTCTTTCAAGTCGAGCGTAAGGGTGTAATCCTCCGTCAGAGCTTTGATGTTATAAACATATCCGTGGGTACGCAGCTGGCCGTCAAGCGCCTCGCGCCTGAACAATGTCGCAAGGCCGTGGGCGACCTTGATCATGCCGGTTGTTTCGACCCGGCTTGAATCATAGGTACCGTATTCAAGATGCTGCAGGTGCCACAAAATCTTTTGCTCAATTGACTTGAGTTCTGATTGTGGCAATACCCCAGCCCTGCTACATACCGCTCCCAGCCGAAGATCATCTTCAAGCATCTTTTTGCCCTCGGCAATCATGCTTGGAGCGCAAGTGCTATCCGCGTCCATAGCCAAGACATAATCGTAGTCGCCCGAAAAATGCTTCAGGCCCCAATTGATCGCACCCGCGCGCATGCCCGTATTACCCACAGTTTCGGTCACAATGTCGGCGCCAAGTTCTCTTGCCAGCGCCGCGGTATTGTCAGTCGAATTGTCGCTGACGATACAAACCGTGGTTGGATATGTCTGCGCCTTCAGTCCACGTATCACAATCGGAAGATTCTTTTCTTCGTTGTGAGCAGGGACTATCGCCAACACCCTTTTTATGGGCCCTTGTCTTTCTTTGCTTGATCCGCTTCCCATTTCACCCCCCCCATTTTTTGGCACCTCAATCAATTCGTTTCCTCAAAACTTCGCGTGAAGCTTGATGGAATTCGAAATTTTTAAGGTGCCGTTCCGAAATCTAATCCGGAGATTTAATACGATACTATTTATAAATAAATTCGTCAAGTTCATTTTCCTCGACAACGCTTCAATAAGTATTTGTAATTAATTTAAATTTGCCTGATTTTTGTAAAAAAAAAGCATAAATTAAATTGTATTTCTTATACATTAATAATTATGCAAATTTCGCAGTTTTTAGCACCTCCTGCATCGTTGCCACGGGCAGTCCGCTCTCGCCAATGATCTTCAGGTGAGTATCGAATGTCTCCGGGCTTATCGAATATTCCTCACCCTGACTTTCCACGAGGTGGTAAAGGATGACCAGCCAGCCCTTGTCTTTGGCTGCTTGCGCAACCCAAGCCCGCACTTCATCGTCTGTGGTAGTATTCACCACGACCTGAACTTTAATATTGTGCGAATCGAGAGCGCCAAGATTGTTAAATCCGTGAACTGATGTTCTTTCAAAGGCGAAGTACTGGCCAATCGCTCTATCTACGTTACTATTGGTTTCACCGTACGGAACCGCGATTATATTTGCGTTTGGGTTAATCGCCTTTATGTTTTCCTTAGCAGCTCTTATTTCTGCGAAAAGGTCAACATTCCCCATAGGAATTAAATGCCGATGGGTATCGCTATGACTTTCAACGTCGAATCCTGCATCGGCGAGCTCCGCTACTTGATCCCAGGTCATATAGTAATCATCCTCGGCATCAAGCTTTGACGTTATTATGAATAGCGTCGCGCCCCATCCCATATCATCCAATGCAGGCCAAACCGAATCATAGATCGAAACATGTCCGTCATCAAACGCTAGTGAGACCACTCCATTTGCGAACCTTGCGGTGTCGCAAACGGCACAAGACGAATTTCCCTGTTCTGCGCCCAGGCATGCGATACTGGTTAAAAATACCGCTGCCATCAGTGCCAATAACCATTTTGCTGTCATTTCTACACTCCTCGAACTAAATGTTCTTGTTATCCCATACATGATTACTACAGTTTTGTCAAGTGCACAATACCACACGGCGCGGCTTCGCGCTTGTCGCGCGATGTTGATTTCTCGGAAAACCATTCAAATGTTTTTCTTAGACCCTCCTCAATATCGAATTGCGGTCGCCAGCCCATTTCGCTATATGCCTTGGAATAATCAAGGCAGCTCCGCATCTGCTCACCCAGCCGAGCCGGGCGATACAATGGTTCTGCTTTATCGCCGGCTATGTTCTGCAGGTACCGGCAAACTTGATAGACTGTTGTTTCGCTTGCGGTACTGATGTTGCATGGGCCGATAACATTGCTTTCCATGCCAAGCATCATTGCTCTGACGACATCCCCAACGTAAACAAAATCCCTTGTCTGTTGGCCATTTCCGTAGATTACCGGCAATTCGTCCGCGATTATTTTTCGCGCAAAAATTGCCACGACCCCGGCCTCGCCTTCTGAATTCTGAAACGGCCCGTACACGTTGGACAGTCGCAGAGATGCATAGGAAAGCCCGTGAAGCTGATGAAAAACATGCAGATATTTTTCAATCGCGAGCTTGGCAACTCCATAGGGATTGCCCGGGTTTTCCAGATCGTTTTCCTTGGTCGGAATGCGTTGCGGCTGGCCATAGATCGCGCCGCCGCTCGAGGCAAAAACAAAACGTTTAACCTGCAGATCCCGGCACAAACCGAGCAGCTTCAGTGTTTCCATTATGTTCGCGTTTGCGTCCGCGGCCGGATCCTCTACGGATTTTCTGACATCGATTTGCGCCGCCAAATGAAATACGGCGTCAATCTGCCCGCCGGCCAACCCGGCAAGTTTTTGCGCAAGATCCGGATTGCCGACATTCGTTTTGATCAGTTCCGCATCGCAGGGCACGTTTTGCCGATGTCCGCTCGACAATGTGTCGATAACGATAACCTCATGCCCTTGTCCTATCAGGGCACGCACCAGATTCGATCCAATGAATCCGGCCCCTCCGGTTACAATCAGTCTTTTCGTATCATCACCTCATTTTTCTGCTTTTCGGAATATTCTTTTTTTTATGAGCACTGTTTAAAGTGATCACTATATAACACAACAATTTTGACTTGTCGAGATGTCGATAATGCATTCGCAATCATGCGGCAAATAAATAACCGGCCAAAACGCACAAAAACAGCAAGTTGATGCTGTTTTTGTTGATTGAAAATCGCAAGTAATTAAAATTAGTGGCATGCTTCGATTGCGCGCAAGCATGCCTATCTGCTGTCACTGGACCGTTACTCGGGTACCTCATCACCACGGCCCTTTGGGCCGTAGTACCAATCTAGCCTATGGTTGACCCAGTCCTGATTATCCACCCTTTTTAACGCTTCAGATGGAGTCTCGATATACTTATCCCACGACCTGTCTTTCTCATCGAGGAGCGACCACCAAATATCAGTCGTATAGTCATTTCTGTGACTGATATTTGCCCCATCTTCAATGTTTTTAAGGACAGGATCCTCTCTCTCTTCGGGAGCATCTTCTGGGTGCGTTGCCAGCTCTCCGGCAAGGAAACGAGGTTCATTCCTTACGTCATAGCTTGGCGCAACATCTCCTGCAGACGGAAACACGAGAACTTTTCCTGGTGTGTATTCAGTCAACAACGGTGCTGTCCCGGTAGCCTCTATATCTTCGCTCAAAGCTGTTGTTACCAGCATCCCCATCGCGAGCAAGATCATTGCCGCGACGAAGCCCATCTTTTTCATCGAGTTCTTCATATTCTCACCATATTCCTTTTCTGACCTCGAAAACCATTCTTGAAATGCTGAAATATTGAATAATTTTCAAGGTACTCGCATGCAATTCGTAACGGCTTTGCTAGGCAGGTCATCCCGCCTATTATTGTTGTGCCGTCTCATGATCGCAATCACTTGATATCACGAGTCTGGTTTTATGTCAAGGTGTCAAGGCATGACACCTTTCGCCATTCCTTACGGCCTTCAAAGTGTATCAATAACCGCCTAGTTCACGGGCGCGTTTGTTGCTGTTCTGAAGGCTCGATCGCAGAATCTGGCGATTCATCCGCCAAAATCTGCTCCAAACTCATCGGCACCAAAAGATACGATCTTCCGTCCGGCCCTTGTGTAATGCCGACAACTCGCCTCGCACTCATAGCTCTATCCTCCTTTTCGCGCTTTTCATTATTGACACAATATAAATTGTTTTCAAAAAAAGTCAATACCTATGAGTAATTATAATTTGTTAGAACTAATCATTTTTGATGACTGATGATAATGGTTTAATTAAAAAAATATCGCGAGAGGCTCATTTGGGAACTTGTATCAGATCCGAGCCTTTCGCGACAAATTCGACATTCGTTAACTTTTGATATGCCAACCCGCTTCTTCTCAAGGGCGGGCTGAACTTCCATGTTTTTGTTTCTCCGCCACGCGCCACCAGCGTTATGCTTGCCGCGGTTTCGGGCATCCTCAGACTGATGCTCCCGCGCAGCGTATCAACAGAATCCAGTTCGTAGACACGCCTGGTGTCGATAAATATCTGCAAACCGTTGAAATCGCTTGCATTATCCGCCGCAAGTTCAATTTCGAGACCATACCTCCTGCTGTCAAAGTTGCTTTCATTGACAGGGTCAAAATACGGCGCCTGATAAGCCAGGTTAACTCCAGTAATGTTCGCTGAGGCCGCGGCTGTTTCCGCCAAACTCATTCCGACCGCAAACAATACGGCAAGCAAAAACAATCCCCACAAACCATATTCCTTTCTCATCCTGAAACCTCCTATTTATAGGAAAGCCTAGCTTTCAATGCCTCAACCACTTCGGCGCCAGTGGCGAAAGTGAATTCATAGCCTCTACTCCACGGGAAATTTTTTGTGGATACTATTCTTTCCACGTAGATGACCTGAGACCGGTTGACCGGGTTATTCGATGTCGCTTCAATAAACATCGAGCAAAAAGAGTCTGTTCTTCCGAAATCAGGCATTGACTTTTGCTTTTTCCCGTCCACTTCATACATTATCCGGAACGCCACGCCCATTTTTTTATGGATATTAACATTTCCCTGCAAATATTTGTCGATTCTTTTCATTTCCGCAGCGATTTGTCCGGATGTCCAATTGTTTGGATTTGGGCTCAATTGGATTCTGTTTGTTTCAAGCCATACGCGATCCGGCGACAAATATATGTTGGCATACTTATTGCCAACTGGTAATTTTCCGGATCCTGTCCACGCCCTTCTTTGCCCGCTCAAATTACTTGGCTCCCTAGGAGCTTCCATAATCAAGCATAAATCAACATAACGATTGTCCCAACCCCGTCTGAAGGCAAGTTCAAACTCGTTATCCTCTTTGTTGATTATGGCTTTTTTTTGTTCGATCGTCGTGTTGCCGGGCAAAAAATAATTTTCACATGCTCTGGGCGCCGACGGATTAACTCTTGACGCGTCAACATACTCTAAGCGCCAATTGTTTCCGGTACCATTCGGAACCTTTTCATAACTCCCACCGGTATGGTAATCGATTATGTTTTTTAAATCCTCCTCGTCCGGACTTATTTGCCGTACCGGCAAAGCGCTCGCTTCGTTTTCAGGTGCATCAAAAAAGCCTGAAAAAAACAATACCATCGCTAAAACCATAATCAGACCAAGCACGATTTTCTTCATACAACCCTCCAAACATTTTTTATTTATTAATATGCGCAACGCGCATGTAACTTCCTATTTTATATATCAATTATTATATTTTGTCAAGTTAATCGTAATGTCACTGCCGCAAATATCTTTAAGTAATTTAAAAGCCCCGAGTAAAAAATTTAAAAAGTTTTACTGGGGCTTAAACTACTGGCGCGAATGAGCGCACAGTAATAATTTCGCCGGTTGTTTCGTCACGCAACCGGACTTCAAACTTTATACCAACAGTATCCGGTTCGCGTATAAACGGATACCTTGATCCAAAGCTCATGGTTAATATCTTCTTGCATCCAATCTCTGCTACCGCATCTGTCCTTCGAGACCACTCGTTATCGCCTGATTGCCAAAGAACATTACCCGCAGTATCAACACCGCTAAGGGTATAGTTCATTCGGTATATTGTCGGAAAATTGACACACACGGTAACATTAGCGCCAATTGTTAAGTTTTCATTTTGCCATACTGATGGCGTAACATTCAAATATTTTGTCTGAACGCCATCATTACTCTCTGCTGCGGCCAAGCTCATCAGGCCGAGGAGAATAATTAATGCTGCAATTTCTGCCTTCATGTCAACTCTCCATTCTAAAACTTAATAAAATATACAACTTATTATTGCTTTTGTCAATAGCAAATACAAACAAAAAAGGGCATTGCTGCCCTTTTTTGTTTAATTGTAAATATCGTCCTATTTGAGCTCCACTTTGGCGCCGGCCGCTTCGAGCTTCTTTTTGAGCTCGTCGGCTTCTTCTTTCTTGACGTTTTCCCGAACCACCTGAGGGGCGGCCGCGGAAGCGTCAACCATGTCCTTGGCTTCTTTCAAGCCCTTCTGGGTGATATCCTTGATCACCTTGATCACTTCGATCTTCTTGTCGCCGGGAGCGGCCAAAACCACGGTGAACGAAGATTTCTCTTCTTCCGCGGCGGCACCCGCGCCCGCCGGAGCGGCGGCCATCATCATGGGCGCGCTGGCGCTCACGCCGAATTTCGATTCCAAAACTTTGACCAATTCGGCCAAATCCAGAACCGACATTTCTTCAATTTTCTTAACGAGATCCGCGAATTTCGCGGGAACTTCCACTTTTGTTTCGTCAGCCATGTTAATAGTTGATTAGTAGTGAGTTGATGAGCGATGAGTTAGCCTCATTGCCCGCAATCAAAACTTCAATTAATTTAAAATTATTACTCTTACTTTTGAATTTTCGACAATACCGTGACCAAGCCGCGGATATTGCCTTGCAACACGCCCACGAAGTTCCGGCTCGGAGCCGAAATCGTGCCCACGAGTTTGGCATACAACTCCTGTTTCGAAGGAAGTTTTGCCAATGCCACCACCTGCTCGAACGCCAAGGCTTTGTTTTCCAGCAATCCTCCCAGAATTTTGATGTTCTGGTTGGTCTTGGAAAATTCATAGACCATTTTGGCCGGGGCAACCTCGTCGCCGTAACCCATCACCAAAGCGACTTCGCCGCTAAGGGTTTTGGGATCGGTCTCGATTCCTTTTTCCTTGAACGCCACCTTCATCAAAGTCTTTTTCGCAACCTTGAATTCGGCATTGCCCTGCCTTAGTTTCATTTTCAAAGATGCCAGGTCTTTCACCTTCAAACCGGTGAAATCCGCAAAAACCACGGACTTTTGCCGTCCCAGCTTCTCGCCCAGCTCCTTGACGATCTCCTGTTTCTTTTGTTTTGATACTGCCATATAAGCGCTTCGCGCAATTTTCAATTTCCTGTTCCCGATTTTCAAAAGAATACCGGGAATAACGAAACTGTAATTGCTTATATATCGCGACCTTTAATTAACAAAAAACCTGCTTCCGCAGGCGCAAGAATACAAACTAAAATTAAATAGGATGTACCCTCGGCAGGATTTATAATGGCAAACGGAATGGTTTATTCTGAGCTTGCCGAAGAACCTGCTGTCTACGGATAAATTGTTTATACCTGATTTTAAAAAAAAGTCAATT
>Ga0310040_1001528_pt1 | contig 16598 bp, 16 predicted proteins | sample EPASupsiteHSE623_FD_200237 | JGI IMG/M metagenome (GOLD analysis project Ga0310040, IMG submission 200237) | Bioremediated contaminated groundwater from EPA Superfund site, New Mexico - Sample HSE6-23 (v2) (version 2) | ecosystem: Environmental > Aquatic > Deep subsurface > Groundwater >... | reverse complement strand
CCGGCATCCCGAAGTTCCGGCCAAGTGCGGTCCGGCCCGCAGCCCGCAATTGGCCTTTTGTACAATGCGTCAAAAAAGTCCAGTGAAAACACAAAGCGTTATCACAAAAGTCCGCATAACGCCGTTAATGGCCAGAGCGAAAGTATTTTATCTCTACCAAAGCGATATTAGAGATCAAGCAAATGAGGTGTTCTGCGATGTACGATAACCAGGCAACAAGCGCGCAAGATCCCAAGGGGGAGCAGACGACAGCGGAAGCCTCGGTGCGGCGCGTCTTGACAGAACCACCTCTTGATGAAGACAGGGAGATCACCAGAGGCCTTATGATACTTTCTGAGAAAACCCTGGCACGCGTTTTCGAAAATGAACCAGATATCTACAAGGCTGAAGACCTCAAGGTGCGGTTCAGATAAACGATGCCTGAAAAGCCGCCGAGTGTGCCCAAAGGAAGCATCATTTTAATTGATTTCCCATTTACAGATCTATTTGGTGAAAAGCTGAGACCCGCGCTGGTTCTATACGAAGGATACTTGGACGTAACTGTAGCAGCCATAACTGGCGAAATCCCACAAAAATTATTGCTGACAGATTTACTGATTTTGCAATGGATGCCTTCCTTCGAAGGCACCGGATTGAAAAAAGATTCTGTTATCTTAATGGATAAAATAGCCACCCTGGAAAAAACGTTTATCAAAGGCATACTAGGAGAGGCTGACGCCGATCTTAAACGAAGAGTCAACACGAAAATAGTTCAGTGCATGATGTTCGATGACGTCCTTGCCAATCAGTAGAGCACGTCGCCTGCCGTTCAGGTCGAGCTGCCGACGCATGGCAGCCGTCGATGATGCAGGCTCGACGTCTTCGCGCACTCGGCCCTAAAAAAGCCGTTTTACCTGTATTGATCCATTGAAAAATGATTTATATGATCACGCCGTTGCTTGCTGTCACATGGGGCACGTATTCTTAAGTCCTCTTAACTGGGGTTTGGGCCACTCCACTCGCGATATTCCGATCATCCGGGAGCTCCTCAAGCACGGCCATGAAGTAACCATCGGCACCAGCGGAAATGCTCTGGCCTTGCTCAAGAGAGAGTGCCCGCAGTGTAATTTTGTTCTCTTCAAGGACTATCCAGCACCCTACAGTGCCTCCCGATTCTTTCTGCCCAAGTTCGTGGCCAGCATTCCTCTCCTGCTCCGTGCTCTGGCAAGGGAGCGAAAGAAGCTGGATCAGATTCTGGCGGAGAACAGGTTCGACCTGATCATCAGCGACAACCGCATGGGCGTTTATTCTCACAAGATCCCGAGCTACTTCATAACCCATCAGCTCCGCTTCAGCCTGCCCACTTATCTCTATCCCTTCGAGGTGCTGACCATTCCCGTCAATAGCTTCTTCCACATCAAGTATGACGGCGTGATCGTGCCGGACATTGCACCAAACGGCAACAATCTATCCGGCAAGCTGTGCCGCTCCAACCTGGATATTACAAACCAGCGGGTCTACTACTCGGGAATCCTGACCAGCACCGAGAAGATGCAGGTGGCTGAGGATCTGGATTATCTGGCGATCGTGTCGGGCCCCGAGCCGCAGAGAACGAAGCTGGAAGAGATCATCCTCAAGCAGGTACAAAAGCTGCCCGGGGAGAAGGTAGTGCTTCTGGGAAGCCCGCAAAAGGAGTCTCACCAGAAGCTGGACCGGCATACCACGGTTCACTCTTATCTCTCCACGGAGGAGAAGGTCGAGCTGATGAACCGGGCCAGGTTCCTGATCACCCGCTCCGGCTATACTACTATGATGGAGATGGCGGAGATCGATAAGAAGCGCGGTCTCTTCACGCCAACCCCCGGCCAAACGGAGCAAGAGTATCTTTCCCGCTATTATGCCAGGCAGGGCTGGTTCCTGTCTCGCAGCCAGTACAAGCTCAAGCTTCCCGAAGACGCTGTGGAGGCCATGACGTATCACGGCTTCCCGGAGATGAGCAAGACGCGCGAGAATGTGGCCAGGCTCTATCAGGATGTGCTTAAACGGCATTTGACATAATCAAAATTGGATATTTGCGGTAATTATATAATTTTGTCACGATTTTTACAAAAGCTTTTCAAAAATTTTCCAACAGTGCAATCGACTGGTTGATATGACCTTCTGAATTCACCTTTGTCCGAATTTTTTTCATTTTTCCGGTTGTGTCAAATTGATACGATTATGTTTTGCGTCTCTGAAATAAGATCGTGCCTCCTTTCCACTGAAAATCTTGATTCACGGCTCAAACTCTAAGACCTGAGATCCGTCCGCCAAATACAGTTCTTGATTGAGATCCGGTTAATCAGATGCACGACCCAGGATAATAATCTACCATGATTTAAATAGCGGCTTTCAGTCCCAAGCCATCTGGAAGCAAGGTTTGCGAGGAAGCAAAAAGGACATTAATGTAGGAATTCCCGGAGATGAGGAAAGACCGAGTGAGTTTGGACGGGCTCTCTTAGCGATTCAGACTGATTCTATTTTAAATAAATTTATCAATATATCTTGATGGTGATCTAGCCAATGTTGCGAAACTTATTTATAATACAGGAGGTTGCATAAATCCATGATTTAATCAGTGGTAGGCGATCATTGTGAACGGACCAGGATCAGTGCTGAGCACTTTGTGGATGGCACCACTCAAGTTTGAAGTGACTGAGGGGCTTTCTGAACTGAAAAAGCTGGATGTGTACATATCAGAATTATCGGAGGCAAATAAAGATCCAAAAGACGTTTCCAGATTTTATTCTGGAGATCCCATAACAATCACTCTTCGTGGAGCTATGATTCGGGAGTGCGAGGACCCGAAGTTTCGCAGGGATGGCAAGGACATTGAGTTTCATCTGCTAAGCGGCGGGAAAACCAACGATCTATTTATACTTTCCAATTATCAGTTCGGGACGGACCCCAAGGTAGAAAAGATTCACTTTATGGAGAAGAGCAGAGAGCTCGGCTACGTCGACGACTTCAAAAACCGCAGGATCATAGCCATGCGTGACTTCAAAGACCTGCAGGAAAGCCTCACGCTCTTCATCAAGATCTATGATATCGATAAAATGGATACTGAATTCATAGATACGGCCAAGAGCCTTGCAAATAGCGCTATTGCAACCATCCCGGTCCTATATCAATACTCGGTACCCTTCATGATGGCAACGGGCACCATTGATGCCATGACCAAGCTTGCCGATAATCTAAATAAACACGATAAAATCATCGAAGAGAGGATAGATTTCGAGGCCACAGAATCCAGAACAGGGCATCCACTGCTTCAACAGGGCTACTACGTCATATTTAGAAACCAGGTCGGACAGAAAGACGCCAAATATCTCCAGCTCGTCGGCGATCAACTGAAAGTTCTGAACTCCAATAAAGAGGAGTTTAAGGGCTGCAGCTATGCAGTATTCGAGGTTCATAAGAATTTTTTGCTGAATGCCGAAGAGGAGATCGATGAAAAAGCAGCCAAGCTGGCATCCGAGCTTTCCGGAAAGGGACAGAGCGGCAGGGCCGCTTTGGAGTTCCTGCGAGATACCATGAAAACCTACGGCAACTTCCGAAAGCTGGAGCGCGTAAAAGAGCTGAAGGCGAAAGATCCGTCACTTATAACGCCATCAGAGAAAACGCTGCTTGAAGATCTGATGAAGGACCCGGAGATAGGAGAATTTGCAAAGAAGCTCTAGACTGGATGATCTGAACCTTATTTTTTTAAAATTTCGATTTTGGGTATATTCTCGATATTTAAGGGCCCGAGTTCCTGAATTTATGAATTTTTGGTCACCAGTAGTCCATCAGCATCATCATGACAGTCCGGCGTCTCTCAGTCACCTTCTGGGAGAAAAAATCCCCGGGTATGAATTCGATCATATCTCCGAGATAAGACGCTTTGCGCTTCATAAGCTGCAGCGCGTTGCATCCCGAAATCTCACCTTGCATCCTTTCCGCCCGATATTGCGAGGCTCTAAGGAAGGCGAGGAGGAATCCTCTGGCTGGACCCGGCTCAAGAGATCGGCCCTCTACATCTTGATAGATGACCCTTCCCAGATCCTGAAACGCTTCAATGAAACGACTGAAGGCCGATGTCTCAGCGTCGCAGCGGCCATGCGTCGCCCCATACCCGCATCCTTGGCAGCTTCTCTCCTGGCCGTACTGGATGCAAAAAGGGCAGGTAACAGGCCGGGTGGGCAGATGGCCGAGCATGGTGAGCACCAGAGCCCGGGCGAACTTATGAAGCTCGCAAGGCTCGACGGTCTCCAGCCGCTGGGAGAACAGCTCCGCCCAGCGGATGTACTCCGCGCAGGATGCGGCCACGGCGGCCTTTGCCGCTTGCAGGGATGCGGGATCAATGGCGTTTGCGGCAGCCTCAAGCTCTTTGGCACGATCGGTCATATCTTCGGCATAATTCTGGCATCTATTGGCTTGACATCGGTGCAAAGGGCGCAGGATAGCGATTGGCTAAATGGCCCCTTAGATCTTGAACAATTCCGCGATCTTCCGTCTCCAATCAAATTTTCGATATTTTGAGATCGCTTCTTTCCCAAGAATCAGAACGGCAATCCAAAAGGATGCCTCTCCCAGGACCACAAGGGCGGCGGATGCTATTATCTTATTCTCGCCAAGGATCGGTGCAAACGGCAGCAGTAGAATGCAGCCGTAGAAGGCAAAGGAGAGGATGACCAGTATCAATCCCGCCCATTTCTTCAGAAAATTCTTGCGAGTTTGAGCCGTCATCTCATCCATTGTCTTCTCCATTCGCTCCATTCAGCGTCTCTCAGCCGTCTTTCTTTGCCAGCGGAGTTACCAGAAGCTTATCTACGCGGCGCTCATCCATGTCCATAACCTCGAATCGGTAGCCGTCCCATTCGAAATGATCCCCGGTTGACGGCACCTTCTCAAGTTGCATCATCACAAATCCGCCTATGCTCTGGTAGAGCCCGCTATCTTCTTCCGGAAGACTATTGATATTGAGCCCCTCCTTGAACTCCTCCACGGAAAGACTTCCATCCACCAGCCAGGAGCCGTCGTTCCTTTGCACTATCTGCGGTTCGGCCAACTCGTCTATGTGGGGTATGTCTCCGACCAGTCCCTCCAGGAGATCGACGAGGGCCACAATTCCCTGCACGGAGCCGTACTCGTCCAGCACAATGGCCAGGTGAATTCCAGTCTGCTTGAACCTCTCCAGAACTTTGAGCGCCCTCATGCTCTCCGGGACAAAGAGCGGCGGCAGAAGTGATGATCTCAGGTCAACTTTATTATCCAGCAGGTTGCAGCTCAAAAGATCTTTGGCCTGAACAACGCCAAGGACATCATCGAGCCTCTTGTTGCAGACCGGGAACATCGAGTAAGGCCCGCTGGCAATTTTGCACCGATTCTCCTCCGAAGAGTCGTCGATGTCGAGCCAGACTATCTCGCCTCGCGGGGTCATGATGGAGTTGACCGGCCGGTCTCCCAGGCTGAAGACCCTCTCCATGATATCCTGCTCTTCTTCCTCGATCACTCCGGCACTCGTTCCCTGATCGATCAGTATTCTAATCTCTTCCTCGGTTATGGAAGGCTCAACGTAGCTCTTTACACCCAGTGTGCGCAGCACCAGATCCGTGGATGCGCTCAGCAGAAAAATCAGCGGAGAGACGGCTCTTGAGAAGACGCGCAAAGACGAGGCGACGAGGGAAGCAATCCGCTCGGGGTTGCTCAGGGCGATTCTTTTTGGCACCAGCTCTCCAATCACCAGGTTGAAGAAGGCAATCAAGAGGACCACGATCATCAGGCTCAATCCATCGCTGTACGGGGAGAGGAGCGGGATACCTTTGAGGTAAAAAACTGACAGCTCAGCAGCTACAGTCACACCACCGAAGGCGCCCGTCAAAACGGAGACCAGGCTTATGCCAATCTGCACAGCAGATAAAAGCTGGTTGGGATTGTTGGCCAGCTCCAGGGCCACCTTCGCACCTGCGTCACCAGTTTTCGCATTCTGTCTGAGCTTGGCCTTATGGGATGAGACCACTGCCATCTCCGCCATGGAAAAGAGGCCATTAGCTATGATTAAGAGGAGAATGATCACGATCTCAAATAACATTTTGTTTCATCCTTTGTTTTTCCTTTTCTTATTATTTACGCCATTCTCATTCTTTAAGATTTAGGTATTTTAGCAGCATCTATGCGGGATGTTAAACTAAATATTTGGTTTACAATTTTGTCGCCCCTCGATATCTCGAAGCATGCTTAGCCAAGTAGTTTCCATTCAGGAGGCTCTGCCATCCAAAATCGGAGTCCTGCACTGAAAGTCTAACGGGCGCTGCGTCCAAGAGCTGGACGGAAGAAGAAGCAGAGCGTCACCAGGGACCGGAGGCCCGCGTGGCTGCAATCATTGCGGTCGAGCGACATGCTTGGAGCTGCAATCCCCGGCAAGGGGCTCCTGTGCCTAACCGGATACCTCAGATGAAGCTTCGCATTGGATGGTTGTCTTCAAAGACGGCACTTCGACCCCATTTCAGCCTTGGATACGGATACCTTCAAATTTCCTGGCTCCGTTATCGAGATATGCTGTTTCCGGGAACGCCGGCGGTCTTCAAAGCGTATTTAATATCCAGCGACGGATGCTGCAGGAAAAGACCGGATTTACGGGCGCGATGGAGGCCTTACGAAATCAGTCCAGAGCAGCAGGTGATTGAAAGTTCAGCGGGCTTTCTGAGTTTTTGGTCAGGGTTGTCCCGACCTTAATTTTTCAAGATCCTTTCGCAATTCTGCATTCATTTTAGCGTTATCGAGTTTTGAACCTGCAATCATCGGGAGTATCAGGTTATCATACTTTATCCCTACGAGATCGGCTCCGCTCAGATCAACATTCACCAGCGCGGTCTGATTAAACTTTGCATTCCTCAGATCTGCCCCGGAAAGGTTTACATTTTGCAAGAAAACGGCATCAAATTCGGCATTTCTCAGGTCTGCATCGCTGAAATCAACCTCTTTGAGTACCATCCAATGAAAGCTTGCTGATCTCAACTTAGCCCTGCGCATAACGGTTCCCTTTAAGTTCATGGATTCCAGTCTACACCCGGATAGGTCCGCATCAGATAAATTCGCTTCATCCAGATCTGCCTTGATGATCTGGACACTATCGAAATCCGCCCCGGACATATCTGCACCGGTGAGATCCAGATTGCTTAATACTGTGCTTCCCAGGTTAGACCATTGCAGGTTGGCCCTTGGTAGATATGCCCTGGTAAAGTCAGAATTGCTGAGATCGGAATGGTTCAGGTTTGCTCCAAAGAGCTCCGCTCTGGAGAACTGGCAGCGCATGAGTACGGTGCCGCCAAGGTCCGCCCAATTTAGTCTGGCACCTACCAGGTTTGCATCGCTCAGATCCGCGCCTTTCAGGACAGCGAAACTGAGATCGGTTCCAAGGAGCCTGGCTCCTTTCAGGTTGGCGCCAGTCAGATTGGCTCCACTGAGCAGGGCTCCGGTGAGATCGGCCTGCTCAAGACCTGAATTCGATAGATCAGAATCATCCAGATGCGCCCTGGCTAAATTTGCGCCTGTCAGCTTGGCTTCAACCAGTCTGACTTGATGCATTAAGGCATTTTCGAGGTTCGCGCCTGTTAGATTAGTTTTGAAAAGATCGGAACCATCCAGACAAGAAGCCACAAGATATGATTCGGATAGGTTCGCCATACTCAGGTTCGTACCGGTCAGGTTGGCAAAACCCAATTTTGATTTGGCCATTCTGGAGCAAAAGAAATTTGCTCTCGAACAGCGCGACTCGGAGATATCCGCCCCGGAAAGATGTGCATGGGAGAGGGTGGCATTGATCAGGTTCGCCCCTACCAGACTTGCTCCGGTCAGATCAGCACCATTCAATTGGGAATTCTGGAAGGAGGCACGAATCATGAAGGCCCCGGCGAGACTTGCTCCGCTCAGGTTTGTGTAGCTTATTTTCGCAGCCCGCAAGCTGGCTGCATTCAGCTTGGCACCAACCAGAGTTGAATTATCCAAAGAAGATTGATCGATAATGGAACCGGACAGGTCTGCATTGCTCAGATTTGAGCCTATTAAGTTGCTGGTCGGCAAGTAGGCACCTGTTAGATTCGCCCCGGTCAAATTTGAGCCTAACAAATTGCAGGACGGCATGAAGGCATCACGGAGATCGGCCTGGGAGAGATCGGAGCCGTGAAGGTCTGCAGCCGCCATAAATACCCCGCAGAGATTTGATCCTGAAAGATCGGCATCGAAGAGACGGGATTGATTCAAATGGGATCGGCTCAGGTTCGTCCCGCGCAGATCTGACCCCTGCAGCTCAGATTGATTCAAGTCAGCTCCAGGCAAATTCATGCCGCACATGTTCCTATCAATTAGCTGGGCGTGATCTTTGAAGGTGTGGTTAAAATTCATATCCTGATGTAGTTGGCTATTGAACGGAACCTGCCTGGGAGAAATTTCTTCGACTGCAGGTGAAGTAGCGGATAAAAAAAAGAAAAGCAAACATACCTCCAAAGCCAATCGCACCACAGAAACACTCATAATAAACTATATGTACTTCTAGTATAAATTTAATTGGAAAGGTCCGTATTTTTCTTGATTGTTTGCTCTATCCGGCAGGTGTTGCGACTATTATATCGATCGCCCAATATCGAATCGCTCCATCAAGAATAACTGCATCTCTCTGGCTCACCGATCGTGAAAGAATGGAATCTTCGAATTGTGAATGTCCGGTCCATCGTCTCATTTACGAATCAATAGACTGGAGTTTAGCGATTCCAGAGGCGCAGGACAGGCAGCTGGCGATTCTCACTTGATCCGGTTTGGGTCGCGTACGTGAGCGCTGAAAAGCGATAACAAATGACGTAATGGATGCATACTGCCGAAATGAATCCCATGCATTCGAGTCCCGTGATGATTTTCAGTAACCTTCACCCACGACCAAACTTCGAAGCAAGTCGAGAATAGTTCCAGATTTTGGGCGGAAATGATAAATGAACGGGGAACCAATAAGTAGGTCATCAAAAACATATTGGAGATAAAAAAATGAAGAGCCTCAAGGGTACAGAGACTGAAAAGAATCTGCTGACGGCATTTGCTGGGGAATCGCAGGCCAGGAACAGATATTCGTATTTTGCCTCGCAGGCAAAGAAAGAAGGCTATGAGCAGATGGCAGCCATATTCCTCGAGACTGCCGATAATGAAAAAGAACATGCAAAGGTCCTCTTCAAGTACCTGGAAGGAGGAGAGGTGGAAATAACCGCAGCATACCCGGCCGGGGTTATCGGCGAGACAAAATCCAACCTCAAAGCCGCAGCAGACGGCGAGAGATACGAGAGCGGCAAGATGTATCCCGAGTTTGCCGCAGTTGCCGAAAAGGAAGGCTTCCCTGAGATTGGCGATACGATGCGCCGCATAGCTGTCGCGGAGAAGGGACACGAGAAACGCTATCTCGCACTCCTCAAGAATATCGAACAGGGAACCGTCTTCAAGAGGGGCGAGAAAGTGGTCTGGATATGCCGCAATTGCGGATACTTGCATGAAGGAACAGAAGCTCCGGCGGAGTGCCCGGCCTGTAAGCATGCTAAAGCCTACTTCGAGCTGCAGGGCGAGAATTATTGAGATTGATGCGCAGAATGTTGAATGCAGAATGCGGGAGAAGGACTCAGGCATGGGAGCACAATTTTCAATTGTGCTCATCGAATCATCTATTTCATCTATGCGAGCTCTCTCAATTTTAAATTTTAAGATTAATAATTATTAATTAATTGATCATTATATCATTCTCTAATTCAATCATAGCATTTTTAAACCCTGCCGAGGAAGCAGCATTGGGGAATGGGTATGAAGCGTGTGATGTTGATCCTTAGCATATTAATGGCCATAACAATCCTGGCCCACGGCAAATCGTTTGTTCAGCTTGGCGGCAGCGGTGGCACATCGCTGCTGCAGGACCTGACCAACAATTCCACGACAATCACTAACTCCAATAATACCACGATCAATCTCTCCCACTCTGCCGGCATCATGCAGCTCGAGGGCGCGGGTGGCAACGGGCTATTCGAGAACCTGACCAACAGGACATCAGGCGGAAAAGGAGTCAATAACACGACAGATGACTTGAACTCATGGGGGCGCAAACTTCGCCCGCTGGGTCCGCCTCCCAAGTACGATCAAGAGGCTGCCAGGAATCATGAGATGAATTTGATCATAAGGCAGAATCATCTTGGATACTGACAGCTTGTACGGACTGGAACGACAAGAGGCATAAAATCCAAATTATCAAAAAAATGAAATTGCAGGAGCTGCGAAAAATGGCAGGTTTCGCTGCCCTATTCATATCCTGCAATCATCCAATGCGTTATACGCGTTGACTGATTCTTTTTTTGTTCAATTTACATGCTCAGCCGGATGGGCACGAGTACCTGATCGATGACGTAAACGATGCCGTTGCCGTACCTCTCGGACTTCAGCACATTTGCGCCTCCGACAATGCCCGCACCGGGATCAATTGCCAGCGAATCTCCGGCCAGAGTCTTGACGGAGTTGAAATCGGTCATATTCATCAGGGCCCTGGCATCTATCACGTGGTAGCTGAGGAGAGTTCTGGTTCCTGCATCCTTCTTGGCAATGGCATCGAGAGCGGTCTTGGCCTTGTCATAAGCCGCATCACTGGGGGCAAAGATGGTGAACGGCCCTTCGGACAGAGATCCGATTCCCGCCGGACCCTGGCCATTGAGAACCTCTTCAAGCCCGGCTGCTTTGAGCGCAGACGCGAACTTCCTGGCACCCAGATAATTCGCCGCCTCGACGACGCCCTGGCTCGTGCTCTTATTGGGGATCAATACACGATCGATGACATAGATGGTGCCGCTGCCGTATTTTTTGGTCTCGGTGACGTTGGCTCCATTCACCTTCAAGCCAGCGGAGCTGTCCAGGGTCAGGTTCTCTCCTTCCAGAGTTCGCAGAGAGGTGACATCGGATATGTTCTCGAAGAGGCCATCGTTCCAAACTATGTGATAGCCCAGGATCCTCTTCAGCTCAGTCTGGTTCTCCATGATGCCGTTCATGTCGAGCTCTGTGGCCGTGGCGAAAGCTTCGTCGCCGGGTGCGAATATGGCGAAGGATCCACCGCCGATGAGAAGAACTCCCTGATCATTCAGAGCGTTTGTCAGGCCCGCGCTCTCCAGCGCAGCCGGGAAGGTGGTGAGGCCCAGTTCGCTCACCGCATCCGTCACGCTCAGGTTTGCCGTCTGGTTATCTTGAGCGGCAGACGAGCTTATGCAAAGCATCGCTGCGACCAATAGACTCCATAAAAGTCCTTTTCCATTAATCATGGTTCTAACCTCCACTCATTGATTGATAGAACTATAAGGCAAGTTAAAAAGAAAATCTTTTCGCTAAACCCCTTTTGCCGTTCTCACCGTTTTGCCTTCCATTTGGCGGTACCATGGGCCGAAATATTGAATACAAAGCGAACTAGTGCGTTTGATGTGAAGCCGCTCGCTGCTCTCCTGGATGCTTTGCCATTCACTTTCACCGCCTTGCTCACCTCATTGCTCATCGCCCTGCTCATGCTTTCTCCTACAGCCCTTGCCCATGTGCCGCTCATCGCAGAAGGTAATGATAATCTCTCTTCTGCGGTTTACATCCCGGACCCCGGCAAGTCATGGGCGATTTACGGATTTCTGGAATCCAATCGGACCGAATACTACAGCTTTGACCTGCAAAAGGGCGAGCGGATTTATCTATCTTTGATCAAATCCGCCAATCCCGCCGAGAAGAGCTTCTGTCCGGGCATGGCCCTCATCGGCCCGGGAATAAAGAATGATGGCGCCCTGCCGGACCAGATCATGCCGGTCATGCCGGGCTACGGCGTGATGACAATTGCTGGCAAGAGCGCCGCCAATGCCACCTATGAGCCTTTCGGGCCAAGCAGCTTTATCGAACTGGCAGAGCTGAATCTATCCGCGCCGCAGGACGGCAGATATTACGCAGCGGTTTACAGCAATGCCACTCCCGGCCACTACGGTCTGGCCGTGGGCTACCGGGAGGAGTTCGGCTTCACGGAGCGGATCGGCTCGCCGCTCCGGCTCATATCAGTGTACCTGTGGTCCGGCCAGAGCCCGAGCATGATCCTGATTCCCTATCTTGTGGCAGAGATCATCGGCCTCCTTGTCTTCTGGCGAAGCTCGAGAAGAACTGCCTACAGCTTTGCCGGAACCCTGGCCGCATTCCTCTTCCTGGCCACAAGCGCCTCGATCCTCAACCAGATGGTCTTCAATCTCACCCGCGCCCCCTTTGGCCCGGAGGTCTATGTCTCCCTGGTAATTGCGACGTTTCATGCCCTGCTCGGGGTTGCAGCCATTCATCTGGCCAGAGGAGAGGCAGGAATACTGCAAAGAGCCCTCATGGGCGTCATCGGAACCATCGCATTGCTGTCCGGGTCCGGCTTGATCATGGGCCCCATTCTGGCCATAGCTGCGAGCGTGATGCCGTCGATGAACGGCCCGGTGCTGCGTATGCCGCGGCTGTCCGGTTCTTGACTATTCCTGCAAAATTTGCGGGAATCTGACGGCGGTCTGGCCTTCTGTCGGCAGCCTTTGCCGGAATTTGATTCTCAGCCGGAATCCTACGCCGCTGCCTGATGAATATAGCGAAATCGGAAAATTCCTGCTTCACTGCTTGTTTTAGCCCACTTTATATCCTGCTCCCTGGATCGCTTTCTTGAAATCCTCCAGGGACAGCTTTCCAGAATCGTATTCTACATAGGCCGTCTTCTTCGCCAGGTCGACCTTTGCGCTTTTTACGCCCTCAAGCTTTGCGAGCGCTTTCTCCACCGCACCGGAGCAACCGGCACAGGCCATTCCGAGTACTTTGATTTCAGCTTTCTTGGTTTCGGGCATTGGCAGATCACCATTTGTTTTTTCGTTAAGATATTATCGCGGCAATATTTACAGTTTCCTCAGGCAGCGTCCCAGATCCGATATATTTGGCCCGATTGTTGCTAAATAATTGGGAGTCCTCCGAATAGTAATAAAATTAAAAAAAAAAGGTTCCTCGCTATTTAGTGTGGGTATGACTGGAGGCATAAATCCTCCGGGATTCCAATCATTCCATCCGGATTGAGTATTCAGTCGTCCTGCGTGCCGATTTCTTAATCATTGCTCGGATCTCATTTCATGATATCATGAGGTTAGCCACTTGAAACAGCGAAGAACCAAAAAAAGAGAACGCCCTTTCAAATCCTAAGGCGCATTCAGCCACGATCGTGCGTAAACTGTCCAGTAGTCTGCGCCTCCACAGGTTCCGCTGGCCAGTGATTGCAGGTCGCACGAGCTGCCGTTGGGATAGACGCATAACGTGACGTCACCGTAGGGAGTATGCACGCTTCTCAGGCTACCGCCGCTTCTTGAACAGAGCATCTCGGCGGACACCGTGCCTGGATTTGTGGAACCATACGCATAGTCCGGATAGATATTGGGCGAGATGCCTGGAGCGCATCCTCCCTCGTAGTAGGACTGGGCGTCGCACCAGGAACCATCCGGGAACTGGCACATCCCCTGTCCTCCGTTTTGCGAAGTGCCGCTCTTGTACAGGTATCCCATTTTCACGCAATATGCCCTGGCCGGATCTGTGAAATCCTGGGCTGCAATCGGCAGATTCAATGCCAGAATTGCCAGGAGGCATAAAGCCGCAAGTAGCAGCGTCCTGCGTTTGCCGGCATCGGAAGTCCAATTATGGCTCGATCTCATCGTTTTTCCTCCTCACTAAGGCTCCAGCAGGCCGAAGACCGCCCATCTCCAATCGGCACCTTTGGTGCGATAGGTAAGGTTTTGGGCTTCCGCGGGGAGCGTTATTTGCACAGGCGCGCCATAGTTCCCATAGTCGGTAACCTCATGCAGAGAGGATACGATCTCAAAGTCTGTCTCTTCGATATCGAGAATGGATGGATCTATGGTCAGATCGGAATCTATTTCGATTCTTCTCAAGAGCGATGTGTCTTTGGAGATCCAGGCCGTGATGGTGACATTGCTGTTGTTGAGCAGCTCCGTCTCGTCAAAGTCAAAGCTCTCGTTGCCGAAGTCATCCGGCAGGGAGAAGGGTGAACCAAGATACGACGCAAAGAGCTGCACTCCCAGGATCGCCATTTCTATTGCCGACACCGGCATTCCCGCCAGCTTGTAGCAGTCCATGCCGTCTATCTTATCTGTGCCGACTATCTTCATGTCGGAGTAGTTTATCAGGCCGATCTGACTGGGCAGCTCATTGTAGTCCTCCATGACCGCCTTGGGATCGGTGAGATTGAACTGGGTCCAGTTATCGCCTTCCTTCCAGTATTCGGAATTATTCAAATAGTATCCTTGCCAGGTGAGAACCTCGCCGGTCTCCTTATCGGTAAGCTTGTGGCTCCACCAACCGGTTTGAGTCGTCAGGTTCACTTTCCCTTCCGTGCCCTTTTCCAGATCGAGCATCTCATTGATCGAGTCATTGCTGTAGTCGATCCTGCTCTCCGATGAGCGGGCGTAGGTGTATGTGGTGATATTGTCCGCCGACTGCGCGGCTTTCTGCTTCAGCTGGTCCACGCTGATGTCCTGGCCCATTGCAGCCGGGATGATCAGCAAGGAAAGCAGAGCTATCAAAACCAGATAAAATTTCATGCCAAACCTCCAAGGCTTTATGGAGCAATCTTATTGATAAATTTTTTTGTGTTGAGATTGAGAAAGAAAATAAATCAGGTCAAATATGCCGTCTTGAAATTTATAAATTTAAAAATATTACAAAAATTCAACAATTTGATTTACAGACTTGATCGAAAAAATCGAACTAAAGATGGCTCATTGACATATGAGTAAATTTTAGTAGGGAGGACGTGCCGCGCTGATCAGGTTCTTATACTCATACTGATATCTCGCCTCTATTCTCAGGAATGAGGAGAGAGGAGGAACTTTCTATGAAATTGTTAATAGCAACAATGCTTCTTTTCCTGGCCCTAGCGGGCACGGTATCTTGCGCTGAAGGAGCAGCAAATAACTCCAGTGGATGCGTCGGATGCGATTCAGGTTCGGCAAATATGACTGAAAATCAGACAGAGACATTTATATTCATTCAGGAAGGAGCCAGCGGCAGCTTTGTAGATGACGGCTCTGGCAACTACACCCTGACCATGAATGGTGTGGTTCCCTACACCATATTCTTCGCAGATCGTCCCGCAAGGGATGTCGGATTTGCACCTATGGACAAGTTCCTCAAAGGATTCAACTTTAAAGACAGCAATCCACCTAACGCCGCAATAATACTGCCTGATGAAAATGAAACATCGAACATGGTGATAGTGGAGCTTACTAATCCACAATATGACAATACTACTCGGACGCTGACATATAAGGCCAGGAAACTCAAGGAGTATCCATTCGAATCTGGATGGTTCCAGGATCAGAAGAGCAAGGTTGATGCTTCTGTTCCAGAAAGATTTGGCAGGGTCGTTCTGGCAATCGATGACTGCCCATGTGAGTATGTGGGTCAGGGGGCAGGTTGCGATAAAACGTTATGCCGAAACAGTTGCTGGCATTTGTATGGCTGTGATCCATGCGGTGGATGCTGCGATAGTCCTCACCTTTGGCCCCGTTGTGTTAAGTGAGCAAGCAATAGTATTTAGAGCCACTCAACAGGATTCGAGCATGCTGGCAGCCTATGACTGAAGTACGTCTTGGGCAGGCTGGATCTTTCTTTTCAGCAGCAAGACAGCTCGTCCCTGTATCCGCGATTTGCATAAACCAGTTTGACAGAAGGCAGAGGCATCCTGGCCTCATCCGAGTCAAAGACGCATGGACACGGGATGCTTTCATAGTTAGTTCCCGGAACTTCATGCTCTCTTCCATCTTCTCTCCAAGTTGGCAATCGCTAATCTTGCAACATTTTAATACTCATGCACGATAACATGCCTCCATTCTCATGAATGAGAAGGACAGGAGGGTTTTCCATGAAAGGACTAATAGCTACAATTCTACTTTGCCTGGTCCTGGCAGGCACGGTATCTGGAGCTGAGCAGGCAGCAAATAACACCAGCGGGTGCGTCGGATGCAGTTCGGATTCGGCAAATGTAACAGGAAATCAGACGACGTTTATATTCATTCAGGAAGGAACTGGCGGCAGCTTTGTGAGTGACGGCTCGGGCAACTACACCCTGGCCATGACTGGTGCAGTTCCTTACACCATATTCTTCGCTGATCGCCCTGCGCGGGATGTCGGATTTGCGCCGATGGATGAGTTCCTCAAGGGATTCGGTTTTGGAGCACGCAATCCTCCTAATGCTGCCCTAATACTTCCAGAGGAGAATGAAACATCTGATCAGGTGATAGTGGAGCTGACCAATCCGCAATATGACAATGCAACCGGGACGCTGACATATACAGCCAGTCTGCTCCAGGAGTATGCGTTTAAATCTGGATGGCTCGAAGATCAGAGGAGCAAAGTCGATGCTTCTATTCCGGAAAGATTTGGCAGGGTCGTTCTGGTAATCGATAGCTGCCCATGTTGGCCTAACAAGGAGGCTATTCAGTGTAGCAATGGCGTATGGATGGGTTGCCATAATACATGCTGGGAAA
>Ga0310040_1001525_pt1 | contig 16620 bp, 11 predicted proteins | sample EPASupsiteHSE623_FD_200237 | JGI IMG/M metagenome (GOLD analysis project Ga0310040, IMG submission 200237) | Bioremediated contaminated groundwater from EPA Superfund site, New Mexico - Sample HSE6-23 (v2) (version 2) | ecosystem: Environmental > Aquatic > Deep subsurface > Groundwater >... | reverse complement strand
GCCGCCGAGACAATCTTCAATCGCTTTTATAAGTTCCAGCAGCGAGTTGGAGCCGCCGCAGCCGATGTTATAAACGCCGCCCGCCGCTTTCGGCGAAAGCGCGGCTTTTATGTTGGCCTGCACCACGTTCGCCACAAAAGTGAAATCGCGGGACTGTTTGCCGTCCCAGTGGACTTCAAGCGTCCTGCCGGCTTTGGCGCGCTCCATGAATTTAGGGATTACGGCGGAATATCTGGATTCGGGGTCTTGTCTCGGCCCGAAAACGTTGAAATAACGCAGCGACACGGTTTCCAGTCCGTAGGCTTTGGCGAACATCACGCAGTAATATTCCGCCGCCAGTTTGCTGACGGCGTAAGGGGAAACCGGCGAGGGGCACAGCGTCTCTTTTTGCGGGAAAATCCTGCACTCGCCGTAGGCGGAGCTGGAGGAGGCGTAAACCACGCGCTTGACTCCCGCGTCTTTTGCAGCCACCAGCAGCTTGAGCGTGCCGTCTACATTATTCTCGTTGGTTGGCTCCGGACAGTCCACCGATTTGGGAACCGAGCGCAGCGCCGCCTGATGCAGCACGTAGGAGACGCCCTTCATTGACTTTCTCAGGTCGGCGGCGCTTCTGATGTCGCCTTTTACAAGCTCCACCTTGTCCGCGAAAGCGGCGATATGCTCTTTTTTGCCGGTGCAAAAATTATCGAGGATGCGCACGCGCGCGCCCATTTTCACCAGTTCTTCCGAGATATTGGAGCCTATGAAACCGGCTCCGCCGGTTACAAGCCAAAGCGGTTTTTGCGAATTTCTGACGGGCATCGTTCCCTCCGTGTCTCCCTTAGCATGGGCTATTCTAGCAAACTTGAGGCCGCCGTCGTATGCTATGCTGCGGGGCCTGAAACGGCTCCGCTTTTTTTCGTGCGGCAAGCAATGGAATTGATATTATATGGCGATACAGGCTCGCTTTTTTGTTTTCAGGGGAGAACCGCGAATGAACAAAACCATTTTAATTATGGCTGCGTTTTTGGCCTGCCGGACGGCGTGGGGGGAAGGCGGTCTTTCCGGCGGCGACAAGGCGTTCGCAAAGGGGCAATACCAATCCGCGCTTGCATTGTATGAGCAGGTCCTGGCGCAACCGCAGGAAGGCGGCCTCGCCGCGTTGCGGGAAGACCGGCTGAAAGCCGCTTATCGCGCGGTGGAATGCGAAGCGCTGCTTTTCCGCTATGGCGAAGCGGCGGCGCGGCTGTCCAAAATGGCGCTTCCGTCCGACCCGCTATGGAGGGCCCGTTTTGCGCTTTTGAAAGCGGGCGTGGGCCGCGGCTGGCTGGCGCATTACGCCTACGGCGCGCCCGACGAGGCGCGGGAAGGCTCCGCCGATGCCGGCAAACGCACCGCCGCGCAATGGCGCGCCGGAATAGCGGACGCTTATGATTCGTTGTGGCCCTTGCGCCATGAACTGGCGGCGGCAAACCTTGAAAACGAGGCTTATTTCATAAATCTTGAAAAAGCCGCGCTTGACGCTGCGCCTACCCTTTGGGATTTCGCGGCGCAACGGTGGACGCGCTTTCTTCTGGAGAATGCCGCCGATGCGCCGAGGCCGCAGGCCGTCCAATTCGCGGCGGAACAGTTTCCAATCGAATACGCCGAAACCGCCGCGCCAGCGCTTAAAGCCGCCGCGATTATGGAGGAGTCCGCCGCGCTGCCGTGCAAGAGCCGCGAATTCGCCTGCGGGAACTGGAAAATAGCGCGGCTGCTTGTCCCGTCGGAACATCCCGCGCTTGTTTCCGGCAAGGACGGCGTTTACCGGACCGCAATGCTGGAAACCCTCAAAAAATGGTCTGATTCCCTTGCCGCGCCTGACGCGCGCGCGCGGGCCGCTTTCGAGGCCGCGCGATTGCTGAACGCCGATTCAAAATACGCCGAAGCGGCGGCGTTGTGCGAAAAGATACCCGCCGCAGGCCGGATATTTTCCCGCCGCTGCGCGCAACTGCTGTCTGAAATAAAAGCGCCGGTTCTGCAACTGAGCGCGCAGTCCGCGCCGCCGCCGGGAAAGGGAGTTATTGCGGTCAAGGCCCGCAATCTGCCGAAGGTCTATTTCCGCGCCTGGCGGACCACGCCCGAGGAGCTGGTAAAATCCGGCGATAAAACCCGCGACCGCTGGGACAAGTTGCGCGAGTATTCAGGGAAGGAACTTTCCCGTTTTCTGTCGCGAAAACCGGATTTCTCCTGGCAGGATGAACCTGTCTATTCCGCGCCGTACGCCTATTCCTCGTTTCAATCCTCTTCGCCGGCGCTGGGAAAGGGGGTCTATATGGTGGCGGCCTGCGAAAACGCGGTCGCTACAGGAACCGTCCTCGCGGCGCTGGTCAATGTGACGGACCTGTTTTTAATCGGCAGCGCCGGTATGCGCGGCGACCCCGAAAATTTTCTTTTCAGCCCCGCCAAACCGTCGCGGGAGGAAACCGTCGACGTGTTCAGGTTGTATGCGATTAACGCGGTTACCGGACGGCCCGTGCAAAACGCGATGATAGACGCTCTCGTCTCCCGCGAGTCCGGCGGCGGCAAGGCCGAGGAAGCGCTGCTTTATACCGGCGCCGACGGCGCGGCTGCCTACAACGCGCCGGTTCATATTTCCCATGCCGACCGTGACGGCTACCGGATAGACCCGCTCCTTTCGGCGGCTGACGGCTGGGCGTGGTGGCCTGACGGCTGGTTCGGAATGTATACGAACGTGCCGCCGCCGGTGCAGCTTTTCGCCGAGACGGACCGCCCCGTTTACCGCCCGGGCCAGACCGTCAGATTCAAGATTACCGCGCTTGTACGCCAGCCGCGCGGCTGGCGCGTGTACGACGGAAAACGGCCTGTAACCGTAACCGCGCGCGACGCAAACGGAAGGGAATTTTTCAGCAAAAAACTTCGCGCGGGCGCCCTGGGCAGCGCGGCGGGCGAGTTCACGATTGCGCCGACCGGCCTGCTCGGCGGTTATTCGCTCGGAGTTTCGCTGGGAGAGTACGGCTATGATTTTTACGGGGGCGCGGCGTTCCTCGTGGAGGAGTACAGGCGGCCCGAATTCGAGGTGAAACTCGCCGCCGCAGGCGCGTTCAAATACGGGCAAAAAGTCAAAATCGAAGGCGCGGTGAATTATTATTTCGGCGCGCCGGTTCCGGGCGCGTCGGTCAAGTACTCGGTCGTGCGCAAGCGCTTCATCCCGTGGTGCGTCTGGTGGCGCGATATGTTCAGTTCTTGCGCTCCGGCGGAAGTAGCCGCCGGACAGCTTAAGACCGGAGACGACGGCGTATTTTCGTTTGAATTCATCCCGCTGCCGGAAAAGGAATCCGAAAAGGACTGGCCGTCCACCTTCGAGGTAACCGCCGAAGCGCGCGACGCCGGCGGCAGGACCATCTCGGACACGCGCGGCTACCGCGGCGGAGACAAGGCATACATTTTCGACATTCAGCCGGACGCCGGGTTTTTTACCGCCGGCCTGAAGGCCGGATTCGCGGCGAAGCTGCTTAATCTCGACGAAAAACAGCTCTCCGGCGCGGGCTCGTGGAAAATCTGCCGGTTGGATAATCCGCCCAAAACCGGACGGCCCGAGCCGGGAAAGCCGCCTGCTTTCGGCGCCGCCGCGCCGCTGGAATATATTTACCGCGAAGTCACAGACGGCCCGCAAATCGCGGCGGGAGCTCTCGCTTTCGCCGGCGATAAAGCCGCGCATGTAAATCTGGCGCCGCTGCCGGAGGGAGTGTACCGACTCACCGTTTCCGCCAAAGACCCGTGGGGCGAAAACTGCGAGCAGCAGCTTATCCTGATATCCGCGGCTCTTAAAAACTCCGCGCTGGAACTGCCGCCCGTCGCCATTTTCGAGCGGGCCTCCTACCAGCCCGGCGAATACGCGCGCGCGCTTATTGGCTCCGGCGGGCTCAAGGGCGTCAAATATATGGAAGTCTGGGCCGGCGAAAACGTGCTTTCGACCGCGCTCATCCCCGCCGGCGGGTTGACCATCGCAGAACTGAAAGTGGACGCCGGGCATAAGGGCGGTTTCGCGCTGCGCTGGTTCGGCGCTAGCGATTTCACTTTTTATTCCGGCATGGCCTCGGCGGCGGTGCCGAGGAAAGACCGCGAGTTGAAGCTTTCAATGAAATACGACAGGGCGCTGCGTCCCGGCCAGAAGGCGCGCTGGACGCTTTACGCGAAAGACAGTTCCGGCAAGCCGGTTTCCGGCGAGGCGGCGGTGCGCGTGTTCGACCGGTCGCTTGAGTATTACGCCAAAGACTCCGGCGATTGGATAGACGGGCTTTACAGCCCGCGCGCCGCGCAGCCGAACACCGCCAACTCGCTTTTCGAGCCGCGCGTTTTTGAAACGGCAATCCGGGTTAAACCGGAGGAGATGCGCCGCGCCTTCCGCGAGTATATCGCGGAGCCGAAGCAGCCGTCGCTGCGTTTTGAGCACGGTTTGGGGGGCGGGATGTTATCCGTGGAATCTGCGCAGCTCAAATCGGCGGACGCTTTGGACGGGGCGCGTATGCTTGCCGGCGGATTCGCCGCAGCCAACCGTGCCGACAAATCCGCTCCGGTTCCGGCAAGCGCCGGCGGCGCGGCGGCTCCCGAAATCAAGCCGAGGACCGATTTTTCGGAGACCGCCTATTTCAATCCGCAGCTCAAGCTGGCCAAAGGCGCCGCCGCGTTTGGTTTCACGATACCGGAACGGCTGACCGGCTGGAAAACGCGGGCTTACGCCATGACGCGCGACGTGAAAGCCGGCAGCGTGTCAGTCGAAACCGTAACCCGCAAGGAACTGATGGCGCGCGTCGAAATGCCGCGCTTTTTGCGCGAGGGCGACCGCAGCTCAATCAAGGCGCTGATAACGAATGAAACCGCCGCGCCGCTGACGGGCGAGGTTATACTGTCAATCAGCGAAAACGGCGCGGACGCGGCGGCTAAATTCGGGCTGGCTGCCGCTGTGAAGAATTTTACCGCGGCGCCGAACGGCACAACCGCGGTTTCGTGGGACATAGCCGCTCCGCGCGGTATTTCCGCCTATAAGGTTCGCGGCGCGGCGCGCGCGGGCCGCTACGCTGACGCGCAGGAAAATGAAATCCCCGTGCTGCCGTCGCGCTCGCGTCTTGTTGCCTCCGATTTCGCAGCGCTGGACGGCGATTCAACCGCGCGGCTTGAGCTTGCCGAGTTGAAAGCGGAGGACACCTCGCGGGAGCTTGAGTCCGCCCGTCTGCAAATCGAGCCGCAGATTGCGCTCGCCGTGCTGGACAGCCTGCCGCAGCTTGTACAGTATCCTTATGGCTGCACCGAACAGGTGCTCAACCGCTATGTGCCGCTTGCAGTCGTGAACAACCTGTATATGAAATATCCGCAGTTGCGCCAGGCAGCCGCTAAAATGCCGCACCGCACCAGTGTGACGCCGGAATGGGAGAAGGAAAACCCCGTCCGGCTGATGACGTTTATGGAATCGCCGTGGCTGGATATTGCGCAGGGGAGCAAATCGGCGTTTCCCGTAACGGATTTGTTCAATCCCGCCGTAGTGGAGGCGCAGCGTTCAGCCGCGCTGACGAAGCTAGCCGCGCTGCAAAAGGATGAGGGCTCCTTCCCGTGGTTCCCCGGCGGGCGCCCGAACATTCACATGACGCTCTATGTGCTTGAAGGCCTCGCCGAAGCCGCGCATTACGGCGTGCCGGTGCCGCGGGATATGGCGCGCAAGGCGCTGGCCTACGTCAACACGGAGATTGCGTCCCATCTGCGTCCGGCGGAAAGCGAAACCGCGCTCGCGCTTTATGCGGCTTATGTTGTCACGTCGCTGCCGAAGGAATGGCCGGAATCGAAAGAAGCGCTAAAAAACGCGAAAGTCTGGGCGGATTTCTGCGGCATGCGGCCTGATATGCTTACGCCGCTGGGCAAGGCGTACGCCGCCCGCGTCTACCTGCGCCTCGGCGAAAAGAGCAAGGCGGACGGTTATCTCGACATGGCTATGGACGGCGCGCGCGAAGATAAAACCGCGGGACTTTACTGGACTCCTGAAAAGATGTCCTGGCTCTGGTATTGCGACACGGTGGAAAAGCACGCTTTCATCCTGCGCGCGCTGCTGGAACTGCGCCCGAAGGACCCGCGCGCGGCGGGGATGGTGAAATGGCTGTTGTTCAACCATAAAAGCGGCCAATGGAAATCCACCCGCGCCGCCGCCGCGGCGGTTTACTCGCTGCTGGATGTGATGCAAACGCGCGGCGCGTTCGATAAAGATGAGACGTTCAATATTGATTGGGCGGGCAAGACTGAAACCGTCTCGGTAAAACCGTTCGACTGGCTGGGCGAACCGTTGAGCCGGACGGTTTCGGGCGGCGAGGCAAACAATAGCTCATCTGCCGTGGTGGGCAAGAAAGGGCCGGGGCTGGCGTTCGCGTCTCTGTCGGCGGTTTATTTGACGGACGCGCCGGCGGACGAGTCGCCGGCGGGATTGCTGAATGTGTCCCGCAAATTCTTCCTGCGCGCGCGGGAGGGACAGAATTATATCCTGAAACCGCTTGTTTCCGGCGCGACGGTGGCCGCCGGAGAGCAAGTTGAAGTGCAGCTTGAGGTGAACGCCAAAAGCCGGTTCGAGTACGTCCATATCAAAGATCCGCGCGGCGCGGGTTTCGAGGGGGAAACGCTGCTAAGCGGCTGGAAATGGGATTTGCTGGGACGCTACGAGGAACCGCGCGATTCGCTGACAAACTTCTTCGTGGAATGGCTGCCGCACGGCGAGTACACGTTGAAATACCGCATCCGCCCGACGACACCGGGCAGCTACCGCATATCTCCGGCAACGCTGCAATCCCTGTACGCCCCCGAATTCGCCGCCCATTCGGACAGTTTCGTTCTGAATGTGCGGGAATAAAACAGCCAAGTAGCTCTTAGAGCCTGTTCACAATCTCCGTATTCTGCTGCAAGCGCCGCTTTTGCCCTGATACTGCGCGGCCTTCGGCGTACAGGCCTGCGGGCCTGCCCGCCTCAGTCCGCTGCGTCTCAGGCCAAAATAGTCGCTTTCGCGACGAAAGAAAGACTTTAGAAAGGCTCTTATGGCTACCGTTCAAAAAAATGCATGAAAGAACCGGCGCGCTTTGCCCTTGCGGACTTTGTCATGGCCTGTTAGAATGAAAGACGCAGTGCGCCGCAAACCCTGCGTCTTTTTTGCAAGCATTATGATGAAATTCGAGATGTTCATAGCCGGACGCTATCTCAAAGCCAAACGCAAAGGCCTGTTCGCCATAATCACCACCATTATCGGCGTGGCGGGCGTGGCGGTGGGCGTGGCGGCGCTTGTCACCACCCTGTCGGTGATGAACGGTTTTCAGGACGATATCCAGAAGAAAATCACCGGCGCGCAATCGCATATCGTCATCTTCGGCCAGATGGCGCCGCAGGCTTACCGCGATTTGGAGTCCAAAGTCGCGCGCGACCCTGACGTGGCGGCCACCGCGCCCATGGTGCTGGGGCAGGCCATATTGACCATCAGCGGGCGCTCGCTTGGCGTGGTGCTGCGCGGCGTGGAGCCGTCCAGGGAAAAGGATGTCAGCCTGCTGCAACGCTCCTTCAGCGAAGGCGGCTGGGAGCCCAAAAAGCGCCTCGGCGAAAAAGAGGCGCCGCCGCCGCTGGTGCTCGGAGAGGAACTGGCGAAAAACATGAACGTCTGGACGGGAGACGATGTGGTGCTGGTCTCGCCCAAGTCCATCGCCACCGCCATCGGCATCATCCCTAAAATGAAAAGGTTCCGCGTCTCCGGCCTCATAAAAACCGGCTATTACGAGTTCGACAACGGCATGGGCTACGCGCTGGCGGAGGACGCCTCGGAATTTCTCGGCCTCGGCGGCGCGTTCACCGGCATGGAAGTGCGGCTGCACGACATGCAGCAGGCGCCGCGCGCCGCGCGCCGGCTGACCGTTCTCGCCGGATTTCCCTACGTCGTCAAGACTTTCGCGGACATGAACCGCACGCTTTACGCCGCGCTGAAACTGGAAAAATTCGTGATGTTTCTCATACTGACGCTCATCGTTTTCGTGGCGGCGCTCAACATCGCCTCGAACCTGATTCTGCTGAGCGTGGAAAAACTGCGCGACATCGGCATCATGCGCGCCATGGGCGCCACGCCGGGCGTGATACGCCGCATATTCCTGCTGGAGGGCTTTCTTATCGGCACCACGGGCATCGCGCTGGGCATCGCGCTGGGGCTGGCGCTGTGCTGGGCTATATCCACCTTCAATCTCGTAGAGCTGCCGGGCGATATTTATTACATCACGCGGGTGCCCGTAGCCGTGAAGCTGTCCGACATAACGGCGATTGTGCTGGGAAGTTACGCGCTTTGTTTTCTGGCCACGCTCTATCCCGCGCGGCGCGCGTCGTCTGTAAGCCCGGTGGAGGCGATTCACTATGGCTGACGCGCTCCTCGAAGCGCGCGGCCTCGCCAAAACCTACGGCGAAGGCGCGTCCGCGGTCAAAGTTTTTGAGGATATCAGCCTGTCCGTGAAGGAGGGCGAGTTCCTCGTCCTGCTGGGTCCGTCGGGCTCCGGCAAATCCACGCTGCTAAACATACTGGGGCTGCTGGATGTTCCCACCGGCGGCTCGTTTTCCATAGACGGCGCGGAGGCGGCCAATCTCCGCGAGGACGAGAAAGCCGCGCTGCGCTCGCGCAAAATCGGCTTCATCTTCCAGTTCGATTCGCTGCTGCCGGAGTTCACCGTGCTGGAAAACGTGGAGCTGCCCGCCCTCATGCGCGGCCAGCCCAACCCGGAGCATTCGCTCAAACTGCTCGAACGCTTCAACCTCGCCCACACCGCGCGCAAGTTCCCTCCCGAGATGAGCGGCGGCGAGCGCCAGCGCGCCGCCATAGCCCGCGCGCTGCGCAACCGGCCCCGCATAATTTTCGCCGACGAGCCCACCGGCAATCTCGACGGCGACAACGCGCGCCGCGTATTCGGCGATTTAAAAGAGCTCTCCCGCGGCGGCGTGGCGGTGCTGCTGGCCACCCACAACAACGAAGCCATCGGCTACGGCGACCGTGTGCTCAGTCTCGCCCACGGCAAGCTAAACGAAATCACCCCCGCCGCCTTCAGCCGGGAAATCTGAAAAGCCGGAAATTAAAATGCTTTGCAGACGCTGCCGCAAAAACGAGGCCGAGTTCGTCGTCAAAGCCGCCGTCACAAACAAGCTGACGCGGTTGTTCCTGTGCGCGCGCTGCCTGGCGCTCAAGGAAAAAGAGCTCGGTCTTGAAAGCGGCACGCTTTCCTATTATGCCGTGCCGCTGCGCGGCGCGGATTGGGCGCAAACCGCGCCGGCAGCGGGCCGGGACCTGCGTCTGAAATGCCCTTTTTGCGCGCTTGCCTATGGCGAGTTCCGCCAGACCGGACTGCTCGGCTGCCCGCATTGCTACGACGCTTTCCGCCCGCAGCTTGAATGTTTCGTCCGGCGCCTGTCCGGCTTCAGCCGCCACGCCGGAAGCGCACCGCCGGATTCGGGAGAGTTGAAGCTGAAAGCCATAAAATTCGACTCCGCCTCTCTGGAAGCCGGCATCAAGTCCGCCGTCGCCCGCGAAGATTTCGAGAAAGCGGCGCGGCTGCGTAATATTTTAAAATCCTCCGCGGGGAAAAAACGCCGTGCGCATTAAACAGCTTGCCGCCGCCGCGCCCGCATGGGCGCGAAAAGAAGGGCCGGACAGCGATGTCGTCCTCTGGACGCGGGCGCGGCTCGCGCGCAATCTCGCCGATTTCCGCTTCGCGCCGCGCGCCGCAAACGCGGAGCTGCTTGATATCCGCGATGCGCTGCTGAAGAAACTGCGCCGCATGAGCGTGTTCGCCGCCGCCGCCAAAATATCTTTCGCCGCGCCGGACGCGCTCGCGGGGCGCATACTTTCCGAGCGGGGGCTGCTGGATGCCGATTCCCCCAGTCAGGCCGCGCACGCCGCGCTGCTCTGCGCTCCGGGAGAGGAAACCTGCGCGCTGGTGAACTGGCGGGACCATCTGCGTCTGGAGCTGGCGGGCGCGGGTTTTTGCGCGCAGGAACTGTGCGATGCCGCCGCCAATATGGCCGACGGGCTTTCGGGATTTGAAACCGCCTTCGACGCGCAGTTCGGCTGGCTCTCCCCCGCTCCTGAAAACGCGGGCACCGGCCTGCGCGTAAGCCTGACGCTGCATCTGCCGTTTTTGACGCGCTCCGGGCGCGCCGGCTCCGCTCTGAAAAACCTGGACAACCTGTTCGTGGCCTGGAAATCCGCCTCCGTCGGGACGGATTTGGCGGCGGGCGGTTTTTATGAAATTTTCAACGCTTCGTCTTTCGGCAGAAGCGAAACTGAAACAGCGAACGCCGCGCAATCTGCGGCGCGTTTTCTCTGCGCGGCGGAACGCGAGGCTCGCCGCTGGACTTTCAGCGGAGAGAAATCCGTTCAGGCGGCGGACGAGGGCTGGCGCGCGGACGGAACGCCTGAAACCGCGCGGATAATCTCATTTGAGGAAGCGTCAAAGCATATTTCCGCCGCGCTGGCGGCGCAAAGCGCGGGAGTGGAAATTCCCGTCTCCAAAAGCGTCCTGCGCGAACTGCTGATATTGGCCCGCCCCGCGCACATCGCGCTGCGATGCCCGAAACCGTCCGCCCCGCCCGCGCTGCGCGACATTCGCCGCGCCGAACTGATACGCGCCGCCATCACGTCAAAATAACGGCCCGCAGCAACCGCCGGTTTCACGTTAGACTTGTCCCCAAATAATTTTATGGGCAAAAATCACGGCTTTTGGCTTGCAGCTTCGCGGGCTTCGGCTTACACACCCCGCCGGAGTGTGCTCGCCTCAGCCCGCTGCGCTGCAAACCAAAATCCTGTCTTTTTGCCTCATAACCTTATTCGGGGACAAGTCTATTTCCTGCCTTGCCGCAGCGCCGCTGCCAGATGCGTTTTAGCGCGCCGCACCGCCTCCGGGATGGCACAGCCTTTAGCCAGATACGCGGCTATGGCGGCGGAAAAAACGCAGCCCGTGCCGTGGGTGTTTTTCGCGCGGATTCTGGGGGGATCAAACCAATACGTTTTTTTCAGGCGGCCAAGATAGGCGCAATCGGGGCTTTTGCTCCCGCCCAAGTGCCCGCCCTTGACGACGACGGCGCGCGCGCCGTACCGCGCCAGCTTTATCGCCGCCAGTTCCATATCGGACGCGGAAGTTATTTTTTCACCCAGCAAAACCTGCGCTTCCGGGATATTCGGCGTGAAAACCGCGGACATGGGCACAAGTTCCCCAAGCAAAACATTCTCCGCGCCCGCCGCCAGCAGCCGGACGCCGTTTTTTGAAAACATCACGGGGTCCAGCACGATGTTTTTCGCTTTATGTTTCCTCAACGCCGCCGCGACGGTTTCCGCCGCATCGGCGCCGCCGAGCATTCCTATTTTCACGGCGTCCGCGCCGATATCGCCAAGCACGGCCGAGATTTGCCGCCCGATGAACGCGGCGGGCACGGGAAACACCGCCTTGACGCCTTTGGTGTTCTGTGCGGTAAGCGCGGTCACGGCGGTCATCGCGCAGCAGCCCAGCGCGGAGAATGTTTTGAGGTCCGCCTGTATGCCGGCTCCGCCCGAACTGTCCGAGCCGGCGATTGAGAGCGCGATTGGACAGCTCCTCATCTCCCGCACGCTTCCCGCGAGTTTTTAACCGAGCAGAATTTCGGCCCGCACATCGCGCAGTGGTTGGATACGGTTTCGGTTATGGTTTGAAAACGGTATTCCCGCGCCCTGCCGGGGTCAAGCGCGAGCGCGAATTGGCGCTTCCAGTCCATAGCGTAGCGCGCTTTTGACATTTCGTCGTCCCGCCGCCGCGCGCCTTCAAGACCGCGCGCTATATCGGCGGCGTGCGCGGCGGTCCTCAACGCCATTATCCCCTGCCGCACATCCTCGCAATCGGGGAATCCGACATGCTCCTTTGGCGTCACATAACACAGAAACGACGCGCCGTGCCGGGCGGCCTGCGCCGCGCCGATGGCCGCGTTTATATGGTCATAACCGGCGGCGATATCCGTGACCAGCGGGCCCAGAACATAAAACGGCGCGTCATGGCAGACCCTCAGCGCTTTTTTCACCGTGCCCGGGATTTGGTCCAGCGGCACATGCCCCGGCCCCTCGACCATCGCCTGCGCGCCGGACTTGCGCGAGACGGCAACCAGCTCCCCCAGGGTTTCCAGCTCGGCGTATTGCGCCCTGTCGCAGGCGTCGGCCAGGCAGCCGGGGCGCAGCGCGTCGCCGAGGCTGAAAGTAACGTCGTACTCCCTGAAAATCCGGCAGATATCGGTGAAATGCGTGTACAACGGGTTTTCACTGCGGCGATGGCTCATCCATTTCGCCAGTATGGCGCCGCCCCGTGAGACAATGCCCATTACGCGGGTTTTAGCGAATGGGATGTGTTTCCTTAAAATTCCGGCATGGACCGTCATAAAATCCACGCCGTCCTCGGCGTGTTCCCGTATTACTTGCAGCAGCAGTTCCGGCGTGATGGCCTCCACCGTTCCGGCGCGCAGCAGCGCCTCGTAAACCGGCACGGTGCCGACGGGGACAGGACTGCGCCGCACAAACGCCCGGCGCAGCTTGCGCAAGTCGCCGCTGGTGGACAAATCCATCACGGCGTCAGCCCCCCACTCGACGGCCAGGAGGAGCTTTTTGATTTCGCCGCCGTGGGTGGAAAACCCGGAGTTTCCCAGATTGGCGTTTATCTTGCAGCCGAAACGGCGGCCTATGACGACGGGAACGAGATTTTTATGGCGGCTATTCGCCGCGATTACCGCGCGTCCCGCCGCCACCTCTTTTCTGACCGTTTCCGCGCTTGCGCCTTCCCTTCGCGCGGCGGTTTTCATTTGGGGAGTGATAATTCCTTTACGGGCGTATTCGAGCTGGGTCATATTTGCCTCCTGAGAGCCTGTTTGGAATCTCCGTATTCTGCTGCAAGCGCCGCTTTTACCCCCGATACTTCGCGGTCTTCGGCTCACAGGCCTACAGGCCTGCTCGCCTCAGCCCGCTGCGTCTCATGGGCAAAATCGTCGCTTTCGCTACGAAAGAGAGATTCCAAACAGGCTCTGAAATTATTTTTCTTAAATCAGCCGCAGCGGCGGCGGGGTCCTGCGCCGAACATATCGCGGAAACCACCGCCAGCGAATCGGCCCCGTGCCGCAGCGCCTCGGCGGCATTGGAGCGGTTGATTCCGCCTATCGCCGCCAGCGGTTTGCCGCCCGCCGCGGTTTTAATGCGCGCGAGCCCCTCAAGTCCCACGGGGGGTGGCGCGTCGGTCTTTGTGGGAGTGGCGAAAACAGGGCTTGCGGCCAGATAATCCGCGCAGGACAGCGCGGCTTTTCCCGCCTGCTCGACGGTTTCGACGGAGAGGCCGATTATCGCCTTCGGGCCCAGAATTCTCCGGGCGTGTTCCGGCGGCATGTCGCTGCGCCCCAGATGCACCCCGTCCGCCGCGACGGCGAAGGCCACGGCCACCCTGTCGTTTACAATCAGGGGAATGTTGAATTTTGACAGGATATGCTGAAGTCTTGAGGCAAGCCGCATGAAATCCCTGTCGCACAGCGATTTGTCCCGCAACTGCACGATGCTGACGCCGGCGGCTACGGATTGCTCCACCACTTTTTCAATCGGGTGATACAGGCAATATTTTGCGTCCGCGACGAGATATAGTGAATAATCCGTTTTCATTCGCGCCTCATTTTGATATCGCGTTGTTTCAGATTGTAAACCGCGTCAATGAAAGCGGACTGGAACGCGCCCGGCCCGGCGCAATCGCGCGCCGCGATTTCGCCGCAGATTCCCATGAGCGCCATTGCGTTCGCGCAGGCCGAAAACGCATCGGGATTCACCGCGAGGAACGCGCCCGTAACCGCCGTGGCCGCGCAGCCCATGGCGGTGACTTTCGCCATTAACGGGTGCCCGTTATATATCCTCGCCGCGCGGTCTTTGCCGGTTATCAGGTCAACCGCGCCGCTCACCACGATGACCGCGCCCGTTTCCGCGGCCAGTTTTTGCGCGCATTCAAGCGCCTGTTCCGGCTGGTGCGCGGCGTCCACGCCTTTTGTCGCGGCTTTGGCGCCTCCCAGCGCCAGTATCTCCGACGCATTGCCCCTTATGGCGGAAAACGCGCCCGTTTTCATCAGGCGCAGCGCGGTTTGCGTGCGGTACTTCGTCGCTCCCGCGCCGACGGGGTCCAGCACGGCGGGAATGCCTTTTCTCTTCGCGGCGTTTGCCGCCTTGAGCATGCCCGCGACCCAAAGCGGGCTGAGCGTTCCTATGTTCACGACAAGACTCTGCGCGATGCGGGTCATCCCGGCGGCCTCCTCGCGGGCGTGCGCCATCACTGGCGAAGCGCCGAGAGCCAGCAGAATGTTGGCGCTGAAATTCATCGCCACATAATTTGTGACGTTATGGACCAGCGGGGATATTTTTCTGATTTTTTCGAGGTCTGACCACAACGATTCGGCGGAAACTGTTTTTTCCATGCGTCCTCCCGGCAATATTCCGAATTGTCAGGAGCGCATGAAGCGGAAAGGAACGAAGCGGTCTTTCGGCAGTCATCCCTACGCCGGCATTGCCCGGATCAGGTTCTATGGGTTGAAGAAAAGCCTCTTCTCTCAGTCTTCCGCGCGACCGGAAAACACCCCTGACATGTGGCAATAGTATACGAAATGTCAAAGCTTTGCGACAGGGGGAAAAATGCGAAAAAACGCACATCATCAACTCGCAAATCGTCGTACTGAGGAACTCGGGGTAATATTGGTATAATTCTGGTGGCCGTTTCCGTTTTCCACTTATATTCGGAGGAGCATTTATGGAAGATTCCACTATCCCGCAGCAACCGGCTCCGGCGGAGCAACCCGCGCAAAACCCGGTCGCCGTCGCGGAGCTCAAATCCGCGCCGCCGCCCGCGCTCAAGCCAACGCTTTGGGCAAGGGCGATAGCGCTGCTGCTGGCGCTGTCAATCATGGCGGCGGTCATAGTCGTCATGCGCGGCGGCGGACCGCCGGATAAAAGGGCGGCAGGCCGGCTTGAGGAGGACGCGGCGGCGGTGTCGTCTTTAATCAGCTCGAAAAAGGCCGGCATAGCCTGGATACACGTGCGCGGCGCGATAACGGAAAGCGACTCCTCCTCCCCGTTTGAGCGCGGCGCTCAGCAGACGGCGCGCCGCATACGCGAAATGGCCGCGAAAAAAGAAGTCCGGGCCATAGTGCTCGATATCAACTCGCCCGGCGGCTCTGTGGGCGCGGTGCAGGCGATATACGCCGAAATCCTGCGCGCCCGCAGCGAGCGCAAAAAGCCCGTCATCGCCGTCATGCGCGACGTGGCCGCCAGCGGCGGCTATTACCTCGCCGCCGGCTGCGACAGGATTGTGGCGCAGCCCGGCACGCTGACGGGCTCGATAGGCGTCATCTTCTCCGTCCCCAATCTCGAAGGGCTTATGCAGAAAATCGGCGTCAGGATGGACCCCATCAAATCCGGCAAGTTCAAAGACATAGGCTCTAGCTTTCGCGCCATGTCGCCGGAGGAGAAGAAAATACTCCAGGACGTCATCGGCGATGCCTACTCCCAGTTTCTCGAAGCGGTCAAAAAAGGTCGCAAACTTTCCGACGGGGAGCTTAAAGACCTGGCCGACGGGCGCATCTTCACCGGCAGCCAGGCGCTCAAGGCCAGGCTGGTGGACAAACTCGGCGGCGACGAGGAGGCGATACAGTACGCGCGCGAACTGGGCGGGCTGGAGCGCCATCCAAAAATATTCCGCGAGACGGAACCGCTGGAGCGGCTGTTCTCCCTGCTGGATTCCAGGCTGGGGCTTTCCGCGCCCGGCGCGCTGGCCGCGGTAAAGCGGCTCGACGAGATGGCTGCGCCGCATCTTTCCTACCTGTGGACGCTGCAGCCATGAGCGCGCTGGCAGCGCTGATAGAGGATTTCGCCAGCAAACCCCGCGATGCCGCGCGGCGCGTCCTCGCCGAAAAGCCGCAGAGGCTGGCGCTGGCTGGTTTTTTCTGCGGCGCGTTCGCGCTTTGCCTGTGGACCTGGTTTGGCGGGCCGGCGCTGGCCTGGCCGCACCTGCTGGCGGGCACGCTGCTGCTGTTTGCGCTGGAAACGGTTTTCGCCTGTTTCTGCGCGGCGACAAGCCATCTTTTCATGGAGTTCTCCGGCGAGAAGGGAAGCGCGCTGGCGCTGTTCACCGCGCTGGGGCTGAGCGAGTTCGTGAAGCTCCTTTTCATCCCCATCGGGCTGATACTGCTGGCGGCGGAGCCGGCTTTCCCGCAAGCGCGGGCGGCGGTTTACGCCGGGGTGTGCGTATTGCAGTTCACGGCGGCGGCGAGCCTTATACGCATGGCCTATTCCTCGTCGCTCGCCCGCGCGTGGTGGGCCGTGGCGCTGCCGTTTCTGATAATCGTGCTGGGGCTGCTGGCCGCCGCAGCGTTCGTAACGGCAAGCCTTGTGATAGGGCTGCTGTCCGTAATTTCCTGAATGGCCACGAACGCCGCCATAGCGGACCGGCTGCGCGCGATGGCCGCGCTGCTGGAGCTTGACGGCGCAAATCCGTTCCGCGTGCGCGCCTATGAGAAGGCCGCGCAATTCGCGGAAGGCTATCCCGAAGAGCTTTCCTCCCT
>Ga0310040_1001524_pt1 | contig 16630 bp, 16 predicted proteins | sample EPASupsiteHSE623_FD_200237 | JGI IMG/M metagenome (GOLD analysis project Ga0310040, IMG submission 200237) | Bioremediated contaminated groundwater from EPA Superfund site, New Mexico - Sample HSE6-23 (v2) (version 2) | ecosystem: Environmental > Aquatic > Deep subsurface > Groundwater >... | reverse complement strand
ATCCTGACCAATCCCCAGCGGCCGAAATACGGGTTTGGGGTTGGATATATAAAAGCGGAAGTGAAATTTTAAGGGGGTGTAATATGACTAAGCTTTGCGCAGTAATTGCTGGCATAGTGGCTTTTGTCGCCCGGATAAAGGTAATCGTGGTCTGGGGTGTGGATAAGTGGGCCAAGATCTCGCCTGTTGTCACCCCATTGATTGCAGAGGCCGAACAAATGGCCCAGGATGGGATCATCGATAAGGCCGACCGCAAGCGGATCGTAACGCTGGCATTGTCCCTGGTGGAGGCCAAGGGGTATATCAGGCTCAACTGGTTTACCCGCCGGATCGCCGGCATTATTATTGACCGGATCGCCGACAAGCTTCCCAGTTATAAAGTCAGTCAGCAGGCCAAGGAAATAATAGCGGCCGTGAAGTATCAGTAAATCTCCCCCAAAGAGAGCGGCGCGAGGGCGTACGGCGCGCCTGATGACCGCCGCTCTTCTCCTTATTCTTCTATGACTATATTGTTATGGATCTTGGCGTTATTTAGTATTACCGGCACAGTCCTTAATATCCAACGGAACCGCTGGTGCTTTGTCATCTGGATCGCGACTAACGGTTGCTGGTGTGTGTATAACCTCTGGGTACTGCACAGCTACCAGCAGGGAGCGATATTCCTAGTATACGCGGGGTTGGCGGTGTGGGGAGTGGTGAGGTGGAGTTCGGGGAAAAGTGCTTGCGGGGATGAGGGGAAGTGGTATACTTATATTTCAATAATTAAAAAGGAGGAAGAGATGGATAATGTGGAGAAAATAAGGTTATTGAGAAGAACATTGACCGATATCGTGCTACGTTGTCAAGGGGTCGAGTCCGGAAAGGATCCGGAAAAAGCTTTCGGTATATTTAAACAGGGAATTCTTAATGAAGCTGTAGGAACTCTTAAAGAAACAGAATAGCGTCATTTCCAGGAAGAGATTTGCAGTGAACTTGCAGTAAAACTTCAATGAAAGATGATTAAGCTTGATGAAGGATGTTGAACCGTTTTCCAGCCCCTCATCGTCGGTAGAGAGGGAGTTATTCTAAGTGTCGTCGATACGGGGCGTGGCTCAGCTTGGCTAGAGCGCCTGCTTTGGGAGCAGAAGGTCACAGGTTCAAATCCTGTCGCCCCGATGATTATCCGAGTATACTGTTAATTGAAGTTCTTTTAGAAAGATAAACGGGGCGTGGTCCGCCACTAAAGCGTTGGCGGACTAAAAATCGCTCAGCTTGGTAGAGCGATAGGCCGCCAAGGTAGTTAGTGTGGCGGCCGTAAGACCGACAAAGTTTCAGTGGCGGTCGTCTGCTTTGGGAGCAGAAGGTCACAGGTTCAAATCCTGTCGCCCCGATGATAAAAGCAGTCCATAGTCGATAGACCACATAGTCCACAGTTTTAAGAACGGATTCTGGGTGTTGGGTTTTGGGTATTGGGAAAAGCAACAGCATTTGCTTGAAAATAGACAATAGAGAATTGACCGTCTGCCTACGGCAGACTCTGTGCGCTGTTATTTGACAGCGCACAAGGCCACAGGTTGAAATCCTGTCGCCCCGATGATAAAAGCAGTCCATAGTCGATAGACCACATAGTCCACAGTTTTAAGAACGGATTCTGGGTGTTGGGTTTTGGGTATTGGGAAAAGCAACAGCATTTGCTTGAAAATAGACAATAGAGAATTGACCGTCTGCCTACGGCAGACTCTGTGCGCTGTTATTTGACAGCGCACAAGGCCACAGGTTCAAATCCTGTCGCCCCAACTGGAAAAACGGGTTCTGGGGAGATACACTAAAGACGCGTTTTTTCTTTAAGCTTGAAAATCGAAATTAGAGATTAGACCGCAATCTCGATTTTGTTCAATTTTCAAATTTCGATTCTCGTAGGTTCTGGGTGTTGGGTTTTAGGTTTTGGGAACGACAAAAGCAGATCAAAACTGATAGATGTTAAAGATAATTCTGATGTAGAACTAAAAACCGGTTTCTGTTTTTTTCAGAACCCAAAACCCAGTACCCAGAACCGGTATTTTAAAGAACTGTCCCTGTAGCTCAGGTGGATAGAGCAACTGCCTTCTAAGCAGTTGGCCGCGTGTTCGAGTCACGCCAGGGACGTTTTTTTCGACGGGGGAATCCGGTCCAGTATCCCCCCCGTCTTAAAATTGTAACCAAAATTGCAACAATTCTTATGAAGACATTCCTTCGGATCATCTCCGCGTTTTTTATCTTTCTTCTGGTTGTCGTCGTCTTTTCTTATTTCTTCCTTTTGTTTAACGCCGGAAAGGTCATTACCGGCATTCTCCGCTCTTACACCGGAAGCGAAGTCACTTTCGAGCATTACCGCGTCAGCCCGTTATTGCTCGTGGAGATGAAAGGTATTAAATCCGGGGAAGCCTCGATAGATTCGCTTATTTGTAAGATCAATCCGGCAGGGAGCCTTTCCGGCAGGCTGCTCTTGGACAGGCTGGAATTGAACGGGCCGGAATTTTATTACCACCGGGAGTCGGGTTATTACGCCGGTTCAGTAACTAAACCTTCCGGAGCGGCCCATTCGCTGCCGGGGATGCCCTGGTTGAAACGGGTAAGATTCCTGATAAAAGAATTGTCTATCAAAAACGGGACAATGCATTTCAGCGACACGGTGGGGGATAAATCCATTAAGCTGGAAGTAAAAGAGTTCTTTCTGCAGGCATCCAGCGTAGCCTTCCCGCCGCAGGACCAGAATATTGTTTTCGATCTGGGAGGCATTGTTCCCTGGGAAGGGGCGGCTAACCGCGGAGAATTGCAAGGCAGTGGCTGGGTGAACTGGGTCAGGAAGAATATAAAGGCGGAATTCAAGGCCCGGGATATAGACGCGGTTTTCTTCTATCCTTATTATAACTCCTGGATCAACCTGGAAAAGATCCGCATCGAAAAGGCAAAACTCGGTTTCCTGAGTGAACTTGAGGGCCGCGATAACGACGTGGCCGCCAAATGCCGCCTGGAACTTAGCGATATTTCTTTCAAGCCCCATCCTGAAGGAGAACGGCCTAAGATGCAGGAGAAACTTACCCGGGCGGTGCTGGATATTTTTAAAGGCGAGGATAACAAGATCGTGCTGGATTTTACCGTGCATACCAGTTTAGACAGGCCGCGTTTCGGAATGCAGACCATAAAGAGCGCTGTGGAGGAGAAGATCGAGACTGCCAGGCCGTTCGATAAATTCCGGCCGCCGGATGCGGTTGCCTTGTCGCGCACGGTGGTACAGGGGACTTTTAAGGGGGTCGGCGATCTTTCTAAGGCGGTTGTTTCCGGGGTAACGGGAATAGGCAAGGCATTCCGGGAAATCTTCACTACTTGCACAAGAAAGAAGTAGGATATTCCACTTTGCAAAAGTATTTATTTTGTCAAAAAATCGCTTTTCAAAGAAATATTTTATGATAAAATATTTCAATCGGCAACTAACCTAAGGAGGGAACAAAATGAAAAGCCAGTTTCTAACAGCCTTATTGGCTGCTGCATTTTTGTTTGCGGGATGCAACGTGCAGCAACCGCAGGGAACCAAGACCGCCGCCACTACCGAAGATTCCAGCGCTAAAACGGCGGTAAGCGAAGCAGCGAAGGAAGCGCCGGCGGAAACGCAGGAAGTCAAAAGCGCGACTGACGTCGAAACCGCGTCTCTCGAAGATTCAGTGGGTGAAATAAAAGAAGCGGCCCAGGAAGTCGGCAGTGAAATGGAAAGCGCCGCCAAAGAAGTGGAAAACGCGCTTAGCAGTTCCTCCTCACAGTCTGATTTTCAGTCAAACAGCATAAAAGAATTCGTAGTTTACAAGGACAAGAACCACAAGGACAATCATTATATCCCTTCAGGCTGGATGGGTGATTTCGGCGATGTGCAGATGGATGAGCAGTCGGCGGAGAATCCGCATTCCGGCAAGCACTCCATAAAATTCACCTATACCGCCAAGCAGTCGCAGAACCAGGGCTGGGCCGGTATTTACTGGCAGAATCCGCCGAATAACTGGGGCAGCAAAAAAGGCGGCTTTAACCTGACCGGAATGACCAAGCTCACTTTCTGGGCAAGGGGAGAAAAGGGCGGGGAAGTTATCCAGAAATTCGTGGTCGGCGGCATCAAGGGGACGTATCCCGACAGCGCCGCTGTGGAGATGGGCCCTGTTACCCTTACCAATGAATGGCAGGAATACAGCATAAACCTCGCCGGCAAGGATCTTTCTTATATTAACGGCGGGTTCGGCTGGACGACCAGCGCGGAGTTGAATCCGGACGGCTGCGTGTTCTATATTGACGACATCAGCTATGCAGCCGACGAAACGGTGCAGCCTGAAGGCAAGAAAGTAGAAGAAATGCCTTTTATCGTCTATTCCGATAAGGGATCGGTGAAAAATCATTTCATCCCTTCCGGCTGGATGGGCGATTACGGCGATATCAAATATGATTCAGCTTCATCGGATAATCCGCATTCAGGGACTTCCTGCCTGAAGATAACCTACGCTAACAAAGCCAGCCAGGGCGCGCGTTGGGCGGGAATGTATTGGCAGTATCCGGCCAACAACTGGGGCAATATGGACACATCTTTTAACCTTTCCAAAGCGACCAAGCTGACTTTCTGGGCAAGAGGAGAAAAAGGCGGGGAACGCGTGGAAGAGTTTAAGATGGGAGGGATCACCGGCGAGTATCCCGATTCCGATTCAGCCGGCATCGGCCCCGTGGTCCTCACCACCGAATGGCAGCAGTATACCATCGATTTGCAGGGGAAAGACCTTTCCTCGATCATCGGCGGTTTCTGCTGGTCATCGAACATCGATGTCAATCCGGACGGAATAGTATTCTACCTGGATGATATCCAGTACGAGTAATCTCCCCGGTTTTTACAGGGGCACTGATAGTTGAAACCTGCACCGGAAGGGCGGTTAACCCCGCCTTTCCGGTGTTTTTTAATCGGAGCGCAGAATTCCCGAATGCCGGGTATTAATATCGTCTATCGGTTACGGTCACGATACCTTTGTTTTAGTCTCGCCAATGTTTCAGTGGCGGACGTTTCGTCTATCGGTAACGAAGTCTCGCCAACGCTTCAATGGCGGACGTATCCGTCAATCGTCATTCGGAGACGGCTTTTAATGACGTTACCGTAACCAAAAACCGATACGGGCTTCGTTACCATAGCCGTAGCCGTTATTTTAATCGAGGAAAGAAGCCGGAAAGCAAAACAGAAAGAGGAGAGCGATGAAACAGCTGATGATCCTGCTTTTCGCGGTCGCCTTGGCCATCGGCAGTTGGTTCCTGATCGGGCCTTTACTGGAAAAGAATCCCGCTTTCAACCGGGACCAGCAGACGGTGGACTTCATAAACCGCAGGCTTTCCCTGGCCAATATAGACCTGGAAAAAGAACTGGCGTTCTTTCTGGCAAAACAGTTCGGTATCTTCGAAGGTTCTTTTGAAATTGTCGATATAGTAAATCTGAATACTACCGGGATTACCGGCACCGATTACCTGCTGGTAACTTTCAAGGCGCCGGACGGCAGATTCTGCCAGGTTTCGGTCTCGCGCGGCAAGGGGACTAATTCCGGTTGGGAGATACTGCCTGAAAGCTTCAGCGTTTCGCAGTTCTCGTCTTACCAGCCGATAATGCCGGTCTGGATGAAAGACCTGGGCATTGCTCCGGAACAATTAGACGAATACTACCGGGCGCATCCGGAAGCCATCGCCCTGGGCGAGAAATTATTCAGGGATCCCCAGACAGGCGGTTATATACTGCCTACGGATTGGTTCCAGACCGTAAAACCGGTGCATAAACCTTACGCCATTGTATTGAACCAGAACCAGAAAGTGGCGATCAATCCCAATATGGTCTCGGGCACCGAGTCCGATATGATAAATACCTATTGGAAAGCGGATTACCCTTCCAGCAACATAGGCCCCGGTTACAGGGCTTACCTGTATGGCAAGGTCAAAGGCAGCGAATAGCCCCGCTTTACAAAACTACCGGGATAGATTATAATACCCCTTCTATGGTGGGTGTAGCTCAGCTGGATAGAGCACTTGACTGTGGCTCAAGATGTCGCGGGTTCGAATCCCGTCACCCACCCCATTTTTTGTTTTGAGCATATAAAGCCTCCCAATCTGTCGTAGAATCAGCGACTTGCGCAGGTTCTAACCGGTTGTGGAGGCTTTGTACGTCTGGGGCGACCTCTTGGATGAGGGCGAGGGTCTTATCGACCTGTATTCGAAGCTGTTTGCCACTTAGGACGAGGTTCGAACCTAAACACGAGAGGACATACCGTTTGTCCTCCAAAGTGCCGGTTTCGAAGCGGTGTTGAGCAGTTTGGGCGAAATTGAACATATCTTCAGTCCGCTTGAGCCATGTTTCAACGCGGTCTTGCGTGTCCGCGATCAACCCTTCATATTTCTGCTTTTCCTGCGTTAAATCATCTTTCTTCCGGGAGTATTCCTCTGGGCTGATTTCTTCGTTTAAGCGCATATTAAAAAGCGCGTCTAATTTCTTAACGCAGGCGTCAAGATTGCGCCGATGCGCCTGTGTTATGTCATCACGGTCAATCTTTTCTTTTGAATGCTCTTCCTTGAGCTGTTTTATCGCCCAATCCTTAAATTGCGGAGGAATGGTCGTTTTTGCTAAAACATTAAGGATTTGTTCTTCAAGTTCGTCCGAGCGGATAGGCGGTTCAGAGCAGTCCCGCTTGATCCTGCGAGTGCAACGATAGTAAGTGTAATGATGAGTATTGCCGTTTTTCTGATGCTTCGTTTTTTCTTCAGCCGTAATAAACGCCCCGCATTCTCCGCAACGCATAAGCCCGGTAAACGCGAAGACGTGCGTTTTGGCCCGGGGGAAGCTCCTGCCGTTAATTATGTGTTGAGCTAAATCAAATTCGGTTCTCGTGATCATCGGCTCATGCTTGCCCGGATAGACTTCATCATTCCAGAGAAATGACCCATAGTAAAAAGGATTGCGAAATAGCCGATAAAAGTTATTGCGGGAGATCTTAACGCCTCTGTCCATCTTGAGGCCCATCTCTTGAGCGGTATCAAAAAGTTTTTCAAGAGAACAGCGTGTTTCCAAAAGGATAGCCCAAAGTTTCTTCATGATCGGGAAAGAATACGGGTCCGGATAAATTGGCGGCTTGTCCGGTTGGTTGTAAAGGTTATTGACATACCCGACCGGCGGTTTGTGCGGAAGCCAGCCGTCCTGAATCTTTGCCCGTTGGCCGCGCTTGGTGTTTACGCTTAAATCAAGAATAAATTGATTGGCCATGCCAAACTCAAGGTTCATCATGAGCACATTATCGGTCGGATGATAGCCGCGCTGAAATGTCTGAATATGCCGGATGATAGACTGCTGAAGCATCCAGCTGATCGTGCCGCCATCAATAGGATTACGCGCCAGACGGTCTAATTTCCAGCAAACAATGCCCTCGGCTTTGCCTTTGTGAATGTCCTCGATCATCTGGCTAAATACCGGTCTGCCGGGCGCTTTGGCAGACTTCTCCTCAGTAAAGATTTCAACGATGTTTAAATTCATCTGCTGGGCAAGTTTCTTGAGCTCTTCGATCTGGGAGGGGACGGAGGCAACCTGCTTGTCCTCATTCTCCGAAGATTTGCGGGCGTAGAGAAAATATCGAATAGGCTTGGCGATCATTTCTTCTCAATTTTGTTCAGGAGCTTGACCATATCAGACTTCTTATACAGACGGTAATTATTGAGCGGATGACGGTGCGGTTTCAGCTTTCCTTGCTTATCCCAATTCCGCAACGTCTGCTTGGTGACCTTGAGCAGTTCCGCCGCTTCACAGATTGAAAGATATTCAGGCATAGGTTTCTCTCCTTTAACGTTATAAAACATTATAATATTTATCCCCGGTTAATTCAAGTAGTTTAATCACTCGCATTCGACTGAAAACCTCCCCAAAAAAAGAATTCTTTTTTGTTTCATTGACACTGACATCGATTTTTAAAATTTGTATCACTCACAGACCGCGCCTCGCCTGACCCTCGACCGACACCCCCTTCCAAGGACCCGTAAGCTTAAACACGCATTTTTGCCAAAACAAAGCCATTTCTACTCCCTCCGGATAGATTGCAGACGCTTTAAGAGCGCGAGGTTCTGCAAGATAGAGCGTTGAACCGCTTTCTCATACTTAATAACCTTCTCGTAGTCATCCCCAGAAGGCAGGCTGTTTGTTTTGATCGCTACCTCCTCAGCGTATTGGTTCTTGAGCTTTGCCTGTTCAAGTTCGGCTAAGCGCTTCTGGCCCCGCTTCTCTTGCCTATCGCGGTATTCAGCGATCTCCTCGTCCAGTTCTTCGTTGGTCTTGTTTTCCTTAATACCTTGCCAGTCAGCTTTGTTGTAGTAGTCGCTGATAGCCCTATCAAGGACTTTACGGATACTGCCGGACTCAAAGCGCAATACCCGGCGTAAGCGCCAGTAATCAACTGAGATCTTCTCAACCAAGAGGCATTCCATCTGGCCTACGGGATTGAGGCTGATGATAAGCCCGTCTAAAAGCTCCCGGTATTCCTGCGCGTCTTCCTTGCCGTCTCCAGTCGTTATGATCAAATCCTTGGCGAAGATGCCATGTTTGACCGCGTTCTGAGCGACAATCGCTTTGCCCTCCGAAGTGGCGGGCCCGGTAGAAACCAAAGCATTTTGCTTATTTGCCTCGGTTTGGTTTTTTGTGGTCATCTTAATGCCTCCGTAATAGGTGGATTATCAACTGCGACAACGGTTCCGTTAAAGATATCCTTGATCATGCGCACTTTCTCCAGAGATTCAGCGTCTATCCCAACCAGCAGGCGTTCTTCCTCGGGTGTAAAGGTTATTTTGTGCTGGTGCTCCGGGTTAGGTTCTGGGTCGCTTGGGACGGACTCTTTCAAGTCCTCTTGAGAATTGTCCTTAATAGCAGGGGGATTCAAACTCTTTCGGGCGTGAGTTGAATTAAAGTGTCCCAAGTGTCCCAAAATATCATTTTGAATGACCACCGGCCCGGGGGAGGCAGAGAGTGGCTTCCTGACCTCAAAGCATTTACCAGGCATTTCTTTTATTCCCGCTAGCTCAAATATCCGTTGCCGGTGTGTTTGCCCGTCCTCTCCGGGATAGAGGACACAGCCGAAATGTCCGCTGTTATTGATGAAAAGGTGTTCGCCTTTACGGTCGCCTCCGGCCTCAGCACAGGCAGGGCACCGGGCTATTGTGTTAGAGCCTCGGCGTCTGACCTTTTCTAATCGGTTGAGGTCTAATCCCATGGCCGTTTTTCCTAATCTTTGAACCCTACCCGGCGAAAACCTTTGGTGCTTTTATCGTCCCGCTTGATCGAGTGCGATTTTGACGTCCCAAACAGCTCCAGCATTAAACTTTCCAGCTCCCGGTAAATAACTGTAATCGGCTTTGGGTTCCAGCCTTTCAAGGGGCAATACTCAGCGTAAGCCTCAACGATCTCGGTCGTGGAGAGGTCAGCAGATTCATCCTGCACCACGTTTTCCACCAAGAAATGCCGCAGGCTGTCGCTCTCAGCCAAGAGGCCGTCAACGATCTTTTCCTGCGTTTCTGTCAGCTTGATATCCCCATGCGTCTCCACGTCTTTTAGAAGCATCCCCAGTCCCTGCAAAGCCCAGTTAAGGATACCACTGCCTTCTTCACGGATCAGAACGTCTTTAAAGTCCGGTATCTTCTTCGCCGGGGCCGGGGCTTCAAAGCGGATGATTAAAAGCCGTCTTTTCCAAGCGCCTGTGTCGCCGTCAAGCCGCACCTGTAAGCGCGAATTGGAAGTGATCAGGATGCAGAAGTTACCTTGAAACGGGAAACTACCTGTGCCGCATTTCTGCTCGGCGTCAAACCAGTCGCCGCCGACCAACCCCTTGATGACATATGCGCCCTTTTCAGAAAGGAATTGGCCCGGAACGTCCACGCCTACAAGCAGGTTCTTTTTTAAGTAACGAAACAATTCAAAGCGATCATTGAGATGCCGGGTGCGTAGTTCCGTGACATTCACCTGTCCGACAAGGTTTTGAATGATCAATGCCAGCGTGGACTTGCCCCGGCCCGGCTGGCCGTCAAGAATGAGGAGTTTCTGGACGAGGTTATTGCCCAAGAGGCAAAGCCCTGTGTATTTTTGAAGCAGTATCGCGTCATCAGGCGTTACTGCCGGAAAAAGAAGTTCGTTAAAAAATCTCTCACACTTCGCGGAGGAATTAAACGGTATCGGGCTTTGATTGCGGGAACAGAATTCCGGGGAGAAGGCGCAGAAATCAGCCTCGCCGGTTTCTTTAAATACGATCACGCCGTTAGCCAGATGGACAAACTTATTCCCCCTTTTAAAAGCGTTTTTCTTCTCGCTGATACCTTTAAGCTGGGCCACGATATGATTGAGCGTGCTGTTGGTGCGCTTGCGTTCAAGCGAAGGCAGTCCCTGCTGGCGGGATACCTCAAGGATACGGCTTGCGATCTCCTGCTTGATGACATCTTCTGACATAATGCTATAAAGCCCGTTCTCCGGGTTGTAGCGGTAAAAGGCGCGTTCATCCAGTTCAAAGAGCTGAATATGCTCCGCCTGATGCAGGCTTGCCCAAAAGCCTTGATTGAGAGCCGTCACAGCGCCGTCTTTGCTCAAATAATACGGTTCGCCATGCTTATCAATAAGCGCCTGCAATTCCTGCGAATTATCCTGTTCTTGCGACGCTATCCACTCCGGGCATTCTTTCACGAGGTCCATAAGCGCTTCATAAGTGCCGCCTGCTGTCAGCCAATCCGAAACATCCTTGACCGCCGCGCCTTCAATATCCGGAACCTCTGCGACCTTGACCGGGATGCCTGCTGAAAAGAGAGAGCTTGCTATTGATGCGGCATGTGTTTGGCCCGGCTCGTCTTTATCCGCGATGATCACAGCCTCGCGGCATCCTTTTAATGCCTCTGTGTAAGTGTCTTTCCATTTTCCGGCGCCCATCGGGCAGGTGGTAGCTGGGAGGCCAAGCGCGGCAAGATTGTCCGCGTCCTTTTCGCCTTCGCAAATAAAGATCGTCTTGCCGTCTTTGATTGCCTGCGTCACTTCCGTCAGTCTGTAAAGAACCGGCTCGACATCTCCTAAGCCCCAGACAAAGCCGCCGTTAAACGGCCGCCTTTGCGCGAATGATTTTGGCTCAAACCTCACGACTTGAAAGAGCAGATTGCCGCCAGTGTCCTTATAATCGTAAATCTTGCTGATGCGTTGTTCACTCATCTTTAGCGTCCTTTGTCTGGTGTTCCAATGGATACCCAATAACAAACTTAAAGAATCGCAGAAATTGATGCGCCTGTTCCGCGGCCTCCGCAAAGGACAATTCTTTCCCGTAGGTTTTTAAGTAAATGTCCTGAAATTCTTCAATCGCTTGTTTGGATAACATAATTTTCCGCCTTTACTAAGAGATGGCGAAAAATCACCCTAAAGGAAATAAATTCTTAAAATACGCTATAAAAGATTGAAAAATATTTCAGATGGGGCTTGGGTGAATTCACCCAGGGGGAATCTGGCTTGCTTAGGGGATGAGTTTGATTCTGATCTTGTAAGCTTTAACTTCTTCGTAGGGGTAGAAAGGATCGCCGTCAATCGGGAAGACGGCCTTGAGGGATTGTGAGAGGAGTTGTTTTGTCTTCTTTGTTTTGTCAGGCGCTTTAAATACGGAGAAACCTTTATTCTGATTGGATTTCGGGGTGTCATCATCCATTTCATATCCGAAGTCCTGCTCGGTTTTTCGAATATCCGCCTTTTTCTTGGATGAAGATTTATCCCATGCTATTTCGCCTTTTTTATCTGCTAATTGAAGTAGGAACTTCCACTGCATATTAGGCTTGTGGGCTTTTGAATTCTCAAAGCCCATGTCTTTATAATCCAAGTAGATGGTCTTGTCCATGCATTTGATTCGTACATTATGGCCATCAACAAATTTGATGGTTATATTCTCCCACTTTGTGCCAGTTGGCAAATTGATTGGAGTAGTCCTTTTTTTTGTTATAACAGTTGTGATCGGCACAGGATTTTTACTGCCAATAGCCTTTTGACTTATCATATCTATAATGAAGTGTGGATTAATAATATCTGGTTTTTGGGCGATGGCCGCTTTAATTATCTCTTCCAATCCTCTATCCATTGTCTTTTGTATCCTTCGGGATTATATGCGATTCGTAATTTGCGATAGCGATTGTATAACTTAAATATTATAATGTTTTATATCCTTTTTGTAAATATGCTTCTTTTACTATTGAGAGGGGAGCTTGGTTATGGGGAAGCAATAGGAAACAAGATGTAGAAAGACTATCGTTGAACAGAGCAAACTTTAATTCAACCGATATGGCCAAAGTAGTCAGCTTTTTTCAGACGTTAAAATTTATAGTACAGGTAAGGAATAGTTTCACTTTGAAAAATTCTGTGTGAATCGTACCGGTGGAATACCCCTTAAAACATAGAAACCGTCGTAAGATATTGGATAACAGATGGTTGCTGACATCATCAGGAAGTAATACCGAAAACATATTGTCGTTAACCTCATTATTAATAAAAGGATAGAATATATATTTAGAAATAACACCTTATTATATATTATATGCGGAGATATTCTCTGAGGAAAATTCTCAACTTTTTCTGGGTGATTTATTAGATTAAATGTATAATATACCAATATAAACCATAATTTAGGCAAACGTCTTTATATCCAGAAGGGAAAGGCAAACAATATGTTAACGTGAATACGATATAAGAAAGGAGTGTCTAAAAGACATGTACAAAAACAGGTCGTTGTTAGCGTTATTTATTTGTATTGTATTTCTTTCTCCCGGCTGTTCTTCTTCCCAGAAGCTCACCAGCACTTATTCTAACTCTCGTTCAGTTGTTTCTGCCCAACCGTTAAGATTGGCTTCGTTCAACATCCGAATATTCTCAAACAACAGTCGTAATGATGAAGAATTAGATTATATTACTGATATCCTCAAACAATACGATATTATTGCCATCCAAGAGTTGCGGGATGAGATAGTATTGAAGCGGGCAGTTGAGATGCTGAAAAACAAGGGTATTGAGTACGACTACGAGATCAGTACTCCCGTGGGAAAGAGTGTAAAGGAGCGGTATGCGTTCTTGTACCGTAAAGATAAGGTCAACGGGATTATACATGGTAAGCTGTACCGGGAACAGAATGACGAGTTTATCAGGGAGCCCTACTATGCGACGTTCAAATCCGGTAAGTTTGACTTTACGTTGATAACAATCCATACGTTGTATGGTAAAAGTGAGAACTTGAGAAGGCCAGAGATAGAGGCGCTGAAGAAAGTATTTACTGCTGTTGAGGCAGAGAATCCTAAAGAGAAAGATGTTATCTTGTGCGGAGATTTCAATTTCCCGCCAACAGATAAAGGATTCAATAACCTTAAGTCACTTCCTGGTATGATGTTTCTTATCGTCCCGCCAGAGAAAACCACTATAACCGATACAAGCTTGTACGACAACTTCTGGTTCCAGAAACAGAATGTCCCTGGGTATACAGGGAAGTCTGGTGTCTATCGGTTCGATGAGGTTGTGTTTGAGAACGATGATGATGCGGCTAAGACTGCTGTGTCAGATCACCGTCCTATCTGGGCTGAGTTTGATATTTCAAAAGATGGGGATTAAAGTAGTGTCGGATAACATTAATTGTAGTAATAACCAAGATGATAACCCCGCAGCAATTTCATCAGTTACTACCATTAGCGGTTAAATGGGCAGAGTAACAAGGAACTTATATTCTAAGAGACGGTGTCCTGCTTACTGATGCTCAGATCAGAGATGCCAGATTAGTTCCGGTAGTTAATCCTGAAAAGGTAAGATTAATGCGAGTTATTCAAGTTACTTCTCCCATGGATCCTATATTGAAATCGGCTTCACAGGATGTAAACTTGATTACTCCAAATACAATAGGTCTTACTTTACAATATGGTATTTTCGTAAGGGAGGATTATTGGGGGAAGAGAGGACTTATTATTCATGAAGTAGTTCATGTTGCTCAGTATGAAAGGTTAGGCGGTATTGCTGGATTCTTGAACCAGTACTTACAAGAGTGTATTAGATTCGGTTATCCTCAAGCCCCGATGGGACAAGAGGCGATAAAGTATTCAAGGAGTTTTTAAATTAGACCCCGTTTTTGTTAATACAATACAGATATGGTATTCTATATAGGGATAGGCGAGTATACTTGACAGGAAATCGTAATTTGTTAAAATAATATAAGATAGTAATAAATGATAGTCTACGGAACGTAGGAGGAAGAGACGATGTCATCCACTAAGAGTCCTAAGACAATCGCAACAATTAACTTTAAAGGCGGTGTTGGGAAAACAACCGTTACCTGGTGTCTTGGAGATATTTTATCGTCGACATCAAGCATGCGTGGTCTAATGTTTGATTTGGATGCACAAATGTCATTAACGCAAGCTATTGCGCTGAATGAAAATACGGGATTCTTACAAGAACGCTTTTCTAAGTGGTACGATATAGCACGTCAGCGAAAGAAGACAATCTTTGATGCATTGGATGCTTTTACTAAACCTGTGCCTCATTTTGATTTTCCCGTTGGTTTTGATTTTATTTATAAGATAACAGATAACTTCCATTTTATTCCTTCTGTAGAGGATTTGTATTGGTTGGAACTAGAGGTATTTGATCGTAACGGCGTAAAAGATTTCATCCGTCGGTTACTCGGGAAAATATCTAATAGTAAACAATTACCGTCTTACGATTTTGTACTTTTTGATTGTCCGCCGTCTTTTACATTGCTTTCCTATAGTGTCCTTAGTTGTTGCGATTTAGTTCTTATCCCTGTTAATCCTGATTTCTTTGCGTCTAAGGGAGTGGCGCTTATTCTTAATTCCTTACGATTACGAATTGAACCGCATCCTTTACCTAAAATCGGTATTTTTATGAATAAGGCCAAAACTTGGTCTAATGCACCTACAAAAGAGGTTCAGTTCTATATGCGAGAAATTCAGAGAGTGTGTGATGAGGCTGCCAAAAGTCAAGCAATTGAAGCCAGATTTTTTAAATCATATATAAGAGAACGAGCTGGAGTTAAACGAGCTATTACAGGTGGGGGAGTGCCTCCAGAGATGATTAAGGATTTTCAGAATCTCTGGCGCGAATGTGTTGAATTTATAGGATAAGGAGAATTTGATGTTTCGTACCCCGGAAGAAGAAATACGAGAGCTTACGAAAGAAATCTATGAAATAAAAGAGATGCTTCGGGAGATATCTGGGAAATTGGTACGAATTGAAGCTCGTGCTAAACGAGCCTTCCCTACTGTTTTACCAAGATTGCAATCCCAAGGTAACCGGGGGGGAATACCGAGATTAAGCACCTCGCCAACAATTTCTTCTCAAGAAGCACTGAAGATGTATGACGATTTTGTTAAACTGGCCAAGGAAGGGAATAAAGAAGAAGTTCAGCATCGGATAGAAACTATGGGTTTACCTGATTTAATGGTTCTTTATAGAGAGCTAGGAATACCTTTAGGTAAAAATAAGCCGTCTCGTAGAATATTACTTAACAGGGTATTTGGGCGGATTAACGAAAGCATGTTGCTTTCTACCTTTAATCTTCGCGAAAAGATAAATAACAAAAAAGATGTCGAAAAGGAATAAAGCTAACTTTAAAAAATGGTTAAGTTCTTTAAGGATAGTTTTTAGTGGTTAGTTAAGATTTGTCTATATCCTACAGAAAGTCCATTATTACCGTTTACACTTATACGACGGTTGAGAAGTATCACCCCGATAAACTCCTGCGACGTAAACCGTGTGATTTAATTAAAACTTCAATAACTCGGCAGGCTTGACTTTCAATGCATTGGCAAGTCTTATTATGGTAGTTAATCTTACGTCTGGTGGGGTTTTACTTTCAATCCGTTGGATGTATTTATAGCTTGTTTCTATCAGTTCAGCCAACTGCTCTTGCGTGACTTTGCGTTTTTCGCGATACTCTTTAACTTTCCTACCAAATTGTATTCCGACTAAGGTATTCATAATCCAAATTATTACACGCCGCTTTTATATTTGACACCCCCATATATGGTGGTGTATGATTAAAGTGCTGAATACGGTAGTGGTTGAATAAATACAAGTTAGTTTATCCCTGAGAAAGGAGCCGATTAATGTTCTGTTCACAGTGCGGTAAAGATAATTACGAAGGCGCCAAATTCTGCATTAACTGTGGTAACCCTATCAGCGTGTTAACGGTTACTAAAGAAAATGTCAGTAATACTTTAGGTTTATGGATGTTGGCCATACCATTAGGGGCAAGCTTTCTATGCTGGTTCTGGGTAGGCGGAATGAATTCCTTTGAATCCCCGGGTTCAAAACTGAACATTTTGATGATAGGAACAATATTAAGTACAGCTGTTCTTGCTGCGATAGAGAGTTTTATATTTAAGAAGGGTAATTTAATCGATTCTAATAAGAAAAGTAAACTTAAGTCGGGTCCGATATCTTGGTTCTTTATGATATCGCTATTATGGGTTGTTGGATACCCATGGTATCTGGGGGAACGTAAGGTTTATGGTTTGAAGAATTATTTTCTTATTGGGGTTATCATTACCGTCATATTTACGGCTATGATATTAT
>Ga0310040_1001518_pt1 | contig 16678 bp, 14 predicted proteins | sample EPASupsiteHSE623_FD_200237 | JGI IMG/M metagenome (GOLD analysis project Ga0310040, IMG submission 200237) | Bioremediated contaminated groundwater from EPA Superfund site, New Mexico - Sample HSE6-23 (v2) (version 2) | ecosystem: Environmental > Aquatic > Deep subsurface > Groundwater >... | reverse complement strand
TTTCCTCCCACCAGCTTATTGCGGTACATTCTATCCTCGGCTTCCCCGAGTACTTCTTCAATGTCCTGAGCCAACCCCTCTTTAGTTGCGACTCCGAGCGCTATACTTGGTGGTATTCGAGTCTTGTCAGTCTCCTGACACACTTTTTTAATTCGTTCACAAATACCCATTGCGACTCTTTCGGGGGTTTTGGGGAGAACTATGGCAAACTCATCCCCGCCCCATCGAGCAACAATGTCTCTTTTTCGGGAGAATGTTTGCAGCATTTGCGAAATTCTGATAAGCAGCTTGTCCCCTTCTTGGTGACCAAAGGCATCGTTGACAAGCTTAAGGCCATTTACGTCTCCCATAATAATACTTATGGGAAGATGTTTTCCCGTATCCAATAACCTCAGTTGTTCTTCGAAATAGGCGCGGTTATACAGGCCAGTCAACTTGTCGTGGAAGTTTAAGTATTGAATTTCACCCTCTGCTGTTTTTTTGTCGGTAATGTCCCAGAAGATAGCGAATATCTCGCTAAGTTCACCTTTTTTATTAAACCTGGGTGTTGCTGTGACGTTTAACGTTAACCTTTTCCCGGTAACATGCGCAGCCTCAACTTCAAAGGTAACTTTACTCCTCGACTTGTAAAGTAGATTTTTCAAAGGGCTTAACTTGGATTTGTTGACGATGAATTCATTAAAGCTTCGGCCAATGAGTTCACCAGGAGGTGTCCCAAAAATATCGTGAGCTGCCGGGTTGGCAAAAGTAACCCGGGAGGAATTATCGGTAATAGCAACACCCTCTCCCTGGTTTTCCACAAGCTCACGATAACGCTGCTCGCTTCTGATCAATGATTCTTCAGCCTGTTTACGCTGTGTATATACGACTATTATTTCCGGTACCACCAAAAGCTGTCTGATGTCGTCTTCATGCCAAAATCTTTTTCCTTGCACTGTGCCAAATGCCATCATGCCAATTATTTTAGATACCCGAAACAATGGAATAATTAACAAAGACCTGACATCACACAGTTCGTATAGTTTTCGCTCATAGACGGCTTCTTCCGGAATATCCGAAATATCTGTAATGGTTACGTAATTCTGAGAAACCAGCCTCTCGGTCAGCCAAGTGAGTTCATTGGTGTCTACATTTATGAGGAGATTTAGCCGCGATTCTACCCCGGCATCATACCACTCAACAATGTCATACGGTCTTTTCTCCCCCGCCTTGAAATGCAAGGTGCAGGCCCAACCCGCTTTTACTGCCGGTCCTAACACTGCCAGTATTTCATCAAATTTTACGTCTTTTTCGGAAACCAGAACACTGGCCACTTTAGAAACAGCCTTTTTCACTTCCAGTCTCCGTTTCAATATTATGTCGGCTCTCCGTTGTTCCGTGATGTCCTCAACCATGGTGATAGAAAACCATGGTTCGCCGTCCGGGGTACGTAACAGCGAATAATTAAGCCGACCCCAGACAACCCTGCCGTCTTTTCTGATGTAACGCTTGTCAATGGTATAGTGGTCCGTTGAATCTATGCCTTTACATTGTGTAACATCGACTACATAATCACCGGGGTAAGTAAAATCAATAAAGTTCATTTGTCTCAGTTCTTCCTTGCTGTAACCGAAAATTCTTTCCATAACGGCATTGCAGTCAAGGGGCTGACCCTCGCTATCCAAAATTCCAATTCCTATAGGGGACCCTTCGTATATAGCGCGGAACCGTGATTCGCTCTCCCGCAGCTTTCTCTCCATTAATTTCCGTTCTGAAACATCCATTAGAGAAGCAATTCTCTCACCTGTTCCCGAAATTAAACCAATTGTCATCCATACGTCTTTGATGCTGCCGTACTTATCGACAAACCGTAATTCATAGTTTCTGGGGGCCAAGTTTGGATTAACATTTCGCAAATGGTGATACCCTTCAATTCGTTCAACATCTTCTATCGACACAAAATCGGTTAAAGACTTTTTTCTTTCCACTTCTTCCTTTGCATATCCCGAGAGCACTTCAAACTCCGCGTTAACAAGCTTTAAAACCAGGTTGTCTTGAATGATGCACGATGCATTTCCCGTAGTTTCGAAGATTGTTCTGTATGTCTCCTCTGTTTGTCTGAGCGTTTCCTCATGCCGACGACCTTTTTTAAATACTTTACCGCCAAAATATCCGGAAGTGACAAAAAAAAGCATAGCTATAGACCTCATCCAAATTTCATGTAAATCAGGGAAAAGCATATGCACCGAAGGTTGAAAGCATTTATTAAAAAAGCAGGTATCGATCACAGAATCGACAAGCCAAAAAATCAATCCCAACGCTGCCCCGAGGTAAATCATCAATTTGGATTCCTTTCTTGAATCAAGGTAAAAAGTTATAGGTCTTAGGCCTTATTTCGGATATACAAATAAGCAAGAAATGTGCCATTTGTTGGCACATTTTATCGTATTTTGGCAAGTAGGGGGACATCCGTGTTTCTACCTAATTAAAACTTAATAAGGGATGATTACTCACCCCTATTAATGTGTATTTTTGTTACACCAAGCCGTACACGTGTCCCTTTTATCAATTTTTCGAATTGTCCATCAGTTTTAACTGATAATATAATGAACGTCGGGAAATGCCAAGGTATTTGGCCGTTTCTGTTTTGTTGCCGTCGTGCATTTGTAAAGCTTGATAAATTATGTTTTTGATAACGTCTTTGACTGGGAAACTGCCGGGCGGCAGGGTGAAGTCCAAAATTCGGGGCTTCCCGGTTACCGTGAGGTTAAGGCTGCCTTTTCGCTCCATCATCCCTAAATGCTCAGGTTTTAGCTCTACATCGTCAAACATTAAAACTGCCCACTCGATTACATTTTTGAGTTCTCTGACGTTACCGGGCCATTGATATGAAAAAAATATATTGGCCGTTTCATTGCTAATTGCAGTGAACCTCTTCTGTTTTTGCCGGGCGAGTTCCTCCAGAAAGAGGTAAGCTAAAGGGAGAATCTCTTCAGGACGTTCCCTAAGGGGCGGTAGATATATTTGCCCGACATTAAGCCGGTAATACAAATCACGCCGGAAAGCCCCCTCATTTAACTTCTCCGCCAGGTCAACATTAGTGGTGCAAATAAAACGGATATCCGCCTGTATTTTTATCAATCCGCCAACCCTGTAATACTCTTTCTCCTGAATTACACGAAGAAGTTTTGCTTGGAGCTCAACTGGGATTTCCGAAATTTCATCCAGTAAGAGAGTCCCCCCTTGAGCTATATCGAACTTGCCTTTTTTCCCACCTAAAAGCCCACCAGTAAAAGCGCCAGCCTCATACCCGAACAGCTCGCTTTCAAACATATTTGGCGTTAGTGCGGCACAGTTAACAGCAACAAAAGGGGAAATTTCCCCTTCTTCACCAAGGTGAATATACCTGGCAACAATTTCTTTTCCAGTGCCCGTCTCACCAGTTATCAAAACAGGAATAGAACGATCCCCATGCAATTTGCGAGCTTGCTGCCAAACATTTTTCAGCGCTTCCGAGAAAATTCCCACGTTTCCGAGACCTATTGACTCATTATAAGCCTCTCTTAACCGTGAAAGGTCCTTCTTTGTCTTTTTAGTAGATTCCAAAACTGCAACCTCTAAATTTCTTGTTTCAAGGCTTCAATCTTAACGCCAAAGTATGATATTCTGCCACCCTTTCTGTTACATTTACGAGATAAGCATTCAATCAAAATCCGTTCCTTTGGACCAGTAATAAAGTCCTAGGCCTCTATGAGGTATAAAAAGCAAGAAACATACCATTTGATGACTTTTTTTTTTGAATTTGGCAAGTGAGGTAAAATATGTGGCTTCACCTTTATTAACTAACAAAGGACAATTAAATCACCCTTATTATGTGCAAATTTGTTACACCATAGTGTACTCGTGTACATAGTATTATTTTTTTAATTCTGCAATCGTTCAAGTTGATAATACAGAGACCGCCGGGAAATCCCAAGGTATTTGGCCGTTTCTTTCTTGTTGCCGTTGTGCATTTGTAAAGCTTGGTAAATTACTTTTCTGATAAAGTCTTTGATAGGAAAACTGTCAGGCGGGAGTATAAAATTGTTAGTCCCGATTTGTTCTGTTGCCACGGAAGTTGCTTGTTTTTGTTCTGCCAGAGAACCCAAGTGTTCTGGTTTTAACTCCAAATCGTCATACATTAACACAGCCCATTCAACAACATTTTTAAGTTCCCTGACGTTGCCCGGCCATTGATATGATAAAAGAATGTCTTCGGCCTCGTGAGATATTGTTTGGAAAAGTTTTCGTTTTTCCCGGGAAAACTCAGTTAGAAACAGGTTGGCTAAAGGGATGATATCTTCTGAACGTTCCCTGAGGGGCGGCAAATGTATCTGTCCAACATTAAGCCGGTAATACAGGTCGCGTCGGAATGTGCCCTCTTTTAACTTGGCCTCGAGGTCAACATTGGTGGCACAAACAACACGGATATCCGCCCGTATTTTCTTCAAGCCGCCTACCCTGTAATATTCTTTCTCCTGGATAACACGAAGGAGCTTCGCTTGCAGGTCAACAGGAATTTCTGATATTTCGTCAAGAAGCAATGTACCACTCTGGGCCAAATCCAGCTTGCCCTTTTTCCCTCTGGACAACCCACCTGTAAAAGAACCGGCCTCATAACCGAACAGTTCACTTTCGAACATATTTGGTGTTATCGCCGTACAGTTAATCGCAATAAAAGGGGAGATTTCCCCTCCTTCGCCGTAATGAATATACTTGACAACTATTTCTTTCCCGGTACCCGTCTCGCCCGTTATAAGTACAGGCACAGTACGATCACCATGTAATCTGCGGGCTTGTCGCCAAACATTTTTCATTGCTGCCGAGAAAATTCCCACGTTTCCGAGACCTACAGTCTGACTGTAAGCCTCTCTTAACCGTGTAAGTTCCTCCTGTGTCTCTTTGGTAGCTTCCTGAACTGCATCATTGAAATTCTTGGATAAGACTTCATTTTCTCGCCTGAGGGCTTGATGTTCCGCTACCCTTTCTGTTACTTTAACCAGCTCGTCAATATTTATCGGCTTTAACAGGTAGTCATAAGCACCCGCTCTCAGGGCCTCAATAGAAGATTGTAACTCTCCATGTCCTGTAAACAGGACAACATCCACATTTTCCCCTTGAGGCAGCCTTTTAATATTGCGCAGCAGCTCCAACCCTGACATTTTTGGCATTCTAATGTCAGAAAGTACAATATGAAATTCCTGGCCGCAAAAAGCTTCAAGGGCTTCTTGCCCATTCGCGCTTTCAACCACTTGGTGACCTAGTTCCTTTAGAAAATCAGCAATAAATTCCCTACTTTTATGTTCGTCTTCCACAAGAAGGATACGCAACTGGATAACCCCCGTTTCAGTTTTTCATGGCCGGAAACAAGACTTTGAAAGTTGCCCCATTTTTATTGTTATTAAACACTTCTATATGTCCATTGAAACTGGCTGTAATGGATTTCACAAGCGATAACCCTAAACCCATGCCTACACCTGGGGATTTCGTGCTAAAAAAGCCATCCTGGTCGCGCAACGAAGTTACTTTAACTTCAACCCAAACAATACAACCGTCTTTATGAATACACTCAAGTTCCAACGTCAGTGATCGCATTGGGTCGTTTTCCTATTTTTCCTTATTGGCGTATTCTTCTTCATGCACCTTTTTAATTACTTCCAGTGAAAAAGGCGTAAGTAATTTGTCCAAGGGAGCCATGCCTTCCTCAACTGTATATCCAAATAAACGTGTGACAGAAGGGCTGACATAAGTAAAATTCAGGTTGATATCCAGTCCAAAGTTCGTGAGCATCTGTTGGGAAACAACTGTGTAATAAAAGGCGAGTTATGAAAAATAGCTGCTTCAATTGCGGTTTGCAAGAACCAAGCCGCAATGGCAAATTTTACCCCAAGATAAACCATAACATCCTTCCTATCAAAAAACGCCTCCACTAAGGAGACGTAAAAGAATTCAATTAAAAGACTAAATTTCCTTTATGTAAAAAAGTGGAGGCCGTTTACCCCTCACTGTCATGATGCACTTCAGGGCGTCGTGAGCAGCCCGGCTGTTTGTCCTTAAACTTCTTTGTTTCCCTTGATATGAACTATATTCTCCCGGCAAGCTTCTTACCCCGCCAGTGCCGAGAAATTACTGCGGAACTAATTCCCTTGTACGAAAACAACGCCAGGGTTGTTGCGCGGCAGAATCTGACAAGCAGCATAGAAGAATTGAAAATCAAGGTGAACGAAGGAGGACTGACAGATGGTAACAGAAACCAGTCATGATCTGGTCATTTCCGGTTAGGGAACGGCGTCAGGGGGCACATATAATGACGGGAAAATAAACGGCGACGGGAAAATAAACGGTGATTTGGACTGCATTGAATTAAAAATCAATGGCGTTTCCGAGATTCAAGGCAATGTAAGGGCCAAGACCGGAAAAATCAATGGTCGGGCTGGGATTAAAGGGAATCTGGAATCGGAAGAATTCAAAGTCAGCGGGTATTCCGATTTCCACGGAAATGTCCAAGTCAAAGAAATCAAAATTGAAGGTTCGGTCGAGATCAAGGGGAATCTTTCGGGTGAAGAAGTTGAAATTAAAGGCGGTCTCAAGGTTAAAGGCGACTGCGAAGCCGAAGTTTTTGTTCTTAAGGGTACTGTTACCATAGGGGGGCTCTTAAACGCCGGAAATATTGACATATGCCTGTATGGATCCAGCCAGGCAAAAGAGATTGGTGGGGAAAAAATCAGGATAAGAAAGGATAAGGCCAATAACTGTTTAGGTTTATCGAGTCCATGTTCCCCTTTTCCTCTGACTTTTCCACCGAATCCATTGAAGGTGACGAAGTCTATCTGGAATACACCAGGACCAAAGTGGTGCGGGGAAACAACGTCAGCATTGGACCCGGTTGTGAAGTCGAACTGGTGGAATACAAAAACAACTTCCAACAGGCAAAAGGGGCTGCCGTCAAAGACAGCAAAAAAATAGACGTTGGTGCGTAACAGTGCAGATTGATCTGCCAGAGAGAACGGACCAGCCGCGATAGCTGGTCTTCTTTGCTTTAAAGCAGCGTGGGTTGAAAGAAAGTACCACGACCATGTAAAATGAAGCGTGGTAAAGTATGCCTACGGGGATCACCCCTAAAGATTGGGAGTTAAGGAGAAAGCACATGATAACAGAAAATGAACAAAAAGTTTACGGGACCTTACATGAATTGGGAATCCCATTTGTCAGGTATGAACACAGTCCCGTTTTTACAGTAGAGGAAACAAAAACGTTGGGCTTGGAAATTCCGGGTCAGCACTGTAAGAATCTCTTCATTCGCAACAAAAAAGGCGATGCTCATTATCTTGTTGTTTTGGATGACTCCAAGAAAGTAAATCTGAAGGATCTTTCGGCCCAAGTAGGAAGCTCGGGTTTAAGTCTGGCGTCCGAGGAAAGGTTGTACACCCACCTGGGCCTTACACCCGGTGCGGTCGGTCCTTTTGGGCTAATCAACAATAAGGAAAAAAATGTTATTGTCTTATTGGATAAAGATATAGTCAACTCGGAAACCATTTGTTTTCACCCCAATGTAAATACGGCAACCATTTCAATAAAATATAAAGACTTTGAAAAGTACCTGGACTGGTGCAAAAATGAAGTTCAATATGTTCAGATTTAGGAGAACGTAAACAGTTTTGTGTTAAATGGTTAATACTACCATTAAAGGGATTAGCCGGCTCTAAGATGCCGACTCAATACGCTCCAATGCTGGTTCTGAAAAGCTTCTATTGAGTTCTTATTTCCTTTAAGAACAAAACTGTGATCAGCCCGGCTGCAGCAATAAATATCCCAATGTCAAATACGTTCTGGATCGATGTCGCCAGAACGGCTTTAACTTGTGCCATCAACGAATTGAAGTAAGGAACAGCATCCTGGGGTATGTTGGCCTTAACCGCGTTGATTGTATCGGGATTGGTCAAAGCCTGGGGATTTTGAAGAAGTGATGATGTGACCACACCCACCTGACTTCGTGGAAAAGCGTTCTGTACGGAGATGCTGAACACCGGCATAGTAATCCCAATACCGATTCCAAGGACAATCATGCTTACAACAACCTGGGAATTAGTTGCCACTACTCCCATACGGGAAAGAAGCGTCATCCCCAAGATAGAGATTACGAAACTTAGAATTGCCAGCAACCGGTATTTCCCAGTCCTGGAAATGATTTGTCCAACCAAAATGCTCGTCAACACATGGCTAAGCAACATGGGGGTGATAACCATTCCGGATCTCGTAGCGGTTGAACCTAATACCCCTTGAACAAACAGGGGAATGTATACAACGGCTGAAAACATTAAAACATTAGCCAGAAACCCGGCTAGTATTGAGGTCACGAAAATCGAGTTCTTGAATAATGAAAGCGGTATTATCGGCTCGGCTGCCCGGGACTCAAGGGTGACGAAGCCTGCCAGGGCGATCAATGAAAACACCAGCATTCCGGTAACTTGTGGAGATACCCAGTCGTAGTCCTTTCCTGCCCAAGAAACAGCCAAAAGCATAGGAACCAAAGCCACAATAAGAGAAAATACCCCCGAATAGTCCACAGTCCTTTTCACCGCGCCCAGCTTCGTATAGGGTAAGGCAAAAAACATGACAATCATGGCCAGGATTCCTACAGGAAGGTTCACATAGAAAATCCATCTCCAATTCAGGTTATCAGCAATAAACCCTCCCAACGCCGGTCCGAAGATGCTCGCGAGGCCAAACATAGAAGTAATAATTCCCATGTATTTTCCTCGTTCCCTGGGCGGGAAAATCTCCCCCACAATCTGCATGGCGTTTGACATCAAAATGCCGCCGCCGATACCTTGCAGCCCACGGAATACTATTAACTGCATCATGCTTTGTGATAGACCGCTGAGAGTGGAACCAAGGAGAAAAACGACTACTCCAATGAAGTAAATGGGTTTACGGCCATAAATGTCCGCTAGTTTCCCGAAGATTGGGATTGCCGTTGTGGAACAAAGCATGTAAGCGGTAAACGGCCAAGCATAATATTCCATGCCATGCAAGTCACTTATCACCTTTGGCATGGCGGTACCTACGATTGTGCCGTCTAATGACGCCAAAAGCACACTTAGCATCAGTCCGAAAATAATAAAACCAATCCGATTCTTGCTCAACTTCCTTGATATTTCCATCGTTACATGTCAATGGACCCGGGTCCACCGTCCATAATTAAGCAATATGGAATTCCGTCAATTATGGTGCCTTTTAATAACTCACAGTGACGCATAGGGGCAAATACTCTGCGCATTTCGAGATCTGACAGTTGAAATTTTTTCATTAGAGCCTCAAAAGTAACTTTACCACCATTAACCTTGACATATTCATATATTTCTTGTTGCAGTTCGGTTAACCCGTCAGTGCCTTCTTGGCCAAGCAGTTTTCTTGTCAGTTTGGCACTGTAGACCGCTGCCACATCGCAGGTTTTGGGGACGCTTACAGCATCAACATAACAGTCTTCGCATAAAATGTGCCCCCTGTAATTCATTTCATCTCCCTGGGGGATTTCCTCCTGACATCTCGTACAAATCATTTAATATGCCTCCTTTCAAGGTTTGGCAAATTATTCTGTTAAGCTTTGGTTCATAAGCCATTCCTTGAATAAATCTGCCATTGTCTTTTGATTGGCAGAAAACAAATGCTTTACATTTTCCTGAAACATTTTTGGGTCCCCAGGTGTATGAGTACCCATAACAACCTTAATTTGCGGGTAAGCTTCACTAATAACTTCCTCATACTTTTGCTTGAAGGGACAAACAGCTGTCATGCAGAATGAAAAATGAATTGCATCAACCTGGAGTTCCGCCATCGGACGAACCCGCCGCAGTATTTTTTGAGGAGCACTTACAGTGGGACAACCGGAACAATTAATTATGCCTACGAGGTCTAATTCTTCATTAGAGGGATAGTCTTTAAAACAACCTTTTCTTTCCTTAATTTCCGCCAAACAAACACTAGAAACACAGCCCAATTCTTGAGTTAAATTGGAGCAGGTAATAATACCTATCCTAGCCAATACTAACACTCCTTTCAATTTTGGGATTTGCTGCGGGTTAATCCTTTACATTGAGTTTATAAGGCTTGTTTGCTGCTTGCCATGCACATTTTTTACATAATTCTGGATTTTATTTAGATCCAAGGATTTTATATTTGAGGTTTTAAGGCGAGAGGCAGGACAAAATTCGGATTTCCAGTATGGACTAGCAGTCTGTTGCAAAACAGAATTTAGGCACAAACCATAAATAATTTCAACTGATTGGAGACTAGTTGAAAAAGCTCCAGATGCTAGGCGCAGCAAGCATTTGCAGCGATGGCGTACTGGAGGTACGTCGAGCAAGAATGTGCAGCTGGAACAACGCAGATGGACTTTTGCAACGGTCTCCTAGCAGCCACCTGGAGTATTACGGTAGGCTATTGGGGATATTCCCATCTTCTTTTTAAAAATACGGGAGAAATAGTTAGCATCCTCGTATCCCACTTGTTTCGATATTTCATAAATAGATAATGAAGGGTTGCCTCTTAACAGCTCCTTCGCTTTTTCCAGCCGGACCTGAGTTAAGAATTCAGTGAGGGTCTGTCCTTGTTCCCTCTTGAATAGGGACGAGAAATATGCTGGGCTTAAATGAACCTGTTGGGCTATCGCTTCAAGTGTCAGAGGCTTAGCGAAGTTTTCCAGGATATACTCCACAGTTGTTTTGAGAATGCGCTGGATATGGGATAAATGTATGGGGGGAACTATTTCACCAATACAGTCTGCAATAATAAGCCTGAGCTCATCCTGGTTAACAGGTTTAACCAAATAGTCCCTGGCATTGCACCGAATTGCTGCTTGGGCATAGTCAAACTTAGCATAAGCCGTTAAAAAGACTATGTTGCATTGAGGCGTTATTGTTTTAATCTTCTTGGCTGCGCTAATTCCATCTAATCCGGGCATTTTGATATCCAGTAAAATGACCTCGGGATGGTGCTGCTCTACAAGTAAAACCGCTTCCTGTCCCGTACCTGCTTCCAAAACTACTTCGAATGGAAATCCTTCGTTTTGAATCATCATCTTGAGAGCCCGCCGCACAACCGGTTCATCATCAACGAGCAAGATTTTCATTTAACTCACAACCTTTGATGATTAGCGGAATACGCAAGTACACTTCTGTCCCCTTATTCTTCTTGCTGTATATTTCTAAACCGTATTTTTTCCCGAAACAGGCCTGACAGCGCTGATGAATATTTACAAGCCCGATTTCTCCGGCGTTATCCCTATCCCGCGTTTGTTTTGAAACAAGTTGATTTCTTATTTTCGCAAGTTTGTATGCAGTCATTCCCACCCCGTTATCTTTGACAAGAAAGACCACATCTGTTTCCTTAACAGTTGCAAGTAATTCAAGTCGTCCTTTTCCCTCCAGTGGCTCTAGTCCATGCACTAAAGCATTTTCTATGAGAGGCTGCAAGGATAGGGTCGGGAGTTGGAGTTCTAAGAGATCGTCGGGAATTACAATACTTACTTGCAGGCGATCCTCAAAACGGACTTTTTGAATAACAAGGAGATTATTGATTACCTCAAGTTCATCCAATAGGATTGTAAAAAGGGAGTTTACACTAAGTCTAGCTCTTAAAAGGTTTGCCAGTGCATTAATCAAATCCGTGGTTTGGTTGGCGCCCTCGAGATAGGAGATCATCTGAATTATATTAAGGGTATTAAAGAGAAAATGCGGGTTAATTTGCGAGCTTAAAGCCCGTAGTTCAGATTCGGCCAAAGCCTTTTCCATTTCTGCCTCTTTGATTTTTTCCATAGCCGCACCTAACTCCAGGAGGCAGTTGCTTATGGCATGGATTGCTTTACCGAGCAGCATTATCTCCGAATGGGTCTTAGTCGGAATTTCCTCGTAATATTTCAGCAATTTCTCCTCATCTAAATCCAAATCGCGCAGTCTTTCTATTAAAACCCTGCCTTCACTCGGATTTGAAGAATATGCTCTTATTCCCCCAGCTGCTAACGCTCCAATTACACCCCTCTCACCTTGCAGAGGGACAACTAAAACGAACAATCCCGCGTGACAAGTTAAGAGATGAGGTTTGTTTGGATCAAGGTGCGCACGATGACCAGTAGAATCGTAACATCTATGCAAACCATCCGGGTGGGAACGGATTAAACGGCAAAAATTGCTTTGCAACTTATGTTTGGGTTTGAGAATATGTTTTCCGGAACAGCTCACGAATTTAAGCAGGATATTGTGCAGAGCGCTGAAAGTTTCAAGTACCGGCTGCATAGTGTCTAGACTTTGCGATATGCTGTTTTCATCTAATTCACGGTACACTCTCCACACCCCACCATTATAAAAATATATTTTTACCCGAATCAATTTCTTTCTTGAGCTTAAGATTTCCAAGGTAAAATGTGAGCGGTCGTGAACCGAAGCCCTTTAGATACTTTCGATAGTGGCACTATTACTGTACAGACGTTTAAGCGGCAAGGTCACTTCCGCTACGGCTCCGCCTTGGGCATTGTTATAAATAGTAATCTTGCCATTATGCTCATCGGCAATAATCCGCGCTATTGACAAACCCAGCCCCGTGCTGCCGTGCGGTCCCCGGTAGAAATAATCAAAAGCATGCTCAAGATCCTTCGAACTGAACCCTTCACCATCGTCAAGAAACAAAATACGTCCATAGATGCTGTCCGGTACCTCGTTAGCCTGGATTGTAATCTTACCAACCGCGTGGCGAATGGCGTTGGCCAAGATGTTCCCGAAAAGGCGGTGAAGTTTTTCTTGATCACCGACTACTTCCATTCCCGCAGGTACATCGACACTTATCTGAACCTTTTTTTCAGCCGCATAACCGCCCAAAGAATCCACTACCTCCATCAGAAGCTGGCTCAAGTTTAAAGGCGTCAGGTTATAATCTTCCCCCGGGTTTTCCAACTGACTTACATAAATCAGTTCGTCAACAATGGATTTCAGCCGTTGACTTTCTCGGGATATTACCTCCAAGGCATGGCCCAATTCATTGCCGGTAAAGACTCCGTCCCGAATACCCTCGGCGTAACCCTGAATACTCATCAAAGGGGTTTTCAGTTCGTGCGAAGCGCTCTGCAAAAAGCGCCTCATGCTGACATCGTATCCCTCCAGGCGGTTAGCCATTTCGTTAAAGGCATTTACTACTTCGCCCAGTTCGTCATCGGTTTTGATCTCCAGGCGTAGGTCGAACCGACGCCTGGAAACCGCCTTGGCATATTCACGCAAAGCAATCAGCGGGCGCAGCAGGTAGCGTGCCAAAATTAGGGCGACCGGTACAGCAACAGCAAAGGCCAGCAGCATGCTTTTGATGAGAAGCAGCAGGATGTCCCGGTTCAGAGCATCAATGGCGCTCACACGCGCAAAAGAAAGGACCATACCTCCAGGTTCATGCGGCCCCCTGATCGGAACAGGTACGGCCAAAAAGGCCTCGTGGCGCTTAACGAAAATGTTATCCTTCTTGGGGGGCAACTCGGGTCTGAAGGAGGGGAGCAGTTCATTTAATCTTTTCCCGGCTGGAAATTGGTTGGGGAGACTTGTAACAACCACTTTGCCTTGACTGTCCGTCACCAGGTATTCGCTGTCCAGCGACCAGCCGGTTAAAGGGATGGCAAACACTGGGGGAGGAACGATTTTCAAGGTCATGTCATTATGTTGGCCGCCATTGTTCCGGTAAATGGAAGCAATTTCGGAAGCTTTCCGTTCGAGACCGAAACGGACTTTTCTCTCCATGTGTCCTTTAATCATGGAACGAAAAGACAGGGCGGAAACGGCAGTGCTGAATATGACCACTATTAAATAACTTATCAAGATTTTGCTGGTGATGCTTTTCAACTTAATCACTGAGTTTATACCCATATCCCCAGATTGTGCTGATGTTAATCCGGCAGCCCGGTTCACGTAATTTCCTGCGCAGGCGCTTGACTAGATCGTCAACGGAACGGGGACCGCCGACGTATTCGTAGCCCCATACCCGGTCAAGGAGTTCCTGCCGGTTGAAAGTACGGCGGGGGTTCTGCACCAAAAGCAGGAGCAGATCATACTCTTTGGCTGTCAGCAGGAGTTCCTTTTCTCCTACGGTTACTCTCCGCTCCATGGAGTAAATACGCAAATTACCCATCTCGAATATTTCCGCCAGGTACTGGGGTTCGAAAACCCTGCGAAAAAGAGAGCGTACCCTTGCTACCAATTCGCGGGGGCTGAAGGGCTTGGATAGATAGTCATCTCCGCCCAGTTCCAGTCCCAGTACCCGGTCCGCTTCCTCACCGCGGGCAGAGATAAAAATTACGGGCGTACTTCTCAGTCGCCGTATTTCCTGGCAGAACTCCAGGCCATCTTTGCCTGGCAGCATAATATCCAGGATGAATAGATCGGGATACCCTGATTGGAGACGGGTGAGCACCTCTTCTACTGAACTGAATGTTTCCACTTGAAGTCCTTCTCGTACAAGGTATTGGGCAATAATGTGCCTGATATTCGCTTCATCATCAACCACAAAGACTGACCTCAAGACGTTCACCCCTGATGAACTATTCGAGTGAGATGTTACTTTAACCTGCTGGGCGCACAATTTCACTAACGGCAGGTCTAATTATGTTGAATATTTACCCCGCGACTGCGATAATTCCAATCGTTACAGGCTATTCAAATCGAAGCGCTTCAATGGGGTTGGCGCTGGCAGCCTTTCGGGCGGGGTAAAAACCGAAAAAGAGTCCAACCATCATGGCAAAGCCAATAGCCAGCAGAACTACCCAGGGGACAATTTTCATCGACCACCCGGCCACAAGGCTCAGAATCCGGGTGCCTGACCAGCCGATCAATGTTCCGCAAATGCCGCCGATAACGCTTAAGAGCAGGGATTCAATCATGAACTGGACAAGGATGTCGTCGGATGTTGCCCCCACCGCCATGCGGATGCCAATCTCCCTGGTACGCTCTGTCACAGACACCAACATGATGTTCATGATGCCGATTCCCCCGACAACCAGAGAAATGGCAGCAATTCCGGCAAGGAGAAATGTCATGATTTTGGTGGTGTCTTCTACAGTGGAAAGAACCTCCGCCATATCCACAATTCTGAAGTCATTTTCACTGGAGGAGGATAGACGATGGCGCTGGCGGAGCAGTGAGGTTACGGTTTCCTGAAGAGCCGGCAGTGCCTCTTGGCTGATGGCCTGGACGTTGATCATCTGCACATTTTTGGTTCCCAACATTCTCTGCTGCGCTGTTGTCAGAGGGATATAGATAGTATTGTCCTGATCATTTCCCGTCCCGCCGGCCCCCTTGGCTGTAAGCACTCCCACCACAGTAAAGGGGAGGCCGTTGATGCGAATGGTTGCTCCCAGGGGATTTGAACCCTTCGAGAAGAGGTTATCTACAACAGTCTGGCCCAGGACAGCCACCATGGACACTCTTTGCAATTCTTCATCGGTAAAAAACCCTCCCTGGGATGTGGGCCAGTCCTTAATTTCTTGCAATTGCAGCACTGTACCGGTCACCGATGCCGTCCAGGTGGTGTTTCCGTTTGCCAAAGTGGCTTGCGTGGAAACTTGAGGCGCCACGTTTTTTACCAGGGGCAGCTTACCAATGGCCTGTGCATCCTCCCAGGTCAACTGGCCGACTGCAGTACCACGCACCGGTCCGGAACTTCCCCCGGGCATAACCATTAACAGGTTGGAACCCATGCTGGCTATCCGGTCGGTGATGCCCGAGGTGGCGCCTTGGCCCAGGGCTACCACAACTATGACAGCAGCTACCCCAATGATAATGCCTAACATGGTCAAGATCGAGCGCATCTTGTTCACCAAGAGACTGCGCCACGCGATTTGTAAGGTTGCCAGTAAGTCCATTTTTTCGGCCCCCTCTTAATTGTCAGGTCCGTCCTTGCCCCTGCGCGGCCGGGGAACTGTTTCCTCAGCGACTACCTGCCCGTCGGAAAGGCGGACAATCCGCCGGCAGTAGAGCGCAACGTCTGGCTCGTGAGTCACGATGACGATCGACAGCGAGCGCTGCCTGTGCAGCTGCTGCAGGAGCAGCATGATCTCTTCACTTGTGCGCGTGTCCAGGGCGCCGGTAGGTTCGTCAGCCAGTAGCAAACTGGGGTTATTTACCAATGCCCGGGCTATGGCAACCCGCTGCTGCTGTCCCCCCGAAAGCTGGTTCGGAAAATGGTTTTGGCGTCCTTCCAACCCCAGCAGCTTCAGCATCTGCCGCGCCCGCGTCTCCCGTTCTTTACCCGGAACACCTGCGTAATTAAGTGGAAGGGAAACGTTTTCCAGCGCTGTTGTCCGCCCCAAGAGATTAAAGCTTTGAAAGACAAACCCGATGCGTTTATTGCGCAGGTGGGCCAACTGATCCTTATCCAGACTCATTACGTCCTCACCCGCAAAGGTGTAGGTACCGCTGTCCGGCTTATCCAAACAACCCAGAAGGTGCATCAGCGTTGACTTGCCTGAACCGGACGGCCCCATAATTGCTACCATTTCACCCGCATTAACTTGAAAAGAAATCCCCCGCAATGCATGAACCGGATTGTCCGCTCCCAAATATGTCTTGGTTATACCTTGAAGGTCCACAATGGACTCACCCATATCCCCACCTCCCATGCTGCCCCGCTGCCA
>Ga0310040_1001514_pt1 | contig 16702 bp, 16 predicted proteins | sample EPASupsiteHSE623_FD_200237 | JGI IMG/M metagenome (GOLD analysis project Ga0310040, IMG submission 200237) | Bioremediated contaminated groundwater from EPA Superfund site, New Mexico - Sample HSE6-23 (v2) (version 2) | ecosystem: Environmental > Aquatic > Deep subsurface > Groundwater >... | reverse complement strand
ACTTCCTGAACCCACTTCTCCACGAGCCGTTTCTTGTTCTCGCCGGCCCAGATGGGATCGACTTCTATCGTCTTGAGGGATTCGAAATCCGGCATTCCTTTCCCGAGCTTCGCGCCGGCGATGACGGGATAGAAATAGGTCTGTTTCTCCGTCATCGAGTTCTGCCCCTGGACTGAGCTGAGCCAGTCGATGAGAGCCTGCGAGGCCTCGAGGTTTTTGGCGCCCTTCAGAATGGAGACGGCTGGCGCTTCGAACCAGACGCCTTCCTTCGGGAAGACGACATCGACGGGGAATCCCTTCTCGATGGCTTCGAAGAAGGCGGGCGTGAACTGGAGGGCGATCGCGCACTGTCCTACCTGTACCGCCTTCGAGGGAGCGGTGCCCGAGGAGGTGTAGGTCTGAATGTTCGGGGCGAGCTTCTTCATATAGTCGTAGGCTTTCTGTTCGCCCATGAGGACGACGAGGGAGGCCACGACGTTGTACGCCGTGCCCGAGGACTGGGGCGAGGGCATCTGGATCTGCCCCTTGTAGGCGGGATTGAGCAGGTCGGCCCAGCTTGCCGGTTTGGGAGCGCCGATCCTGGAGAGGACTTCCCTGTTGATGGCGAAGGCCATCGGGTTCATGTAGAAGGATCTCCAGTAACCGTCCGGATCCTTGAATTCCTTGCCCAGCTTGTCGAAGTTGGCGCCCTTGTAGGCCTGGGTGAGTTTTTCCGTCTTGGCGATTATGTGGTTCTCGCTCGGCGCGCCGAACCAGACATCGGCTTGGGGATTGGAGGATTCGGCCTTGATCCTGGCGTAGGCCGGTCCCGAGGAGAGCTGGACGAACTGGACATTTATGCCCGTATCGGCCGTGAAGGAGTCGAGAATTTTTTTGGCGTTCACCTCATCGACGCTGGAATAGACGACGATGGTCTGCCCGGGCTTGGCGACGGCGGGGATGAGCGCGCAGAACAACATGAGCGACGCGAGCAGAAGGGCGATTTTCTTCATAGCAGCCTCCGGCGAATGGATTGGGATTCCTTACGCTTTGAATGGTAGGAGCGTCGTTCGAATATGTCAAGAAAAATCCCCGTCCCCGGAATTCCTTCATTCTTGATTATATATATTATTTCTAATATATTAAATTTATGAATTCTACCCCCACCCTGAAGATATTGAGGGACAATGCCGTCCCGATTGCCGCCACAGTATTTGTCTTTACCGTCGCGATTGGCGGAATATTCATACCCGAGATAGGTCTCGTCCTCGCCGCCCTCATGGCGGCAGCCATTGTCATGACGCTGAGAAAGCCGCGTTCCTTCTGCTCGACAGTCTGCCCGAGGGGAAAGGCGCTGGGGTATATAATGCGCGCGCCCTCGAAAAGGAAGGCCCTCCCCCGATTCATGCTGTCCATCAAGTTCCGCAGGCTTCTGTGCGGCTCGATGATGTTCTGCGTTATCGGCAGCCTTGTCAGAACGGGGGGCGAGATGCGCGAGGTCGGCTCTGTCTTCTGGGCGCTCTGCGCCCTCTCCCTTTCGGCCGGGCTCGCCCTTGGGTACTTTTTCAAGCCCCGCTCATGGTGCGCCATATGCCCGATGGGAACCCTGCAGGACACTATTTCGCGACGCTGATTCACGCTTCTGATAAAAATCCTGTCGATCCAGGAGTCCTGTTATCCTGTCCTCCCTAAATAAGCGGCGGAAGGTCGACCCAGCTCCTCGTCTTCCAGCTCTCAAGGCCCAGCTCAGCCAGCTGTACGCCCTTGGCGCCGGCGAGGAGATCCCAGGGGAAGGGATCGTCCTGGGCGACATGGAGAAGGAATTTTTCCCACTGAACCTTGAAGGCGTTGTCGGCAAGGTCACGCGTGGGCACCGCTGCCCAATTTTCGAGATAATCGATCGAACTGGCGACATCGGGATTCCAGACGGGCTTGGGCGTCATGGCCTCGCTTTGTATGCTGCACTCGCGCAGGCCGGCCACCGCCGTTCCCTTCGTGCCGTCCACCTGCATGACGAAGAGATCGTCGCGCCTCACCCTTACCGCCCAGGAGCTGTTGAACTGGCAGATGACGCCGTTCTTCAGCATGAAGGTTCCATAGGCTGCGTCTTCGGCCGTGCAGGCGTATTCCATGCCCTTCTCGTCGAGACGCTTATCGATATGGGTCGCGCCGAGGGCCGAAAGGGAAGCTATCTCCCCGAAGAGGTTGTCGATGACATAGCGCCAGTGGCAGAACATGTCGATCATGATGCCGCCGCCATCTTCTTTCCTGTAGTTCCAGGAAGGCCGCTGGCAGGGCTGCGAATACCCGTCGAACACCCAGTAGCCGAACTCGCCCCGCACCGAGAGGATCTTGCCGAAAAACCCCGTGTCGATGAGGTATTTGAGCTTGAGAAGGCCGGGAAGCCAGAGCTTGTCCTGGACGACGCCCTGCTTTACCCCGGCCACCTTCGCAAGTTTGTAAAGCTTGAGCGCTTCGGTCGTGGTCGTAGCCGTTGGCTTTTCGCAGTAGATGGCCTTGCCCGCCTTGATGGCGCGCTCGATCCCCGCGGTCCGCTGGGCCGTGGTCTGCGAATCGAAATATATTTCGTTGTAAGGGTCGGCGAGGGCGGCGTCCAGATCGGTGGTGAAGCGAGAGAGGGCGTAGGTTTTCGCGAGGGCGGCGAGCTTGCGTTCGTCGCGGCCGACGAGGATGGGGTCCGGCAGGAGCCTGGTTCCGTCGCGGAGCCGGACGCCGCCCTGGTCGCGGATCGCCAGAATGGAGCGCGCCAGGTGCTGGTTCGTCCCCATCCGCCCCGTGACGCCGTTCATTATGACACCTATGGTTCTGTCGCTCATACCTTTTCCTCCCAGGCTTTCCTGATCATTCCGAGAAATACGTTCTGATCCATGCTCCAGTAGCGGTCGGAGAAAATCTCCACTTCGACGAAGCCGGCAAAGCCTGCTTTTTCGACCCAGCTCCTGACGCGCGGGATGTCGATGCAGCCCTCGCCCATGAGGCCGCGGTCGTTGAGCATGTCGACGGTGGGCGATTTCCAGTCGCAGACATGGAAGGCGAATATCTTTTCCATGGCGCCGCAGCGCGCGATTTCAGGTTCGAGTTCGGGATCCCACCAGGTATGGTAGACATCGACGGCGACGCCGAGCGATGGGCGATCGAAGCGCTCACAGAGGTCGTTGGCCTGCCTCATCGTGTTGACCACCGATCTCGTGTCCGTATACATAGGGTGAAGAGGCTCGATGGCCAGCTTCACGCCGGCTTTTTCCGCCTCGGGGAGAACGGCCTCGAGACCGGCCTCGACTTGTTCGCGGGCCGCGCCAAGGGGGACGCGGGGATCGGCGCCGCAGACGAGGACGATGAGGGGAGCGCCGAGTTCGGCGCTGTCATGGATGAGGGAGATGTTGTCGGCGATTTTTTGCCGGCGCCTCGCCTCGTCCGCCGCGGGAAAGAAGCCTCCCCGAACCATGGAAACGACGCTCAACCCGGCCTGGCGTATGAGGGCGGCCGCTTTCGCCGGTTTCATGCCCTCGATCGTCTCCTTCCAGACCGAGACGCCCGATACGCCGGCTTCCGCGTACTTGGCCACCGCGGTCTCGAGGGGCCAGGGTTTTGTCGTGAAGGTATGGATCGCGAAGCGCGACAGGTCGGTCATTCAATCCTCCCGCAAGTTTTCATATCGTATAGAAGCGCTGGGGCTCCATGCCTCGCGCGAGCCTGCCGAGGTAGAGAGCCAGTTCGAGGAGATGATAGTCGCCCCACATGCAGGATTCGCCGCGCGGTATGCCGTCTGCTCCCGGCTCGGCGTCCCAGCGGTTCGGGTAATGGTAGACCGCGTTCAGGAGAAGGCCTTCGTGTTCGGCCTTCATGCTCAGGTAAGGTTCAGCCATAAGCGTCCGCGCCGTTTTGCCGCCAGCCCGCAGGTATTTGTCAGCCGATGGGTCGCCCTCCGCCTCGAGGAATCTTCCGAGCCGCAGCAGCCCCTGCGCGGCGATCGCGGCGGCCGAGGAGTCCACGGGCTCGAATGGATTGTCAGGCGCCGCCGGCTTGTCCTGCCAGTTCCCCAGCTTCCATAGATTGGGCGCTCCCGTGTCCCAGTAGGGTATGCCGTCGGGAGGCGTGTTTTCGACGTAGAAATCGCTCGTTACTCGCGCCACCTGCTTGAAGCGTTCAAGGGCCGCTTTTTTCGTGGGAAAGTAGAGAAGGTCGAGGGCGGTGAACTCGGATTCCGGAAGGGATGCCAGGTATTCCAATTCTTCGGCGAAGCCGAGGATTATCCAGGCGAGGCCTCTCGTCCAGGTGGTGAAGGGCGAATAGCCCTGCTGGCTGGCGGGGCAGCGGTAGGAACGGCTTTCCACGTTGAAGATCGATTCATGGGCTACCCTTCCGGCCACGTCCCAGCGGTCGCGGCCCTCGCCGAAGTAGACATTGTAGCGGGCCGTCGTCTCCGCGTGCCGCAGGAGCCGCGCGAGGAGGCTCACCTTTTTGTCCTGCTCGCCCATGAGAACCTGGCCGAGACTGTGCGCCACGGCGAGCGCGCGCAGCGAGCGTATCGTGTCGGCGAAGAGGGAGTGAGCGCCGTTGAAGGAATAGATGAAGCCGAGGTCGGGAAAGTGGGTCCAGCGCGATGCCTGGACGGCGCCCGAGACCTTGAGGGCCAAGCGGTAGAATTCGGCTTCCCACTCGTTTCTCTCGATCCGTCCTTCGGCCATCATGCGAAGCAGGTTTCCGTAAGTAGAAATGTTGTTGAAGCCATGGTCGTGGACTCCGAAGTGGGAGACATGGCGTGCCATGGCGTTTACCGTGTTTCGGCGGCCATAATCCAGGAACCAGGGGTCTCCCGAAGCCTCGAAAATCAGGAGGGCGTTGCCGAACTGGAAGCCCTGCGTCCATTCGGTCCAGCCGCGCTGCGTGTAGCGCCCGCCAATCGTGAAAACCGGCGAACCTGATTCGCCTTCCCAATGGGTAGCGAGAAGCTTCGTCTTGCCCGCGGCCAGGGAAAAAACCTTGCCGACCGGTCCGGCGAAGGACGCCCAGTCCGTCGTTTCGTGCAGATCGATCATCGGAACCTCCTGGAGAACACCATTAAAGTCTTGAGATATGGAATCCGCCGTCTACATTGAAGACATTGCCTGTCGAAAAGGCGAAATCGCCTTCAAGGAGGGATCTGACGGCCCTGCCGACGTCTTCGGGATAGCCCCAGCGTCCCTGGGGAACCAGGCCTTCGGCTATCATCGCGTCGTATTTCCCTTTGACGCCCTTCGTCATGTCAGTCTCCATGATGCCGGGGCGGAGCTCATAGACTTGGATGCCAGAACCGGCCAACCGCGCCGCCCAGAGCTGGGCCGCCATCGAGAGGCCGGCCTTGGAGACGCAGTATTCGCCTCTGCCTATCGAGGCGGTGACGGCCGATATGGAGGTGACGAAAACGACCTTGAAGCCTTGGGAGAGGACGGACTCGGCGCCGCCCGAAAGCCAGCGTCTCGCCACCGCCTGCGTAAGGAAATAAGGCCCCTGCAGGTTGGTGCGCAGCACTTCCTCGAAGGATTCCTCGCTCGCGTCGATGATATCCGCCCGCACCCTCGGTCCGATGCCCGCGTTGTTCACGAGGGCGTCGAGAGCGCCGAAACGGGCGAAGACGGACTCGACAAGGTCCTTTCGCTGGGCCGAATCCGAGATGTCACAGCGAAAAATCCCGAAACGCTGGGATGATGAGAGCGCGGCTGACTCGCAGAGGGAGAGCGTCTCTTTGGCCGCCTTTTCGTTGCCTGAGTAGTGGATGGCCAGGGAAAAACCGCTTTTCGCCAGCTCGAGGGCTATACCCCGACCCAGGCCTCTGCTCGATCCGGTGACGAGGGCAGCGGGAATTTTCCCGACCGAGTTCGATAAATCCGGCATGGAAAACAGAATGGTGCGGTCATTGAACTTTGTCAAGCCGAATAGATCCGCCGAATGATCCGCATCGAGATAGAGCTCGCGCGCTTGGAAATAATACCTAAAAATTCTTGACATCGCTTTTAAAGCGTACCTATACTGGCTTAGCTATGCGAATATCCTAAGGAGGATCATGCCATGAAACAGTTTGCACGTGGCGCACTCACTATCCTGGCGCTCTTGTGCGTCGTCGCGTCGGGAGTCTCGGCGCAGGCGACCTGGAAACCTACAAAACCGATCACCGTCATCGTTCCTTGGGGGGCCGGCGGCTCCACCGACCAGGCCAGCCGCATCGCCGCGGGTGAGCTCGAAGCCGCGCTCGGCACAAAGATCGTCATCGTCAATCAGCCCGGAGCTTCCGGCTCCGTCGGAACAAAATCCGTTCTCGACGCGCCTCGCGACGGCTACACATGGGCATCGGGCGCCGCTGCCGACCTCGCCACCTATCCGGTGTTGGGATTCCTCGACACGAATATCAGGAAAGACTGGCATCTCTATCTCTCCGTCGCCAACGTCAGCGTCATCAGCGTCAACGCGAATACTCCCTACAAGACCTTCGACGAGCTTCTCGCGGCGATGAAAGCCAATCCCGGCAAGATCACCGTCGCCACCGCTGGCCTGAGTTCAGCTGGACATATCGCCATCGAGATGATCAAGAAGTACACCGGCATCGATTACAAGCACGTCACCTATGACGGCGGCAACCCCGCCGTGATAGCGACCGTCTCCGGCGAGACCCAGCTAACGACCCAGCTCGCTGTCGAGCAAGCCGACATGATCCGCGGCAAGAAACTCCGCCCCCTGGCCGTCCTATCCGACAAACCGCTCCAGCTCGACGGCTATGGAACCATCGCCCCGATCACGAAGTGGATCAAGGAATTCCAGGCCGGCCCCAACTATTTCGGTATTTTCATTCCGAACGGCGTTCCCCAGGAAGTCATCGACACGGTCAACAAAGCCTGGGAAAACACCGTCATGAAGTCCAAGAAGATCCAGGATTACGCCAAATCCCGCGGCGCCGTGTTCGCCCCGTCCTTTGGACAGAAGGCCCAGGACAACGCGTTCGCCTATTATCAGCCCGTCGCCTGGCTCTATTACGATGCCGGCAAAGCCAAGGTTTCCCCGGACACCGTAGGCATTCCCAAACCCTAACGCACCTTCCCTTCCGTGTTTTAAGGAGGTCGCCCGGAAATCCGGGCGACCTCCCTTTCAATCCGATCCATGGAGAATCCGATGACCGAAAAATCTATGGTCAAGGCTGACTTGATCACTTCAATCGTTCTGATCGTGTTCGGTATCGCGATCGTGGCGATTTCCCTTCAGATGCCGACGATGGCCGACAGAAACCAGAGCATCTACTCCGCGCCCGGTGTCGTTCCGGGCTTCATTGGAGTCATGCTCGTTCTCCTCAGCCTCTCAATGCTTCTCAGATCATTCAAGAGGAAGGCGCTCTCGGAATTCCGCGATGGGATCACCCCCAAAGGCGTCCTGGCCCAGGAATCAACGCGGAGAATTCTTATGACCATAGCCTTATGCGTGCTGTACGCCTTTGCTCTCGGCAAGGTATGGTTTCCCCTGGCGACATTCGCCTTCATTTTCATATTCATCGTTCTTTTCGAGTATGACAGGAAGGCGGCTTTTTCGGCGCAGACAAGAATATTGATAGTGGCCGCGATCATAGGCATCGCTACCACAGGTCTGGTTACCCTCGTATTCCAGAAGCTCTTCCTCGTCAATCTACCCTGAGGAGATTTCCATGTTCCAAGGACTTGAACTTTTCGGTGGAGCCATTGTCTCGTTCCTGAATTTCAAATCGCTCTTCAATGTGCTTTGGGCGACGGAACTGGGCATTGTCATAGGGATGCTCCCAGGCCTTACGGCCACCATGGGCGTGGCCCTGCTCACCACCCTTACCTATACGATGAACGCTAACGATGCCATCCTCATTCTCATCTGCATGTACATCGGTTCCATCTACGGAGGAAGCCGCAGCGCCATCCTCCTCAACATTCCAGGCACCCCTGCTTCGGCATCCACGACTCTCGACGGCTTCCCCCTCGCCAAGATGGGACAGGCTGGAAAGGCGATCGGAATCGCCACTACCGGCTCCTTCCTCGGCTCGGTCATCGGCATGATCGCCATGGCGATCTTCACCCCCATGATCGGCAATGTGGCTTTGAGCTTCCAGTCCTTCGAATTCGTGTGGTTCGCGATATTCGGCATCATCATCTGCGGAAATCTCACCGCTCCCAAGGACCCGCTGAAGGGATGGATCGCGGGCTTCATCGGGCTTTTCGTGGCGATGATCGGCATGGAGGGCATACACGCCTACATACGTTTCTCATTCGGAAGCAACAACCTCTCGGGCGGCATTTCGCTGATACCCGCCATGGTGGGCGCCTTCGGTTTCGCCGAGATCATTTCGGTCATGCGCCACTCCAAGGTCGAGGTCATCAAGAACGAAATAGGGAGAATCCTGCCCAAGGCCGGCGAGATCTTTAAATACTGGAAGACGATCATCCGCTCAGGCATCGTGGGCACGATCATCGGGGCAATCCCTGGAGTGGGCGAGGATATCGCCGCCTGGGTTTCCTACGATCTGGCTAAGCGCGGTGCCAAACCCGAGGAAAAAGCGAAGTTCGGACACGGCTCCATCGAGGGGCTCATCGCCTCGGAGACCGGCAACAATGCCTGCGTCCCTGGCGCCATCATCCCCGTCCTTACCCTGGCCATACCGGGATCGGCTCCTGCGGCCGTCCTCCTGGGCGCCATGCTCATCCACGGCGTGAGGCCAGGCCCCCTTATCATGATCGAATCCCCGACCTTCGTGTACGAAGTGATCGCGATGGTCTTCTTCGCCACGATAGCCATGTTCGTCCTGGGGCTTTCCATGGTGAGACCGATGGTGAAGATTCTCCAGGTGCCCCGGCAGAAACTGATGCCTATCGTTTTCATACTCTGCGTCGTGGGATCCTTCGCCTTGCAGTCCAGGCTCTTCGATGTCGGCGTCATGATCTTCTTCGGGGTGGTGGGCTTTATTCTGCGCGAGATGGAATATCCGATGGCGCCTCTCGTGCTGGGCATCATCCTGGGCGACATGCTGGACAAGAACCTGCGCCGTTCGCTCATTCTCTCGAACGGCAACATCGCTCCGTTCTTTACGAGACCCATCTGCCTCGGCCTCTTCCTTTTGACGATGCTCATCGTAGTGAGCCGTTCGAAAACGGTGAAGGCTCTGTTCGGAAAACTGAGGAAAAGCAAAACGGCAGCCTGACAGTTCTTTCGCGCCGGGCATTTCCAATACGTGAAAGAAAAGAGGCCGGTCTAAAAGATCGGCCTCTTTTCTTTCTGTCCTGATTCAGGCCAGCCATTCCTCAAGATGCTCCTTCACAAAATCGTCGTCTCTGAGATAGGGATAGGCTTCGCTGACACGGGCAATTTCCTCGGCCTGGCCGGGGGAGAGAACTTCCTCAGGGTTCAGGCACCATGTTCCGGCGAGAAGGCCCTGACGCCGCAGGACTTCATGAATTCCCGGAATGCAGCCGGCAAAGCGGTTGGCCGCGTCGAAGACGGCGGCGTTCGCGTCAGTCAGTTCCTGGGCGAGAGTCAGGACGTTGGGCGAAACAGCACCGCCGGAAAGCGAGAGCGCGCGCAGTGCCGCGTGCATTTCCGCGGCTTTCTTCGTCCACAGGCACCATTGGCCCAAAAGCCCGCCCACAATCCTGATTTCCTTTTCGCCCGATCCCGTGCGGATTCTATACGGCGTTATCAGATCGACGACGATATTGTCGTCGTTGCCGGTATAGAGGGCGATTTCCTTTTCCCGTCCTATGTCGCATACCGCGCGAATGACGTCGATCGTCCGGTACCTGTTGAACGGAGCCATCTTTATCGCGAGCAGGTTGTCCAGCCGGGCGAATTCCTTCCAGAACTCGTAGGGCAGGACGCGTCCGCCGACGTCGGGCTGGAGGTAAAAGCCTATGACGGGAATCGTCTCGGAAACGCTGCGCGCATGCTCCACGAGGGCTCCGATGGAAGCGTCTTTCATCGCGGCGAGGCTGAGGAGGCCGGCGTGGTAGCCCTGGTCCACAAGATATGCGGCTTCGTCGCAGGCTTGGGTAGTTCGGCCGCAGATGCCACCAATCTTGACGATTGGCCGGGCGCGGGCGGCTGAATGTTCGTCGATCATCCGCGAGACGGCGGCGAGCACGGGCTTGAAGAGGCCGTGGCGCGGCTCGCGGATCTCGAACTGTGTGGTATGCACGCCGACGGCGAGGCCGCCCGCGCCGGCGTCGATATAATAGCGTACAAGAGCCCGTTGGCGCTTTTCGTCGAAGCGTCGGAAGGCATCGAGCGCGAGAGGCATGGCCGGTATCACCGTGCCTTCGCGGATGCGAGCCGGAACAAAAGCGGGCAGCTCACCAATTCTCATAAAAAACCTCCTGGCATGCCTAGGCGAAGCGCCTCAGAATTTCCCGTCCGTCTGCTCGAAATGCGTGGGCTTTCCGAGCGATGGACCTCCCGCGCCGATCCACGCGGCCGTCATGTCGATCATCTCGGCTAGGGAAACGCGCGGATATCCGAAAAGAGAGAATGACTTCGCCGCGTTGGAGAGATAGACGGGGTTCGCGGATGATTCGTCGTTCAGGAAGGACGGTTTTCTGCCCAACCTCCTTCCGATTTCCTCCGACGCCCAACGTACCGATATCGTTTCGGGACCAGTGACGTTCAACGCCACTGGCGGCGCTGAACAGATATCGAGGGCGAGGAGAGCGCGTTCCAGGACATCCCCCTGCCAGATGCAGTTGAATGCTCCCGATCCGAGATCCACCAGTTCCCCCGCCGCCACTTTCCGGCCTATGTCGTGAAGGACGCCGTAGCGAAGATCGATAGCGTAGTTGAGGCGAAAGAGGCAGAGTGGCGTGCCGTTCTTCCGCGAGAAATATTCGAAGACGCGCTCTCGTCCCAGGGCCGATTGGGCGTATTCGCCGATGGGCGCCAGTTCGTCGCCTTCGACGCTGCCTCCCGAATCCGGCTTCCTTAATTCGTAGACGCATCCCGTGGAAAACACGACGATGCGGCTGCCTGGGTAACGCTCAGCCACGTTGGCCGGCACAATAGTGTTCATGGCCCATGTCTGGTCCTGCGCCCCGCTCGTGCCGAACTTTTTACCGGCGAGAAAAATAACGTTGTGCGATTCCGGAAGACCAGCGACGCCTTTTCTGTCGAGAAGATCGCAGGCTATGGTTTCGACGCCGGCCGCTTCGCATTTCTCCCGCGCGGCCGAATCCCCGAATCGAGAGACAGCGTACACCTTCCGCTCTTTCCCCGAAGCGCGCACGGCTCTCGCGGCCATCATCGCGAGCGTCACACCCACTTTGCCTGCCGCGCCGAGCAGCATCACGTCCCCATCGAGCCTGCCCATGAAATCGATCACTTTGTCTGAAGGCGTCGACAGATATTCGTCGAGCTCCCGCTCGTTCTTGGGTATCTTGTTCATCTGCCGGCGCTCCTATTGGCTGCCAGAGCCTTCTCCTCAGCCTCTATCGCGATTTCAATGGCGCGGAACACCATATTCTGGTCCATCGCCAGCGAAGTCCTGTCCATGCAGTCCCTTATGAACCTTCCGAAAAAGGGGAAACCCATCTTGCCCGCGGCGTTGAAATGGTATTCGCCTTCGTGGTTCACGAGGATGACATGGTCGCCCTCGGGATTGGCCGCCACATCGATGTATTTCCGCAGCTCCAGATAGCCGTCGGTGCCCTGGATGAAGGTGCGCCCGTCACCCCAGGCCCCCAGGCCGTCGGGGGTGAACCAATGGACGCATAAATATCCCGACGCCCCATTGTCCATGACGAGGGACGCGTCGCCGAAATCCTCGAAATCGGGATATTCCTTGTATTTATAGGAAGTCACCCGGGAGGCGGCGACGGAAGCATCTTTCGCCCCGGTGAAGAAGAGTATCTGTTCGACCTGATGGCAGCCCAGATCCACGAGAATGCCCCCGAACTTCTTCCTGTCGAAAAACCAGGCCGGGCGCTGGGAGAGGCTGATCCTGTGCGGGCCGGTGCCGATAACCTGGATCACCTGGCCTATGGCTCCCTCGGCTATCAGTTTTTCGGCGTATACGGAGGCTTCAACATGGAGGCGCTCGCTGTAATAGACTCCATATTTCCGGCCCGTTTTCGCCGCCGTTTTCCTCGCCTCTTCAATATCGGACTGCCTGGTGAAGGGAGGCTTGTCGCAGAAATAATCCTTGCCATGTTCCATCACGCGAACGCCCAGGGCTCCGCGTTCGCAGGGAATGGGCGCCGCCACCACCATTCGGATCGCCGGATCCTCCAGGATGGCGCGCTCATCGGAAACGGCGACCGCATCGGGAAACTGTTTGCGGAAGGCTGCCACTTTCGCCGGATCGGGGTCCCATACTCGCGAGACCTCGGCTCCCGCCTCGGTGAAGCCGTTGCACATTCCGTAAATGTGGCCATGGTCGAGCCCGATCACGCCCAGCTTGAATTCTCCCTTCCCGCAAACCGGCTCGGCTTTGCCCTTAGGAGCGTAGAATTGACCATCGGCTTTTTTCTGCATAGTACCTCCCGTCGCCGCGTTCCTGACGCATGTTTTTTAATTGTACAATGAATTCGCTACTTTTTGGAAAAATTTCTGCGCACCGCCGGATATCGGCCAAGGTTGACCATGGCGCCGCATGCGCGTTACTCTATCCACATACCTACAATGGAGGTCTGTACCAATGAACCGTATCACCATAGCACCCAAAGATTTCATCTTCGACCAATCGATCATATCGAAACGATGGCTTCTGCTCACCGCGGGCGAATTCGCGCCCGGAAAGTTCAATTCCATGACAATTTCCTGGGGAAGCGTCGGCGAAATTTGGAACAAACCCTTTTTCCAGGTAGTCGTGCGCCCCCAGCGTTTCACCAGAACCTTCATGGATTCGGGCAACTACTTCACGCTTTGCGTCTTCCCTGAAAGCTGCAAAGCCGCCCTTTCCCTTCTCGGTTCCAAATCCGGCCGCGACGGCGATAAAATCGGCGAATCGGGCCTCACGCCGATAGCATCGACGATCGCCCCCGCCCCGGGATACGAAGAAGCCGAGCTCATCGTCGAATGCAGGAAGATGTACTGGCAGGATATCGATCCCTCCCATTTCCTCGATTCCGGCATCATGGCGAACTACCCGAAGCAGGATTTCCACCGCGCTTATTTCGGGGAAGTGGTGGCCATAAGCGGTACCGACAAGTACCGCCGCAAGGCATGAGAACCCTCATCACGGGCGGCGTCAAATCGGGCAAATCCAGTTACGCCTTGATATTGGCAGAGGCTTTCATGGAGCCCAGATTTTTCCTCGCCACCGCCGAAGCCTTCGATGACGAAATGAAGGCTAAAATCGCCCATCACAAAGCCGAGCGGCGGGAGCTTTTCGTGACGATCGAGGAGCCGCTGGATATCCACGCCAGGCTTCGCGACAACATGATCCTCGACTGCATTCCGCTCTGGCTCAACAATATGTTCCATTACGGCAGGGAAGACGCGATAGATGCGACGATCGACGCCCTCATTGAAGGGCTGCCCGCGAATATCGTGATCGTGACGAACGAGGTGGGCATGGGCTTCGTGCCGGCCGACTCGCTCTCGCGCCGCTACGGCAATACGATTGGCAGGGTGAACGCCCGACTGGCTTCGGCCTGCGATCAGGTCATCCTCATGGTATCAGGCATCCCCCTCGCGGTCAAAAAACCGCGATGAAACTCTGCGTCCCTTCCTGGCAGCTGCCCGGTTCCTGGCTCTACAACGCGGAGAAGTTGGTCGATCTTCCCTGGATAGAAGGGATTGAGCTGCTCTTCTTCTCTTTCGACGACGAGACGCGAAAACTCTTCGCCGCGGAGAGGGAAGCCCTCGCCAGCCTCGCTGAACGGTTTTCCTTCAGCCTCCATCTGCCTGATCCGCTGAGGCCGGCCGATCTGGATCTTGTCGAGATGACCAAGTCCTTCGTCGACAGCTACGTCTTCCATCCACGCGGAATCGACAGTTCTTCGCTGGGATACGGCGAAGAACGAGACTGGGCGGCTCTGGTGCGGGAAATGCGGGCGGCCTATGGCCGGGAACGCTTTGCTATGGAGTACACGGGCGAAAAGGCCTTTGAAAAATCCCTGGAACTTCTGCCCGATCTCTCCCTGTGCGCCGATACGGGATGCCTCCTCCGCGACGGGAAGCAGCCCCTCGACTGGATCAGGAGCCATGCCGGCTCATTGAGGGAAATCCATCTCCACGCCGCGCGGGGGAACAAGGACCATTTCGCCCTGGGACCGGATGACGCATGGCTCCCCGACCTGGCGAAAGCAGCCGGAGAGAGCGGTTGGCGCATAGTCCTGGAGACCTTCTCCCTCGAAGAATCCAGGGCTTCCTACGATGAATTGAGGAGGTGGCTTCCATGAAAACGGACAACCCGAAAATCGGCCGCATCGGTATGGACAGGTTTCTCACCATTTTCACCCTCGTCTCCCGGATTCCCGTGAAGCGGAATTTCAAGGCCGATTTTTCGCGAGCAGATTTCTGGCTGCCCGCCGTATCGCCGCTCGTATCCCTGACGGCACTGCTCGGTTTCTGGCTTGGAATCGCCTTGTCCGGCGATATGTTCCTCTCGGCCATCTCGTCGATGGCTTTTCAGTATTTCCTCTTCAACATTTTCCATTTCGACGGCCTCGTCGACACCGCCGACGCGATGCTCCCCGCGGCCGACAGGGAAAGGCGCCTGGAAATCCTCAAGGATCCCAGGGTCGGCACGTACGGATTCTTCTGCGGCCTCCTCGCCCTCGCCTTGCGGATAGGCGCGATCAGCCTCCTTGCCGAAGGCGGAATCATTTTTTCGGCGCTCGTCGCGGGCTTCCTTATCGCGCCGCTCGCCGGAAGACTGGCCGCCGCCCTCGTGCCCTTGGTCTCGAAGCCCGCCAGGCCGACGGGGCTGGGCGCCCTGATGAGGGATTTCTCCGCGCGGCGAATCGCCGCGGGCGGGGCGGTAGCCTTCATTCCCGCGTTGGCGTACGGGATTGGGGCAGGCAGCTGGCTCCTGCCTCTTTTCTGCCTCGTCTCGACGGCGGCGGCCGCGGCCGGAAGCGCTTTCTTCGTCTCGAGGACCTATTCCGGAAAGGTGGGCGGTTTCACGGGCGACGCGTTGGGCGCCGCCGTCGAGATAGGGGAAATTTCGGCACTCCTCCTTCTCGGCATAATGATCCGCTTGGCCGGAGGCATTGCCGCATGATTCTCGATCACCTGAACCATGGCGGCAACACGAGGCTCATCGCGGCCGCCTCCGGCCTTCCTGAATCGCGCATCCTCGATTTCAGCGCGAACATCAATCCTTTCGGACCTCCCCCCTGGCTGGCCGAAGCGATGGAAGAAGGCCTGTCGCGCATAACCTTCTATCCCGATCCCGAGGCGACGAAAGCGCGCAACGCGGCGTCTCTCAGGTTTTCTTCCCCCGCCGAACGATTCCTGTTCGCCGACGGCGCCGACTCTCTCCTTTTCGCACTCCCGGGAGCGCTGAAAGCCGATGTCTGCGTCCTTCCCGTTCCGACCTATTCAGGCTACCGACGCGCCATCCGGCACGCCGGCGTTGCGGAAATCGACCTGCCCCTCCTCCCCGAGGAGGGCTTCAGGATGGACAGTCCGCGCTTTTTGGCTTCGCTGAGGGAAGCGCTCAAGGACAGCGGGCGGCTCGAAAGGGCCGGCCGCCTGCAGGGTGTCGCCACGTCGAAACGCGCGATCGTATTTCTCGGCGCCCCCAACAATCCAGCCGGCGGCATGCTACCCGCAGGCTTGATAGAAAGCCTGGCCGGAGAGTTCCCCCGCCATATTTTTGTCATCGACGAATCCTTCCTCGAACTCAGCTTGAGCGGTCAAAGCCTCATAGGGACGGAAATCGCGAACATCGTCGTCGCCAGGTCGCTGACGAAGGCCTGGGCTGTTCCAGGCGCGCGTGTAGGCTTCATCTATGCCAATCCCGAAACCTGCGCCGCCGTCAGGGCGGATATTTCGGCCTGGCCGGTTTCCTCCTTCGCCGAAGCCATCGCGACAAGAGCATTGGGCGACGCGGATTTTCTTAGGCAAACCGTGCCGGCGCTGATGGCGGAAGAAGCCGGCTTTTCGACGGCCTTGAGCGAACTGCGCGGCTTCAAGGTTTTCCGCAGCGGGGCAAATTTCCTTCTTTTGGATGCCGGCGATGACGCGCGCGGCGCCCTGATCGCGAAAAGCCTGCTCGGAATGGGCATAGCCGTCCGCCGCTTTTCCCCGGCCGAGGGCCTGAGCGAACGCTACACGCGCCTTGCCGTCAGATCACCAAGGGAGAATCGACGCTTCATCGAAGCCTTGAAAACCATACTGGATTCGGAGCGCCCGCGATGACGCCTTGGTACGCGATCGTCGCGGCCCTCGCCCTCGACGGACTCATTGGCGATCCACATTATTCGTTTCACCCGGTCAGGCTCATAGGGCGCGCCGCCGGACGGCTGGAGATTTTCCTCCGGGCGAGGCTGGGCTCAGGGATCGGCGCCGGGCTGACGGGATGGCTCATCATAGTCGGCGCCGCCTGCGCGGCGGGCATCGCGCTGCCCGGCGTCGCGGCGGCGCTCGCCGCGCTTGCCTGCGGCGGGGGGGGGGGCGGCGCCCCCCCCCCCCCCCCCCGCGGGGGGCACGCTTTCCTCTTCCACCTTCCATTTTCCCGCTCCCCTCCCCTATTTCTTCGGCGGCACGGGTTTGATGCCCCAGATGT
>Ga0310040_1001511_pt1 | contig 16742 bp, 27 predicted proteins | sample EPASupsiteHSE623_FD_200237 | JGI IMG/M metagenome (GOLD analysis project Ga0310040, IMG submission 200237) | Bioremediated contaminated groundwater from EPA Superfund site, New Mexico - Sample HSE6-23 (v2) (version 2) | ecosystem: Environmental > Aquatic > Deep subsurface > Groundwater >... | reverse complement strand
GCGGGCCAAAAGCCTTAAATGATAGTATGATCTACCCCCAATCCGCGCTCCTGTAGTGTAGCTCGGCCAATCATGAAGGACTCTCACTCCTTCGACTCGGGTTCAAATCCCGACGGGAGCATATAAATACTCAGTAAACCATTATTGTTTTAGACAAGGAAATTATATTATAGTCATTGCTTTGCACCACAAAACAATGACTTAGGGATTAAGCGGAGGCCTCACAAGGGTTTCCGCTTTTCTCTAACTCTTGCTCATGTTTGTCTAGATATTCTTCGATAGCATCAACTGCAATTCCGCTCTGACCACGAAAAGAACCCGTTTTCTTATAAACAAAGTCCTTCAGCCTTTTCTCCAACGTATCAGGGAGATATACGTTAACTCTTCCCATGCTGTAATAGTGTGCGTTTTTTGCTTAAAAGCATTATGGTGCAATAGCACCAAAATCTTCTTATACTTGCCAGTGCTATAGTGCTATTGGTGCAAAGCAATGTATGGACAGAATCTATTAGAAGGCCGAACTGGCCCGGTAACGCAAAGCACAGACTCTGTGAAAAGCCTATTAGCCTTTGTAGGAAGAGCGAGCGACCCATTACCCACCGATGTGAGCTTGAAGGGCGGCGTGGTCCTGGTGTTGTCGAATAAGAAGGATGTCTATTACACCGTGACCGACACGGCGTGCTCCTGCCCGTCATCGACCTATCGCGGCGGGCGGTGCAAACATCAGCGGCATTACTTCCCACAAGAGCAGACCGCGACCATGGCCGACTCTGGCAGCATCCGGCCTACTGGCAAGTGGCCGGGTGGCTTCAATGGGCCTGTGGATGAGATCAAAGGGGCGGCATAGATGAACGCCTCTGCGTCGCGTGATGTGTTGGGACCACTGAATGAGTTCATTTCGACAGCCTGGCGAGTAAATGACATTAAAGGGAAAGCTCTGGAGAAAGAAGCCGAAGCACTCGACCTGCTATTGAGAAAGCTATACATTAATATGCCTCTATTGGACCGGGGAAACGATGATCCGTGTTATCGAGGCCGTCTCGTTCTGCTCGAATTGATCGAAGACAATGGTTCACAGTGCGCCACGGAACGACTGACTTTATACGAGGATGGCCAGTTAACTCGGTCCCATGTCATCTCTCAGGGAGGCAGCAAGCCGTTTGAATACACCGAGGAGTCCGAAATAAGCTGCCTGGATGCCTGCAGGCGTTTCGGCTTCGATGTGATCTGCAGTCACACGATGGCCATGTTCAACGCCCGGGCCTCGCTCAGAACACAAGAAGCCGAATGCCAGAAGAGATACGATAGGGCAGATGCACTCCTGGAGGCCATGCGGACAGAGATAGCGTCACCAGACCCTGAAATAACGGTGGTACCGCAATGAGGCCCCAACTCAAGCCCTTCCTGGGCCACAAATGCCATTTTTCCGCCAGGGTGCGAGAGTTTGGTTTCGTTCGTGGCCCCTATCGAAGAGGAGAGCCCACGATTTGCCTATGCGGTTTGTACTTGTACTCGCCTGGAAATGAGACGGTCCATGTAGGACATGCTTGGGCTCATGTGGGAAAGACTATTGCGGCATTCAATCCAAGATATGGCGACCGAATAGAGTTCGACGCCTGGGTTCGGGAATACCGTAAGGTCGATGCCAAAACCCGTGAGGAATGGCTTGATTACAGCATTAGGCGACTATCTAATCTCACGCTCATATCTCCGGGAAATGGCCGCGACTTTGCGTATTTCTGCAAAAAAATGTTACGTCTACGGGCTGATATTTTCGTAACCGATAATATCACTGTCCCCGGCACTGCGCCCATTCCTGAAGGGAGGCGCGAGCCTTGCATAGCATGAGCTGCAGAAAACGCCGGAGAGCCGCCAGCCATCGCCGCCACATAGCCCGAAGATGGAGACAGGCCGCTATCCTGGTAGTTCTCTCTTTTTAGGGGTCTTTCATGTATGAGGACCTGCTCAAAGCGGAGCTGACAGCTTTGCGGCTCGATGTCCGAGACCTCAGCATCAAAGTCAAGACCCTGGAGCGCGAGAACGCCACACTCTCGGAGAATCAGCTTATCCAGCTCAGGCTAATCAATGATCTTCGAGGAGCCGCCAGGACACCGCCCATGCGGAAGGATAGGGGCGAGATCCTCCTGGCCCTTCTCGCGGCAAACGGCGGAAAGATGCTCCGACAAGAGGCCCGCAAAATCATGAGGATGCCGGAGAATAGATTTTCGGAACTTCTCAAGAGCATGGGTGGCAAGGTCGAGACCAGAGCGTCCAAGCTGAAGCCCAGGGAGAAATTACTTTTATTAAAATAGTTTCATAGGTTCCGTGGAAGCCTGGAAACGTCCCGGCCCGGAACTCTTGTGATTGTTAAAAGTGAAGAACTTGGCGTGAAATTGCCTAGTTCAATAGATAGCGTTAATTTGAGATAGAGATAGATATTGGCTAAAATATATGAAAACTGTTCCACCCGGTAGATTTGGCTGGAATGTTTCCAGGCTTCCGCGGAAGCTTAGAAGATCGAGGGCTTTGGTGTATCCCGAGAAAAGATCGAAAAAGTAATTATACATGATTGATACTTATAGATTATTGGGTAGAGGGAGACCATCTCACCAATCAGTCCAAGCTTTGCCCCTCTCACCCTCCTCCATCCATAGGCCTTCAAGCGATGTCTAGGTAGCTCTTATCGTTCATCATGTCCGGAGATCATTGATTATAGGGCGTTATACTAATTATAATAATACGAATATCGCCGCACCAAAGGCGGGTCATTTCGTGAAGGCTTTTGCGGGCTCATCCACTATCTCGATTGTGGCAATGGCGTGCTTGAAGACCACAAGCTCACCTTTCACTGTCTGGATAAGCAATTCGTAAGGATTGTAGCCCTCCATAATCCCTGTGACAGGCTGGCCACCGGAGACCAGGCGAATGATGACCTTCTTGTCCTTGAGCTTGGGGACGAACTGCGGCGGTCCTTTCTTAATTTCTTCGGCCTTCTTCTCTTCCATTGCTTCCTCCTAAGTCTTGAATTCTTCTGACCAGGGGGAAATTGAGGCCGTGGTATATCTAATTTTGTCTGCCTCTGCGGGCCCTTGCCATGCTCCAATGAGATCATCAGCCAGGGCTTATGATTCATCGAGGGGGGAGATCCGGGGCTTAAAGGTCATTATAGAAATTATAATAAAAAGCTAATAAAATATCTGGTTGTGAGATAAGGAAAAGTCTTTTGATGTTCAAACCGCTTTGTGGATTATGTCACAAAAGAGAAAAGAAAACGCCGACAAGTCTAATCGCAAAGCCCGAGAGGCCACTATTGAAAGGCTTAAATCAAATGGCCACGACCTTGTTATAATCAGCTCGACTCCCACCGGTTGCCCAATATGTGATCCGTGGGTGGGCAAGACATTTTCAATAAGTGGCAAGGACCATGAATACCCGCCCCTCTCAAGGGCAAGCGCAGGCGGTTTGTTTCATGATGGCTGTCGTCATTCTATAAGCCTCGCGCCCGCGGCAAAAGATCGCTACTTGGAGCGCTTGCAGAATCCGAAGACAAGGGACGCGGAAATCAAACGACTGGCCGCGAAGCATAAAAAGGAGCATCCGAAAAAGGAGACTCATGGTTGGAGAAAATGGTTAGGATTTTAGAAAAGATACATCAAAAAAGTTTTGGGTGGTCACCTCACAGCTCGCCTTTGAGAAATCTCTTCGGATGGATTCCCCACCCGCCAAGGGCGATCTTAGGTACCATTTCCGCCACAGTGATGCCTATCTTCCCGAAGCATCCATTCTCGATGCACCACGATCCGTCGCTTAAATAGCGGTCGCATTCCTTGTGTGGGCAAAGGATTCGTTCATCCAATTTCATCACCTCTGCAAAGCCAGCTTCTCGGCTTCGATCTGCTTGTTGAGGCTGTCCACACGGATGCCTGCCATGGTATAGTCATGCTGGGCTTTGCGGCTGGATTTCTCTGCGATATGCAGGTCGGTTAGCTCTGCTCTGCTGCCCCTCTCCCCGCGCTGTTGCAGCTTTCCGGGGTCGGTAATCTCATCTTCTACACGGGCTCTGTCCATAGCGGCCATGAAAGCCTTCTCTCTCGCCAGTATGGCCTCAATGCGGGCCTCTTCTTTTAGGTATAGCTCTTCCTTGGCAGCCTCAAGTTTTTCGTAAGCTGCCTTGATGTCGTTTGAAGTTGCCATTTTTATCATCCTCTCAAAGGAATAACTGCTAGACATATTCGCTTGGCTTCTTCTGGTGAAAATGTGGTATTCGCCCATTCGTTGAACTTCACCACATTCTGATTGAATAGCTCGATCACGGTCACATTGTTGGTATTAGCCGCGTCCATGTGCAAGGAGCCCATTAGGTAGCCGTCATCAAAACCTTTCAGGTAAGCGGCTTGCGTTTCGTTCATGCTCATGGCGGGCATGATCAAGCCCACCACCAGACAAAATACAATGAATATTTTTGATATCATTCTGATCACCTCAAATGGTATAGGCCACTGGTTCTTTCAAAGTTTTTGAATGCAAAAAAGTGCATACGACGGCGGCAATGCCTGAAAATTGTTGCCTGTGAAACTCCCGGAATGCAAATGGGCATCGGCCGTGGCTTTTCCGACCGAGCTGTAGCCGGTTGTCAGGCTTCTTGTGAATTGCCCGCCGGGAAAGTACATTGTAGATCCTGGAAAATTCACAGGGCCGCCATATCCGGAGCCATCGAACATATCATTCATTCCATGCTGATGCCCGGCGATCTCCGCTGCGGTCAGAGCGTGTCCGCTTATTGAGATGCTTCCAAGCGGTGCGTGAATGCCGGTGCCGGTATCTCCCACAGAATAGCCACTGTCCGTGCCTGCTCCAATGATGAATCGATCTCGAAGGTCTCTTGTGCCAGCTTCGCCGTTTGCGATATGCCAGCCGTCCGGGATAACTGGATCTTCCCACCAGATTATGAGCCCTGCCGGAATCCCCAGGCCCGCAAAAGATGACGCGTGCAAGTTTCCGGATGCTGAGTAGATCAGATCGGCATCCGCTCCTGAACCCGACCCATCGTTGCCACTGTACCAAAAGGTTTCACGGGCTGCCGTTTTGTTATAATACCGGGAGTCGTGGCCGTGTTCGAGGAAGTAGTTATAAGCCTCGCTGAATTGGGTTTCGATGTGGTCCATGTCGGAAATTTGGACCGAGTCACCAGGACCCCATGCTTTTGGAGTGTACATTAGTTCACCTTCTTGATGAGATAGAGGGCATACCAAGGCGGCACACAGTTCAGGTTGTTTAGGACAATTGAACTTCCTGGGTGCCCATGCCCCTGCCCGCCGCCAGCCGAGGCCGTGGTTCTGTTGGTTGAGGTCTCGCCGCCAACACCTGCAGGAGTGCTCGCGCCTGAGATCGTGGAAGACAAGTTGTCTGACCTATCCACATAACCGTGAGTGTGCAAAGGCATTTCGTCGCCAGTCAGAGTATGCAACCCCACAGAGACACTGCCTGATATGGGAGTAGAGAAGGCCCCTTGTGTGTCGCCAGCATCGTAGCTGCCACCGGCCCCGATCACAAATAGGTCTCTCAGGTCAGATGTTCCCGTTTGGCCATTCATGATCTTCCAGCCCGGTGGGAGTTGGGCATCAGTGCCTTTAAACCAGATGATCGAGCCTACTGGCAGCACATTGGCGATTAGATCAGCAACATGCAGTCCGTCAATCATATCGGCATCAAAGCCGCTACCACTGCCCATGTTGGTCACGCTGAAGAATGTAGAATCGGCAAGCGCTTTTGAATCAATCTCATCATCGTGATTGTGGCCGTCTATTATGGCCTTCATCAGAGGATATTGTGTTTCGAGGTGGTTGAGGTTCTTCCCCGACATAAACACGCCTGGTCCCCATTCTGTAGGCACATATTGAGGCAAAGGAGGAATGTACGTGTTGATCACCTCTTGCAGATCAGGCAAAGGGCCATGAATGCAGGTCTGATGTCCGTGGCCTCGCCTGAGAAGGTCGCAGGATGGTCATGTCCGGTTGACGTGGCGGCATCTGTATAATAGCCGGAATGGTCCGTTGCATTGCCGCCGCCTCCAGACGAACTCGCGGCAGAACCAGAATTTCTATAATAATCAACGTATCCATGTGTATGGGGCGGCAGTTCATCAGCCGTGATCGCATGGGAGGCGATGGTCACAGAATACGCCGATGGATATGCGGTATTCAGGCCGCCAGACTGCCCTCTGGTGTAGCTGCCGCCAGCCGATACCAGAATCCTTCCTCTAAGGTTGGGCGTCCCGTTTGAGCCCGAGCAGAGGTCGAAGCCTCCGGGAATGGCCGCCTCGCTTCCAGCCCATCCACAGATACCGCCTGATGGGAATCCGGCATCAAGGATCTGCTGAGCGGTCATCCCGTCCAGGAATTCGGCTACCAGGCCGCTGCCACTTCCACCAGTGCCGAGTCCGAAGAACTTTGCATCGGCTTCTGTTTTCAGATAGTAGCTGCTGTCATGGAAATATGAATCCAGATACGACACAAGCGAGCTGTAGATGGTCTCGGCATTCTGCAGCCCTGCCAACTTCTCGCTCGGTGACATGCTATGCTCTTTCCAAATTGTTGGAATGTAAGTCAAAATTAATCACCTCTGAAAAAAATTATTTGCTGGGTAGTGCCCGGCCAAGGTCCTGCAGAAGAGCGGCCTTGGTGGGGTCCGGCTCATCCTCGGGTCGGGGCTTCTTCTTTCGCTTCATAAAAAGGATTAGAGGCCGGTCGCCTCAGCATCCGCACGTACTTAAGATGCTCTCGATACGCTCTATATCTGCGAGTATTTTTTCCAGTCCGGCCTTTGCGGTCTTTATTTGGAACTCAACATTTGTTTTTCTGCCCTGGTAGAGCTGATCATCTGCCAGGATGTCCTCAACGCTTTTCCGCGAGTTTGTGCCGCGCTGGATAGCAGCAGAGGCGAACGTGTTGAGCATTGCCCGTTGTTGGTTTTCCACACCTTGAAGGCTGGAGCGGGTGTTATGAAGCTCGCTCAAGAATCCTGCGTGCATCGCATCCAGCTCTCGCGCTGCCTGATCGAGCTTGGTTATCAGCTCAACGGTCTCTTTGATGCTCGCTTGGATCGCGTCATACTTCGGCCTGTCGAATATCCGAAGAGTCACCACACCGGCTTTGCCTTCGACCGCTTCACAGCACGACAGAGACGACGCTCGGATCATCGGCAAATTTTCGCGCAAGATCTTCCACTTTGCGACAAGTAGCGCGGTGCGGTCCTGGGCACGTTGGCGGCCCACAGCATCCCTTTGAGGGGCAAGCCTGACACGCACAAAGGGCAGCTCTTCCAGGGGGGTCAGGGCGGCGTCGGTGATGATAGTGGTCTCTTTAACGCCTGCGGCCATTCAGATCAACCCCTTTTGCTGAGCTTCAGAAATGATCGAATTCAGCTCTGCCAGGTGACGCCGCTGTTCGCCAAAGATCGCTTCCATATCCGCTTCGGGAAGGCTCATGGTCCCGGCCTCTTTGAGGTTGCCGATGATGCTGTCGCGCAGGGCCACAACTACGCCGGGGTCGCGGATGCCGCTTTCTTGCCAGTGAAGTGAAAGGGTCGTTAGTTTTTCCTGTAACCGCATACGTTCATTGAATCCTGTGCTCGGATCCATAAGCTTCTTCTGAAGAGTGGATTCAAGCCGCTTGAAGTCGGGCAAGAAAAGGGCCTTGCCATCCTCGATTTTTGTTACTCTTTCCGGCACAACTTCGGCATTTGATTTTTGCAGCACCAATCTGTTGTATTTGCCCCAGTTGCCGGTTTTCATCGCTTCTGCTTGGGCTTCTGCCAGTTGTGTATCAATTTCTGCCATTTGTATCTACCTCTGTATATTTAATTACAAAACATTCACGCCGGTGGGAGGAGATCCCTAGCGGCTTTGTGATGCAGGCCGGACTATTCCCGGCCACAACACTTGCACCAGGGCGACGGCTCAGGCCACTCCTTCGCGGCCAGGGCGGGGCTCAGTGCGACTATTTTACCTTCCGTGAACAGATCCAGCTCTATAAGTTCGTCGTCACTCAGGGCCGACAATGCCTGGCACAGTGCACAGGGAGGATGGTATTTCGTGGTGAGCTGTTTGAAATCCTTCTTGAGCGGCTTCAGGTTCATCTAACCTCGAAATATATTTTTTCGACTTCATTAAACGCAGTTAAGAGCCGAATAGCCTCGGGAAGATCCATTTGCATGGGCTCTCCTTTCGGCTTTTCCTGGAATTTCTTATCCAACCACTCGCGGTCTTCGGGGCTCATCTTCTCGATTTTTGGTATTAGATCCCCTGCACTTCCCACGATTTTTATTTTGACTAGCATATGGCAACCTCACAATCATTTACAACGGCCTCAGCTTCGCCCGTCCACACTTTTTCGGCAACTTTGAGGTACATGTCCATAGAATTCATTTTTTCAACAGGCTGCTCAAGTTTGGTCCATAAACACCACTCGAACGAACCCGGTTCCGGTGGCCAGGGCGCGGGCTTCGGTATGGCTGCCCTCAAGCCCTCCATGCGCCGCCTCAGTGCGCCCAGGGCGACAATCATCTATGCCCCTCGGCGAGGATCTGCTGGCAAAGCGCTTTCGTGATCCTGGCGACCTGGCTGTCTTCGGGTGTCAACTCCGCGCGTGACCACAGCCCTATTTGCTTCAAGAGATCGGGTGGAAAATCTGCAAGCATCGTCTTCCTGCCAAGATCTCGCCCGATTCTCATTACTTGGAATGCGACATGTAGCCCACTGCCATCAATCCACACGGGGTTGCCGTCTTCGTCGGTGGATGGAGTTTGTGTCGCGTGGACTTCCGATGCAATCTCTTTCAGTCGGCGTGCTATGCCGGAGATATCTTTCATTGATACCGCCCGCCGCCGTTTTGCTTCATCTGTTCCTCAAGATGTTCGATATCTTCCTTTAGTTTTCGCACTTCTGTAAATTCAACGTGAGCTTTAAACGCAGAAGTCCAGGTATTCAGCAAATAGGTGATTTTGCCGAGCTGTTCAATTTCCTTGTTCTCGCGTCGAAGGCGGTTTATGAGCCGTTGCACGTAGGCCATGACGTCGTCGGGTTTTTTGAGTTTGATGTATTCGGGCTTCTTTTTTTCTACCATGCTTACCGCCTCCGGTTCTGTAATTCAGACGCACCCCTAGGGGGGTCTTCGCCATCGTTGCCATCGTAGGCTTTGCGGTCGTAGCTCTTCGCCTTCGCTTTCCGGCTCTTCTTCCGACTCTGCTCGATCCATCGCATAGCATTGCGTCTAGCGCCTCGTGAATGGCATTTTCCTTTCGTCATTTATGCTGCTCCTGCTCCTGGCCTCTTGCCTTGAAGTATGTTCTCAATTTCGTCATCAATAGACTTGATTTCATCTGCCGCTTGCGCAATGGACTCAAAAAGATATGATCTGAGCTTCAGCAGGCCAGCGACGGCGGCGGGGTCGGTCACGCCGAGGCCTCCACAGGCAGATAGACCACGATCCCAGCTGGCGAGGAATCGTCTTTGCGGACCCAGGGAACTCCGCTTAGATAGCTCTCGATAGCCTCTTGGGAAAATCCGGTATCCTTGACAAGCACATCCATCCTCGGGGCCATTCCTCTGGCGAGCTGCCAACGGAAGGAACGACAGATCTTCTCAGCTTCCGGCGAAGAGGTGTCATAGGGGACGCTTCCGGCCATTTCCAAGTAGGACTTTGGCCGCTTCGGGGTGTACTTGCCTGCCTGCTCCCTGGTATGGGCCTCATCCACTTCCCTCTGCTCTTCGACTCGGAGGAGATCGGCCTCGATGGTCTTTGTCTCAGTCAATGTCTCAGTTTTGTCTCTATTAAGTCGGTCTTCCACAGGCTCGACTAGTGCTGATGTCTCAATTGTCTCAATCATCTCAATGAAATTCTTACCTTTGTTCTCTATAGGATTATTTGGGATCTTTGAAGGATCGCCAAATCTCTTTAAGATCTCAATCCATAGATTTGATTGAGACAATTGAGACATCGTTATCTGTTGGCTCTTTTCTGATTGAGACATCATTGAGACACTTTGAGACATAACTGAGACATCTTTAGAAACCGATTGCTGTAAAGCCTTCAATACTTCGGTGCATCTTTTGCTATCGAAATTGAGCCTCTTATACTCCGTGGTATTCTTTCGGTCTTTGTCTTTACTACGTTTGGGTTCAAATCCACCACAAAAGTTCTTTAATTGCTTGCCGAAGTATCTAATGTCCACTACTTCGCCTACTTTATAGCTGCACCATTTGCAATACTGTTCATATATTGGCCCTGATGGTGTCCAAAAATCGACGCCTTCTGTCACAAATTCGCAAAACATCTCCAGGAACGTAGCCACAGAGGAACTTTGCTCCGCGTACTCTGCGAACATCTCAGCGCCCGCTCGCTTGTGGATAGTCCTGCTCTTCCCGATTGCTACCGATCTGAAGAGCACGAGATTGAGTATGCCAGAAAGCTCGCCCGGAGTTGAAAGCTTGGCTTCCATGTCCGGATCTGCTTGTTTTTCCAGAGGATTTGTTTTGTCTGGATTCATCAGGAACGTGTACGGGAGATCAGCCTTCACAAACCGCTCTCGCCAGCCGATTGAACTGTCGTCGATCCGAGGCATGTTGTTTGTGTCAACAATCGTCTGAAAGTAGGGCTCAAACTGAATCCGACTCTGGTTTTTTCGGTCTCCGTCGATTGAACCATTGCCTGATGTTAATTTCAAGAAATCGGTGCCAATGGCGGCTTTTTTCTTTCCAGTCTCTGATGCAATCCAGCCGCGTTTGCGATAGAATCCGCTCGCCGCAAAGTTGTTCTTACCCACTTCGGCCAACGGCATTTCCCTGAAGGCAGTATCGCCAAAGAATTTCTTAATCAGGTTTTCATAAAGACCTTTGCCGTTCCGTCCAAGCCCGAGAAGAAATAGCACGTATGCCAGGGGTTCCTTAATTGCTGTGGCGGCAAACCAGTCTATTAGGGTGATCCTGTCGCTTACGTTGGGAGTGATCGACTCCAGGAAGGCCAGAAATGCCGGGCACCTGGCCGAGGGATCGAAGGAGACCGGTATTTGGTCTTGGATCAGATCTTCGGGTCGGTATTCTCGGACTTCGCCCGTAAGGAGATTGGCCACGCCGTTCTTGACTCCGAGAAGGTAGGGATCAGGGTCGAATACCACTGGATTATCGAGAAGTATGTTCTTGATCCGCCTCAATACCTCGCGGAGCTTGAGAGCTGTGAGGAGATCGCCCGCCGCGCCACATAAAGCCAGATCGATTATGCGTGCGCCGTCTGGCCGGTAGATCTGGCCATCAAATCGATAGATATCCTCGGAGTCCTTGGACATCGCCAATGGCATTCTATCAAGAACCGCCTGGGCTGCGAATGTAGGACTAAAGCGAATTTCCGTTATCTTGCCGTTCTTATCATAATGGATGTCTGCAACGTCCTTAAGCTCAATCAGTGCGCCCTTATAGCCGTTGTCATTGCTCTTCGCGTTGGCCTCTTTCATTTTGCTGAAGAAGTCCAATACTCCATAGTCGCCTGGCCATTTGTCGCATTTATCATCCGGCGAACAGGCTCCAAGCCCCTTTAGTCCGAGATGAGGATAGCCGGCGCCATCTTCCTGAATCGTCTTGCATGAAGGGCAGCTTATCCGTCCGAAGCATGAATCAAAAACATGACCGGCATTATTAAGCCCATTTTGATCAGAGACGGTTTTGACGAGGTTCCAGGCTTCCTCTTCATCCCACCCCATTTGATAAAGGAATGTAGATAGAACCGCCGTAAATCTTGTTTTCCCTTCACCAGGGTTCGCTATGTTGATTATATGCCTAATGCAGGGTGGGAAGGCCTTTTGATCGGCCTTTGTGCTCGATATCCATATCTCTTCGAAATGGTGAGTCGATCGCTTCTTCTCTTCCTCGGTCTCCTTGAACTCATCCAGAAGCTTGAGCAGAGGTTCACGTTCAGCAGGATCAAAGGTGGAATACCACGTCTTGGCCTCATCTATCATATCGGCCTTCAACGGAACACGGGTGCGTTCAAAGTCAATCTTGATTGCATCCCGGTTAAGCGGTGTCACTGCATAGGGCTTTTTCTTGTGGATGGAGAGGATGCACTTGAAGACTCTCTTGGAATTATTCAGCGCGTCATATTTTACTTTATCGATATATTCCGGGTGGGCTTCGAAGAATTCCGTCTCTACATGCTTGATGAGCGTGTTGTATCGGTCGGTCAGCTCTTCGAAGAATGCCTGCCTGTCCTCTGGTGCTGACGATTTCGGCCTGCATAACTCGTGGTGGACCTCAACGTAGATCCCGCCGCCCGAGAAGAGCACCCAAACGCTCTCGTGGATGCCGTGCTCCTTCAGATAGTCCACAAGGAATTGAGCGGCAGCTTCAACGGCCTTCTTTACCTCGGGATCCTCAATGTCGCAGCCATGGCCTTTGTCAATGTCAGTGCCCAGGGTGTAGGCTACCGTATCCGCTGGCGTCCCCAGAGGATTGTCGGAGGTGATCTCCTTTTTTGGCCTGGCGATCATCCACAGGCCTGGATCGAAGACGTTTAGGGTCTGGTAGAGAGTGCGATAAGCATTAGTGATCTCATCGTAGTCCTCTGTCGCGTTTATCAGCCGAGCAAGCCCACCCTCTTTTGAATACCGATACCATCTATGGAAGTCTCCATTCAGAGCACGCCAGAACCCTTCTCCGGGCAGGGCAAACTTGCTGATAATATCGCGAACCTCGGGCCTTTGGTAGTGATTGCGGGTAAGCTCAGTTGCTGTGGCGGCCATCAGTACCGGCCCCACTGCTTCGAAGAGACCTGGCAAGGCTTCTTGCGCTGGATTGCTTGCATGGGCTCATTGTCTATCTCGCCGTTGGGTGCTACATGAAAACGGGCGAGCCCATGATGGCGGTCACCTTCATTCCATTGCAGCCATGCGGGTTTTGTGTGGTAGGTGCTGAAAATGAATCCCGGCCTCGGACCGAATAGAGCCAGCCAGCCAAACGCAATTGATTGACAGCTTCCGCTCGACTTTGCGCTCCAGGGAGCGCCAGTCGCCCGGCATGAGTCAGGCATGCTCCTCTCCCGAAAGGTCATGCACACGATAGCGATTCTCGAAACACAGCACCGAAATTTTGCGGCCCACCAGCCCGCGAAGTTGAGGTTCTAACGCCGCTGGCAACGCGAGGACATCATGGGCAAAGGCCGCTATGCAGAAACCGTCTTTGATAAATGCTCGAAGCAGGATATTCCGGTTTTCTTCTCGGTCTATCGGCCAGCGGGGTTCAGGCTCCGAGATAGGTTTAAATTCAGAAACAGCACTACTCATATCTGACACCGTGATCTGCGCGTGTTCGCGGCCTGGCGGTTTGGTCTGGACAACTGCACCGCTTGGCCTCCCGCTTCTATCTTTTTCAGCATTCGATCCCTCGGGCCTTTATGCCTTCGTTCAGAAGATCACGCGTCACTTCCCCCAGGCTTAGACCGTCCTTCATAGCCAACTTCTCAACCGCTTTGCGAGTCCTCGAATCAACTTTCGCCATCAGAGTTGCTGGAAATTTTACCGATCTCGTAATCTCACCGCCTATCTTTTAATTACTATATATCAAGTATTCAATTAATCTATTTAAGTCTTTCTATCTATATTAGTGTAAGCCACTAATCTATAAAAATTATTGGATAAATAATCGCGTTGGGATAGATTAACTCATCCGAAAAGGGTATGTAGTTTCACTAACTATTATAGAACATGCTTACTGACACGGAAAAAAGAAAATTAGAAGAAAATCATGGTGCACAGGTCCGAGATAAAGCTAATGATTTTATTGTACGAAGGAAATTTAAGAAGTGGTTAGACACGTTGCCCGTCGTAGCGATTACCATTTCAAGATATTTGCCACCAAAACAGATTAAAAAATTGATAACACATTATGAGATAAGTCATTTGATTAATATATTGGAGTATTTTCTATGGATAGCCGGGGCCGTCCCCGTCATACAAACCGACCATCATGAGAAAATCGTTGTTATTCCAAATCACGCGCCCAGAGATGCAACTGGTGAAGAGAGTATAATAAATGAATATATCAAATTCCATATTCATAATCTTTTTCAACTGCTCAGCTCCGAGGACGTTCGCCGAGTTATGCAGATGGAACTTGATCATTTCCAGCCAGAATATATTCTGGTGAGAAGGGCATTTGATGAATATCCAGATCCTAACAAAAAAGAAGAGCCGCCCAAATAGCCCCGCTCGCTCTCTATTTTCTGCCAACGACTTTGTCACCCGAAACCCTTTTCATCAGATCCAACTATTCGAACCTGGGGTATCAATCATGAAGAAATTTGTAATAATCATGTTTTTATTAATTTCTATATCCGCGATGGGCTTGGCGAAAGATATCCAAGTAGGCAAATGCAACATATCGCTAGATCTTGGTACCTTGGATCCCGAAATAGATCCAAGCGACACCACCATAGATGATAATGATATAATTACTGATATGACGATCTTAATAGACCTCCACACAAAATCGGCGGGATTCATCTATATCATGGATTTGCCTAGGCCCTTCTCTACCAGCTTGTTGGAGAATGCTTTGAGTTCTTCCATGGAAAATATGTGCGGCCGCGTATCGGTAGAAAAATATGGTAATGGGGCGATTGGTACTGGACTCTTCAAGAAAGGCGGTCAAAAATGTTGGGGTGTGACCCTTCCGATGGATCAGAATGGAGATCAAACTAAAAGGGTTCTAACCATTATATCTGCTTTCAAGAATGCATCTTTGAATGAGTATCTAGTTAAGAATACAACGACTAAAGATGTGATTTGCCCAGTATAGGGGGCTCCTCAAAACATCTTGGCGCGCCCATCTGGGCGGTTATCTTGTTTTGAGCGATATCGCTCTTAACGATATTTCCGCGGCCCCATTTATCACTTCCACAGTTCGGGGCAGTCATATCCCCAACTGCGGAATGCACGCCAAATAAGCCTCTTTTAATTCTTTTAAATCTATATGGTTATATAAATCAAACGCCTCTTTCCGACTATCGCCCCTCAGCTCCTTGATGTACTCTCGCCTCATCCCGGCCCGAAAGAGATGAGTGCAAAACCAATGTCTGCAAGCATGGGGTGAAAAGTGATCCTCCAGCCGCTCCGATTTTGGGTTATGCAGTCCCACGTTCTTGGCTGCCTCAGTCACAACTCGATAGACATCATTCCTACAGATCCTGTTGCCCCACGTGCTGAGGAATAGGGCTGCTTCATTCCTCCGGTTCACGCCCTCCCGGACCCGGAGCCATCGCCGGAGGAGATAGGCCGCTTCATCGTCCATGAAAAGCGTTCGATTGCTTCTCTTCGCTGTGGGCTTCAGGCGTATGGTATTTTCGACCAGATTGACATCTCCCACATCGAGAGAGAGCAGCTCTCCGCGCCGCATTCCGGTCTTAAAGAGCAGGGCAAGCAACGCCTTGTCCCGGATCGTCGGAGTGGCCCTAACCATCCTGCCGGCATCCTCGACACTGATCAGCTGCCTTTCGTGGCTGTCTCCATTATCTTTGTAGCGTTTAAGGTAGCGCTTGCGGATAATCAGAGCTGGATTCGACGATATCAGGCCCTCGAAGATCAAGTAGTCATAGAAGCTGGAGAGCGTGCTGAAGTACCTCTCTATGGTCTTCTGCGAAGCTCCTCGATCCCTCCGCATATGCTCTATGAAGCCCCGCAATTCTTCTCGGTCCGCCTGTTCCGCCCGTTGAACCTCAGCTCCACGCCCGACAAGATACGACTGGAAGATACCTAAGACTGATTTGTAGCGGGAGATGGAGCCCGGAGTCATGCCGCGGACTAAGCAGTCTTCCAGGTAGCGGCCTATGAGGTCATCGGCCATCAAGCCACCCACCGCAGGATATCCTTTTCTGCCTTAACCATACCAAAGATTCCAAGGGTCTCCAGCTGGCCATCAATGGCTTTGATTAGATCGGTCTCCCTCGGATCTATCCCAAGTGCTTCAAGCAGCTGGAATTTGTTCAATGGTCCCCGTGTTTTGAGAACTCTCACGAGGTCCTCGCTCAATCTCCTGGAGCCTGCGAAATCCGATGCAGTCCACGGAGCCGCACGATAGCGCTTTAATTCGGCCTCGTATCGCTCGACGATGACGTTTTTTCTCTGGAGGTCCTCGCGCAGTGACTTGATTTCATTTTTCAGGCCTTCCATTTCGCGCACATGCCGGGGTGCCATCTCCTCTTTCTCATCAATCACGTCATCTACTATCGAAATGATGTACTTCGAAAGGGATGTATGGGCCTTCGCTGCCAGCTTTTCCCACCTCTCCTTGTGTGGCCTCGATGGATGATAGACATAGGTATAGCGAGTTTTGTCTGGAATGGAGCTTGCCATTGATAAAGAAATAAACGCTATCCTATAAAGCTTTTACTCAGTAGAAAATAGATATATTCCCGACGGGAGCATATAATTTTCAAATAATTTTACAAGTCTTTTTGATTGAAGAATTCAGATTATAGTCGATTGCCATCGCATCCATGTGTCCCGAAGATGGAATATGAGCAGCCGTCCGTGAAGACATCTCTTTTGCTCCTTTATGATTTCTTTTTACGATGACGCCCAAAGCGCAATCTATTTAAGGCAATTGTCGTATTCAGATATGTCAAAGGTCGAATCCCAACTTGTACCCAAATTTGTCTCATTCGAAAGTAATATGAGTAAGAATGAATCTGATAATCAAT
>Ga0310040_1001505_pt1 | contig 16789 bp, 16 predicted proteins | sample EPASupsiteHSE623_FD_200237 | JGI IMG/M metagenome (GOLD analysis project Ga0310040, IMG submission 200237) | Bioremediated contaminated groundwater from EPA Superfund site, New Mexico - Sample HSE6-23 (v2) (version 2) | ecosystem: Environmental > Aquatic > Deep subsurface > Groundwater >... | reverse complement strand
CAAGGTCAAAGTGACCACGAGAAAATCGTACGGCTTCAGGAGCTTTGATGTGCTGAAAATCGCCCTGTATCATACGGTTGGCAAGCTCCCTGAGCCAGAATCAACCCACAAATTTTGCTGAAGAGCCAATTCTTACAGTCTTCTTTTTTTACACACTACCTTTATGATAAATAATCAACATACGGACATACTGCTCCAATTTATTCTGGCTTTCGCCAGTCAGGCTGACGAATATCATGACCGTCGACTACGACCGATCCACCTTTTGAAATATGCTTATCTGGGCGATTTGACCTATGCCAAACGCCATGGCGGCCAGACTTTCACTGGAATTCCTTGGATATTTTATCACTTTGGCCCTTGGTCCTATGAAGCCTTCCAACGTATTAATCCAGCCTTGAAATCTATCGGGGCATCAAGCGAAATATTCGAAAGCAAATTTGACGACAAGGATCGAGAAGTCTGGTTCTGGGATGGCGAGGACCATGAACTGGAGTCCCTGCAACGAGCTTTACCTCTTCCCATAACGCTTTCACTCCAACAGGCTATCAAACGGTTTGGTGGCACCTCCACGTATGATCTTCTACATTATGTATATGCTACCGAACCCATGGTGACAGCAGCGCCGAATGATAAATTGATTTTCCCTGAGTACCTAGCCACATCCTCGACTATTAATCCAGAGCCTCACGTCTTGACGGCCAGACAACGAAAACTTCGGCGGGAAAAGTTTACTGAATTAAAAACAGCATTCCAGGCCAAAGTAGACAAGGCGATTGAGAAGGCTGTACGGCCCGCTCCTGCTACTCCACCCGTATACGATGAGATTTTCTTTAACAGCCTGACATTTTTTGAAGCTATGACCACTGATGATCTTCAAGTCGGCGATTATATTCTGGAGGTAGACCCATCGGTCTGGAAATCAGGAAGCAGGAATAATCCTGATGTATCCTGAAGAGTCAATCCAAGGCATTACTGACCACCGTCAATGGTGGGAGGAAGATGATGGCAAGACCAGTTGCAGAGGCCGTCTTTGCCATGCATTTGTTCCTTATGTGTTCCAAACGCCCCTCACATTGACGCCTGTTGGTCGGCCTAATCCCACCGAACACCATGAAGTCGATGCCAAAATTGAACAAATCAGAATCGGCCAGAGAAATCGTCTCCGAATGCTACCTGTGGCTGCTTTACCCCTAGCTGGAGAGAAAGAATTATATACTGTTTACAAGGCTAAAACCAGGCCCTGTCTGATTCTCGGAGATAGCTGGTGTGATCTCCCCGCAGAAATGTGCCAAAAAGGGCGTCCGATATTCCAGAAAACTTCAACAGTTATTGTTGCCCCATATTTCGGGGTTTCGCAGGATGGAACCAGGGCTGGGTTTCCGCCAGAATTTGTTGACAGGGTCCGTCGCGGGATGTATCCACAATTTTTCTGGGATGTTCTTCCTCATAGCAAAAAAGAGTCGTTTTTATTCTTTGCCCATGCCCAACCGATAGGAAAACATCACGACTCGCTTGACCTTACAAAATTCAAATTAAGCGCTTCTGCCCTAACTATCATTGATGAATGGCTGGCCTGGTATTTTACAGGAAATATGCCCATTGACGGCTTACTTTATGATGCAAGAGAGTTGTTATTACTTTGAAACTGTCAACTCGTTTCCATATCCTCCTCATCATTTAGGCTCAGATAATTTATCAAAACAAAAATGCCGCTGCCTTGGCGGTAAAATTTGGTCGCTGTCGTGAATTCTCCCCGCTGAACGCCGCTCTGTCCCATCTAAGCTGATCACTTCCAATTCCTTAAACTGAACCAGGCTCCCAAGTGCCTCCCGATAAATATGAGCTGATGCGGGGGTGCTGTTGCATGTTCTCGCAAAAAAATCGCCAAAGGATACCCCGGCAGGATCAGGGTAGATTAATCTGGGTATTTGCTCCATCAGTTTCAAAATACTGGCGGTCTTGGCAGAGTCATCAAAACAAAACATCTCCAATTGACCGGTGAAGTTCTGATCCTTTTCCGGAACATATCCAAGCATATGGAACATATCCAAACCGGCGTCGCCATAATGGATAAAATAATTGTTTTTCTCCCAATGAATTCGAGTCATGACATCACGAGCACGAGGCTTCTGTGAAAGATGAAGTAGCCAGTAATCGCCATGTCCCTGAGACGATCGAATGAAGAATGGGGTATAGAACTTGGCTCCACAGGCATCAACAAGATCTTTGTATAGGCAACCCTGAATAAAAAGGCGCCAGTCCTTCTCCGACCTCTTTATATCCTCGATTGTTCTCCCTCGGAAAACATTTTGAATACCGATTCTCTTCAACAAACTCTTGCTGACCTGATTGTCTCCGGCAAAATTTAAAAATGAATCAACTGCAAACGTAAGGATAACTTCCCCTCCTGGCAAACTTTGCAGAAGCTTGTTAATCAGGGGAGCCGGAACTTCACTGTAGCCATACTGATCAAGAAGGAAAATTGACCTTGCTGCTCTGCCTTTCTTCCGAATAAACGCTGTAATATCCTCAGCCTTATCTTGAAAACGTGATTGAAAAACGAAGATTGACTCATCAAGTTTCGGTCCGTACCCCCGTTCCCGCAACTGGTGTCGCAGCACCTCAGCCGCCCCTTTATTGTGTTCAATGAAAAAATAATGAAGGTGAAAACGGACTTTCTTATGGCGATCTTTATTGACTAAGAATTCAGCCTCCTTAACTGCGTCAAGCATCACAAAAGGCGAACCCAGCACTTCATCTCTGGTACTTGCATGCCGGTAGATGCCTCCACCCGCAAACCCGTCGACGAGTGTAAGCCGAAATTCTTCCTGCCGAGGTGACGATATCAGCGTCTGGATATATTTAACCAGATAGGCACGCAGGATTTCATGTTTGGCAACACTGTGTTGCTGTACGACCGGTGGCCGTTCCCCTATCGCCCACTTGTAGTGTACTTTTGCCACATGCCCCCCCGCGTTGACTGATACTGAGCGCCAAAAGCTTTCAGAGGAACTTGATTCCAGACCTGGCCGTCAAGTTCCCTACCATTTTGTTTTTTTGCTCGTTTAATCCCGTCAGCTCCCCATCCACCCCATTGCTTGAAGAAAAAGGCGACTTCTTGCTCATCGCATTGGAGCCGTATTTGATCAATCCACTCTTTCTTCATAGGGCGGGATTTGGGTCCTGACTCACCGCCAACAATAACCCAGTGGATACCTGTTAAATCAATGTCGCCGAGGCTTTCGAGCAAAGGTTCAACGGACAAAAAACGGATTGAAGCTCCCACCTTTCTCAACTCTTCAATACGTGGCAGACCGTGTTCCCTATTCTCAACTGTCACCCCAAGCCAGGCATTGCGAGGAACCATTTTTCCATCAAAATACTCCGACATTTTTGTTGCACGCTTGGTCAGAATCTGAAAAGTGTGCTGGGGCGAACGCAAAATGACATCAAAAATTTGATCAAGGTATGAAACTGGAACTTTTTCGTGGAACAAATCCGACATTGAATTAACAAAAAAGATGGTCGGTTTCTTCCTTAATATCGGTTCGTTGAGTCGCTTCGGTAGCAAAGTGAATTCGAAGCCATTTTCATAACCCTTTGTACCCATTGCCTGTAATCGTCGGGCCATTATCTCGGCATAACAGTGGGCACATCCCGGAGAAAGCTTGGTGCATCCCACTGTAGGGTTCCATGTTTGTTCCGTCCATTCGATTCGACTGATGGTCATATCACTCTCTCTGCTCTGATTCTTGACACAAGAATCTCAGTAAAAATGTAATTAAAATAACAAATTAAGGCCAAGCTAACAATTAAAAGCTTGTAACATAGTATAATTGCTTCGCGGTGATCCGATATGTTCCTTGGCCGGCTCAAATATCTAGGAGAAAACGAACTCCGAGCCGGACATACCTTACTCTCCATAAAACTGATCACTTCTCAAATTTCACCTTCTGTCCCGATCAAACCAGGATAATACAAAGCATCAATAATCAGCCTCCAATACCAGAATGGTGCTTGTTTCATGTCCCGCAGCAACGCTGAAGTGAAAAGATCATGTGTCCGGCAGATTCTTATGAACCTGTCTGGCCACTTCCCCAGAAGCCAAACCCCTTTTTGCAAAAGTAACTCTTGTCTTTCAATCTCCAGCGTCTCAAGCGGTTGAAACCTCTTGATTTCAAAAACAATCTTCTGGTTGTCCCCAACCGGTATCGCCTCCCTGAGTAACGCACCATAGCGTTTCGACAGCATCAATTTCATGACTTGATGCAGCACCGCAAAATACAAGTGAGCATAAACCGGAACCCCTGCCATCATCACATACCCATCTCCCATAATCCCCTGTAGTTGCTCCTGCCCATTGATCACGCTCTCTAAGTCTTCCTTTTGCCTAAAATGCCCCACGTTTGCAAGACATGCACCACACTTCGAACAATAAGGCTTTCCTTCATCCCATTTCGCCTTATACAGAGTCAACGGTCTTCCGCAAGCACATCTATCCACCAATCGCCGTCGATGCTTCCGGCATAAAGTAAAGATCGCCACACGCCACTTCTTTCGAAAATATGGCTGCTCATCCTCCGTCAAACACTGTGGGCACCAGCGCATTCCCGGCGCCCTGCTCCACCTCCCCCTCATTGCCAGCCTCAATACAAAAGGGGTCCCACCGGTGGCTGGATAAAGTCTCTCGAACAGAACCCCTTCGTATGCTCTGAATGTCATCGACCTCAACATCTCAACCGGCAATGCTGCTTTGACGGACAATCTCACCAGTAGCTCTTCATCCGCATGCAGATCGACATCCGCCGCCCACAACTTATTTCTCGTTTCAGGCAGGTATAGATTGGTGAAGGTTGTCGGCCGCGTTTTATGCTCCAGCGCCACCCGGACGAGCCATGAGCTCAACAGCTCATCATCCAGCGGCCTCACCTTCAATGGAAACGCCGCGTCACCATATGGCCGCCGTCGGATTTTGTATATTGACTTATCCGTCCTCAATAGCTGCATAGCTCAACCTTTCGGACGGCGGCAATTTTTCGGTCATCCTAAGCTCCTTAAGGCTAATTCTTTCAGTTCCCGTATTGATTGCGTGTGCCGCAGCACCGGACAACAAGGCGGTCAACTCGCCGAGTATCCCGCCTGACAACTCGAATATCGCCGGCGCGAGTTCCGGCGTTGCCAAATTCGACGGCTGTGCCAATGGCAGAGTTCTCTCCATGTTGGCCAGCATATTTACGAAATCCTGGTCCACTTTCCATTTCTGCAACCTCTCTGGCCTAAAACGCGAGCTAAACTGGGCATCAATCGAAATCGCCGCCAAGGCCTCCTTGGTACCGACCAAGACTAAAGGGATCTGCATTATATTGCTGAGATTCTTCATGGCATTCATGAATGCACGCTGCTTCAATGACGATCCGCTCAATATGTTGTGGATCTCGTCAACAATCAACATCCTAGTACCCAGTTTGTTGAAGTAATAGGATATGGAGTCCAGTTTTTCGGATGGTGCGTCCCTGTATCGGAAAGGAACCAGAAGCGTCCCCAGAATGGAGTCGTAAAACTGTCTTTCGTCTGGACCTGACGGCGCCTGAACGTACATTACAGGATAGGGGGGAGAATCGTCCCACCCATCCGTTTTAGGATGAAGCGCACAGAATCTCCGCACCAAGCTTGTCTTGCCGTTATTGGGTTCTCCCACAATCAGCAAGCCAGACATTCGGTGCTTTTTGGGAGAATCAAAAAGGGTTTCCATCCTCTCAAGAATCTGGTTTGCCCTCGTATATGCAATCCATCGTTCCATTTGGATAAATTGCATGCGCTCATCGTCCGGGCGCTCCAGCATCTCCCTCGCCTCAGGAATCAACCCCTCGGCATGCCCCCGATCAATCTTCTTCATAAGGGGCCTCCTCGTACTCATCCAGACGCACCACAGAGATGTCATTGGTAAGCTGTATATTCTTGAATAGATCGGGAGACCATGCCCCATGCATCATGCCCACAGACTCAATGCGACCTGCGGCTTCGCTTTTTCCACCCGCAATCTCAGCCTTCGTCGGCTTATCAATTTTCCTCCTCTTTCTTGCTTCAACGCTTCTTCGAGCCAGCTTTGTTTTTGCAGCTGAATCCTCCTGTATCCGCCTGAGACCTTCATAGGCACTGAATATCTCATCTTCGCTGGGGTGCAGCTTCCTGTCCTGGCGCAATCGCTTCTGTATTTCCTTCAGGTCCCACGACGACATGGAGGGGCGCCCCATATTCCGGTAAGGGATTTTAAAATATTCCTTCAACTGTTGATCATAGAAGTACACCTTACTGATGTCCCTCGGGTCACGTCTAAACAGAAACTTACGCTTGTGTCCCTTGGTGTCGGCATAATTAACATGCACGCGGAGCACATCGGCAAAATACTTGATTCCGTCGATCGACACGCCTTCCCGCTGGACAGTTCTTGTCTCGGCCGGGAGTAGGAATATGCCCATCCTCTCAATATCGTCTACAAGATCGGGCAAGCCCACCCCAAGGGTAGTTTCGTCTCCCAATATGCCCTGTTCATATTTTTGCCGCGGAGTTATGCTAAGGCTGGAATGATCAGTATTGTGGTATACCTCGACAATATATCTGGTCACCCACTCCTCAAGTTCCCTGATTGTAAAGACGGCATGCTTTTCCGGCTTGTAATCGCCACGCTGGGTTGGATTTGAGAAAGTGGTGCCAGGAAGTTCATGCAGCGCAGTATTGAGGGTTCCCACCAATCGTTCGATATGGCCGCCAAACTTTGGCCTTGCCACTGGCCGCCATTCCAGGTTGATCCGGTACTCTTCACAGAATATCCCCAGCTCACGCCCCCTGAACTCCGGTGCGTTGTCCGCATGGATGGTTTTGGGCAACCCGCAAATATCCCAGGTGTCATTAATCCCGAACCTTGAAAGGTGCTTCTGCTTGGGCATGATTCCCATAAGCAGAGTCTGACCGGTTGAAAAAAATCCAGGCGGATCAAGAGAAATATAGAACCCAAAGATCATTCTGCTAAAGAGATCAATTGCAATGGTTATGTACGGTCGACCGATCGGTTGCCGGTACATTTCATCCACAAGCATGATATCCAGCTTTGTGTGGTCTATCTGCACGACGTCTAGGGGGAACCGTCCACCGGGGAACGTCCCTTCAGCACTAATATTGTTTTCCCCACGCTTTCTACCCGGACGATTTCCGATGCCTGCCCTTTTAGAATGCTTTTTAATCCGATCACGCAAGGTGCTTTCGTGAGGCATCTCGACACCTGCCCCACGGCATTGCCTCTTGATGTCCTTCAGTGCCATTTTTATGCTTGCAGTGGGGTTCTTGTCGTATTCTTCCTTCACATAGTTCTTGATGATGGTTTCCACTTCGCTGGGCAGCCTGGTTTTGCCCGGACCGCCCCTGAACATCAAAGCCGGTATCAGCGAACTTAGCTGACCAGTGCTTTCGTATCTGGCAATCCACCGGTAGAGAGTGGACTGCGTCACTCCTGATTCACTGGCTCGGGCTGATACCATTTCCGCGGTACGATTGCTGACCAAAAGTGGCTCGATTTTCGAAAACCTATCGCGGGCCATCCTCAACTGTTCTTCCGTATAATCCTCAAGGTGGCTAAACGATTTGGTGGCTTTGCCATGAGTCCGTGGAGGCAATAATTTATCAATCGAGGCGATCAGCTGTGTCCCGTCAAGAATAGATCGCAGTATGACCTGCGTTGTCGAAGTGGGCGCGACGATCTCGTAATCCACATCGTTGTGCAGCACTCTGCATCCTGGCTTAAGAGATATGCGTGCCATGGTTCACCTTAATGATAGTTTTATTGCTGACTGGGATGCTCATGTCCACGCATAATGTGCCGACGAATACAAGGTGCCAGATAGCTGGTATATAGAGCGCCTGCTTCATTCGGTCTGGCGCAAGATTGGCCAGCAATGTTTCCAGGGGCAACGGGTTCTTCAGTTGACTGAGGATGATGTGTCGGAGGTTTTCCAAATTTTTAGGAAGAGAAGAAAAGCTGTAAAGGAACCTTTGATTTTCAAGTCTTGCTCCCCGGATATCCAGCTCGCTTACCACACGGAATTTCATTCCCCGCTCATGGGCATAGCGTTCTGCTATGGCGAAACGTAAGGCCAACACCTCGGCATCCTTCTCAAGGTCTGCGACGTATTTGACCTCATATAAGGTTTCCATGCCGTCAACATGCTGCGCCAAGCAATCTGGAGTGTATTGACGGATAGGGCCACCGACTTCGCCGTTGATGGTCAAAGGTTGTTCCTCGTAGCTCACAACCGTATCATCGAATTCCAGAGACAAAAATAAATCGCGCTCCAGGGTGGACTCGAAGGCCATAGCCCTGTTGTTCTTCTGGCTGGAGAACCTCCCAGTGACAGAACGATAGTTTTTCGGAATTTTTCGTACCGGCATACCGCCTCCGCAATCCATTCTCAATATATTCCCACAATATGCAATATATTCGCAAGAAATAGATGATTATTGTCAACAACTGACTGCTGAATAAGTTTTCACCCTAAAAATACTAACCGTTTGAATGGGCTGGTATTTACTGATATCCTCATAGCATGAGACACAGCCAACCATTCGCAAGAAATAAAAAAAGTGACAGCGGACAAATCCCCAGGCCCGGCGAGGTCTCCCTTGCCCACAACGGCGTGCTCTTTCTTGATGAATTGCCGGAATTCAAGCGCAATGTCCTGGAGGTTCTGCGGCAGCCCCTGGAAGACGGCCAGGTCACCATTGCCCGGGCCTCGCAGTCGCTCCGCTTTCCCGCGGACTTCATGCTGGTTTCGGCGATGAACCCCTGCCCCTGCAGCTTCCTGGGCTCGGACAAGGAGTGCCTCTGTACGCCCCCGCAAATCCAGCGCTACCGGGGCAAACTATCCGGCCCCCTGCTGGACCGGATAGATATCCACCTGGAGGTGCCTGCCGTCAAGGTGCATGAACTCACGGCCTTGCAGGCCGGTGAGACCTCGGCGGCGATCAAGGCCAGAGTCAGCAAGGCCCATGGCATCCAGCAGTCACGGTTTGCCGAGAGAACCGCGGTGTATTTCAACAGCCAGATGGGCCCGGTTGATCTCAAGCGGTATTGTTTCCTCGACACCCACGGACAGAAGCTGCTGGTGCAGGCCACAACCCGGCTCGGCCTTTCAGCCAGGGCCTATCACCGCATCCTGAAGATCGCCAGAACCATTGCCGACCTGGAAGAAAGCCCACACATCCAGGCAAGCCACCTTGCCGAAGCCATCCAATACCGCCGCCTGCCAAATCAGTAATCCCAAAACTCTCCCCCCGCCGGCACAACCTCGCCGGAACGCGGGGGAAACCCTCAATAGACTTGCGCAAGAGAAGAAAACATTTTAGGGTGCGCACAGCATATTGGGGGTGAAACAGTTCACGTTCTTCAATCCAGCGCCGAATGCACATGACAGAGACACCAGAAAATCAGACCCGGCAAAGATTGCTGGAAATCTTTGCCATGGCCAACATGGACTCCCTGCCGGCCATGTCCGACCATGTAACGGAACTCATCTCGTTGCTGGGCAGCAGCCGGGCCACAGCTCAGGATGTGGCCGACACCATTCTCAAGGATTATTCCCTCACCACCAGGATTCTCCAGGTAGTGAACTCCGCCTACTATTCCCGGGGCACCCCGGTCAGCACCATATCGCGGGCCATAACCGTGGTCGGCTTTGACACCCTGCGCCAGATAGCCGCCGCCATGGCGTTGTTTGAGGAATTCATCCGCACCGGCACCGAGAAAGATGAGATCGCCGGAATCTTCACCATGTCCCTCATCAGCGCCACCCAGAGCAGAATCTACTGTGAACTTAAAAAAAACCGCATCTCTCCGGAGGAGGCCTACGTTTGCAGCCTGCTGCACAAACTGGGGAAACTTGTTGTCCTGGTGTACCTGCCTGCTCAATATCAGGCCATTGAGCAGGAGATGCAAAAAGGATATTCGGAGGAGCACTCTAACCGTCTTGTGCTCAAAGGCCTGACCTACAGCCAGATTGGCCGGGAAATCTCGACGTTTTGGAATTTTTCCAAACGAATTGTCGATTGCATGGACACCAGCCCGCCCAAACCCGAAAAAAGCAAAGACTCTTTCCTCTTTCTCCAAAATCTTGTTGTGTTCAGCAACACGCTGACCTCTGCTTTTTTCAACGGCACCAAGCTCGAGCTTGCCGACCTCATTTACAAATTCGGCGGCATGTTCGAAATCGGTCAGGAGGAGGCCCTCACGCTTGTGGACAGAAGCCTCGCTGTCTGTGAAAACTACTCAAAAGCCATGCGCGACGGCCTGAATAAGATCCAGAAAGGCCGTTCCAGTCAGGTTACCGTCTCCAAAGACTCTTCCGGGCGCTGGATCCGCGTGAACTGAAGGCAAACCCCATTACCGGAAACCCTTTCACGGAACCGACATTGCCCCCATGCACAGCAACAATCCCCCGGGACGCACCAGCAATACTCCGTGTATTCTTGCCTTGACAACCAACTGCCACCATGTGGTACTTATAGCATACACGCACAACGCAGCCGTATTGATTTTTCTGCCAGGAGCAGCCGATGGACAAACAGAGTTTTTTGTTGGCGCGCAAGAAACTGGGCAAGACCCAAAAACAGCTTGCCGAACTCCTTGGCTCGTCCATAAAGGCGATCCAAGGCTACGAACAGGGCTGGCGCTCCGTCCCTCCCCACGTCGAACGGCAGGTTTACTTCCTGCTCTCCCGCCAGCAACAAAAAGACAAAAGCGGCCCTTCTCCCTGCTGGGAGGTGAAAAAATGCCCGACGGAGAGGCGGAATCAATGTCCGGCCTGGGAATTTCAGGCCGGAGAATTATGCTGGTTCATCAACGGCACCATTTGCGAGTGCAAGGCCCAAAAAAACTGGGAAGGAAAAATGAATATCTGCCGGGATTGCGAAGTGCTCACTCCTTTTCTCTGACCCCCACGGTCAGAAAGGACAAACAACCCTTCCCGGCTTTGCCGGCAACGCAACAGGACACACTCTTTTTCCCCATTCATCGCAGGAGGCGCTCCCAATGCCGCGAATTTCCTCTGACATCACCGCCATCATCGGCAACACCCCCATGCTCGCCTTGTCTCGCCTCGGCGCGGGGCTGGAGGCTCCGTTGCTTGCCAAACTGGAATTCCAAAACCCGCTGGGGAGCGTCAAGGACCGCATCGGCCTGGCCATGATCAATGCCGCCGAAGAACAGGGACTGCTGAAGCCGGCAACCACCATCATAGAACCAACCAGCGGCAACACCGGCATCGCCCTGGCTTTTGTCTGCGCCGCCAGAAAATACCGGCTTGTCCTGACCATGCCGGAAACCATGAGCCTGGAACGGCGCGCCCTGCTCAAGCACCTGGGCGCCGAGCTGGTTCTCACCCCTGGCAGCGAAGGCATGAGGGGAGCAATAGCCAGGGCGGAAGAGCTCCTCGCCGAAACCCCGGAAAGCTTCATGCCCAATCAGTTTACCAATCCCGCCAACCCGGAGGTCCATCGCCGGACCACGGCCAAGGAGATATGGGAAGACACCGAGGGCAGCATCGATATTTTCGTGGCCGGGGTAGGCACCGGCGGCACCATCACCGGAGTGGGCGAAACGATCAAGGCGCAAAAGCCATCCCTGCATGTGGTGGCGGTGGAGCCTGCCGACTCTCCGGTGCTGTCCGGAGGCAAACCTGGCCCCCACAAGATTCAAGGCATCGGCGCTGGCTTTGTCCCTAAGATCCTCAACCGGGAGATCATCGACGAAATCATCACGGTGACCAACGAGCAGGCCATGGAAACCGCGCGCAGAATCGCCAAGCAGGAAGGCATTCTCTGCGGTATTTCCTCGGGCGCCAACGCCTGGGCCGCCATGCAGATCGCTTCTCGCCCGGAAAACCGGGGCAAGCAGATCGTGTTCCCGCTCTGCGACACAGGAGAAAGGTACTTGAGCACCGAACTGGTCAAAACTCTCTGACCTCCTCCCCCAGCCTGCATTTGCCAACATTTGTTTGACAAACCGCGGAGGATCATATAGTAATTGCGATTATTTGTAACACCGTCCCCTGCTGCCCCATAATGCCCGGAAGATGGCCAGCAAGCCACGATCTTCTCTGAAAATACGAGCAGGAATCCCATCTTCCCCGTGAAAAAATCTCCATGAACACCCACAATCTCCTACCCGCCCGGAATGTCCTCGTCACCGGAGGAGCCGGCTATATCGGTTCCCATACGAGCCGGCAGCTTGTCAATGCCGGCTGCAACGTGGTGGTGGTTGACAATTTCTACTCCGGAAACCGTTGGGCTGTCCCCGCGCAGGCACATTTGGTCGAAGGCGATGCCGGAGATTTTGCGCTGATGTGCCAAGTAATTCGCCGGCACCGGATTGAGGCCGTGATCCATTTTGCCGGGCATATCGTTGTTTCGGAATCAGTCACCGACCCTTTGAAATATTACGGCAACAACACCAGCGGCTCCAGGAACCTTATTGCCGCCTGCCTGCAAACAGGGGTACAACATTTCATCTTTTCCTCATCCGCCGCGGTATATGGCGTTCCCGAAGATGGCCCGATCCGGGAAACAACGCGTGTCTCTCCCATAAACCCTTACGGGCGTTCAAAACTGATGACGGAATGGATGTTGGAAGATGCGGCGAACAGCTCGGCCGCAGTCTCTCCGAACGACGCCTTCCGCTATGTCGCGTTGCGGTACTTTAACGTCGCCGGGGCAAGCTTGGATGGAGTGCTGGGAGAAGCCACCCCCGAGGCAACGCACCTCATCCATATTGCCTGTCAGGCTGCCTGCGGAAAAAGAGAAAAAGTCGCCATTTACGGAACCGATTACCCGACCCCGGACGGCACCTGCGTCCGCGATTATATCCATGTCGAGGATTTGGCCACAGCCCACCTTCTCGCTTTGGCGCACCTCCTTGAAGGGGGCGCCTCGGAAACCCTGAATTGCGGGTATGGATATGGTTTCAGCGTCAAGGAAGTCCTTGAAACCGTGCGCCGGGTAAGCAAGGTTGATTTCGAGATTATTGCCGCTGGTCGGCGGGATGGAGACCCTCCCGCGCTGGTGGCGAATACCGACAAAATCAGAACCCTTTTGCCTTGGGCGCCGCGCCACCAGGACCTGGAGACTATTTGCGCCACCGCTTTTCACTGGGAAAAGAATTACCCCCACAAAAACTGAACATAACAGTAACAATAGAACGACACACCTATGCCTGACAAATCTGTTATTTTTCGGATCATCCCGATCATCAAACCGTATCGGAACCGACTTATCGTGGCCATGGTCAGCATGGTCGCCGTTGCCAGCTTGAGCGCTCTGCAGGCCTATATGGTCAAGCCGCTTCTCGACGAAATATTTTTCAAGAAAGACCGGTTGATGCTCAACCTGCTGCCGCTTGCCCTTATGCTGCTTTTTCTGGTCAAGGGTGTTTTCTATTATTGCTATTCATACTTCATGGAACGAGTTGGCCAGGGCGTCATCCTTGATCTGCGCAAAAAAATATATGACCATATCCAGAATCTCCCCCTCTCCTTCTTCTCCAAAACCCCGACCGGAGAGCTTATCTCAAGGATTATTTCGGATGTCACGCTCATGCAGGGCGCCGTGTCTTCCGCCCTTGTCGGGACCCTGAAGGATCTTTTCCAGGCCCTTGGGTTGCTGACCGTTCTTTTTTACCAGGACTGGAAACTTGCCCTGATGTCGCTTGTTTTCCTTCCTCTTGCCAGTCTGCCGATTTATCGATTCGGCAAAAAATTCCGCGAACTCAGCTTCAGCAGCCAAAGCACCATCGCCTCCATCGCCAACATCCTCCAGGAAACCATCCAGGGCAACCGGATCGTTAAAGCCTTCGGCATGGAAACATATGAGTACAAACGATTCTCGGAAAGAGCGGGGAAACTCTTCCGCATCACCATGAAAGACGTGCAGTTAAAAAGCCTGAATCACCCGCTGATGGAGCTGTTGGGCGGAATCGGTATCGCCTTGATCATGTGGTATGGCGGCAACCAAGTTCTCAACGGCCACTCGACGCCGGGCACCTTTTTTTCGTTTCTCACGGCGCTGATCATGGTCTATGAGCCGATCAAAAACATAAGCAAGGTCAACAATCCCATCCAGCATGGCCTTGCCGCGGCCACCCGCGTGTTCAACATACTCGACATAAAACCGGAAATCGCCGACAAGCCAGGAGCCGTTGAACTCCCGCCGGTTCGGACAGAGATTGTTTTCAACGATGTCCATTTCAGCTACGACGGCACCACCGAAATCCTCAAAGGGATAAACCTTACCGTAACCCCTGGCGAGGTCATTGCCCTGGTCGGCACGAGCGGCGGAGGCAAGACTACCCTTGCCAATCTCATCCCCCGCTTCCTTGATGTTACCACAGGGAAAATCTCCATCGACGGCCATGATATTCGCGATGTGACCATGAAATCCCTGCGCAGCCAAATTGCCATAGTCACCCAGCAGACCATTCTTTTCAACGACACGGTACGCAACAATATCGCCTACGGCGATTTGGAAAAATCCGAAGAAGAACTGGTTGCCGTTGCCAGGGCGGCGCACGCCCTCGATTTTATCAACGAGCTGCCCGAGGGGTTTGAAACAATAATCGGCGAGTCCGGAGCAAGGCTTTCCGGGGGCCAGCAGCAACGCATCTCCATCGCCAGGGCGCTGGCAAAGGATGCTCCCATCCTCATCCTGGATGAAGCGACCTCCGCCCTTGATACAGAATCTGAGCGCGAGGTGCAAAAAGCCTTGGAAAATTTAATGAGAGGAAGAACCACCTTCATAATCGCGCATCGGCTCTCCACCATTAAAAATGCTGACCGGATCATCGTCATCAAGGATGGGTTGATCGCGGAAGAAGGCGCTCACGATACGCTCCTGGCAAAAAACGGAGTATACCATATGCTCTACACCATGCAGTTTGTCGAACAATGACCGTCGATATCATCATCCCCACCTACAACCGGGCTTCCCTCCTGGCCGAAACACTGAAAAGCGTTCAGGGCCAGACCTATACCGACTGGCTCTGCTGGATTGCGGAGGATGGGGAGAACCAGGAGACCAGGGAGGCGATCAAGCCCTTTCTGGCCGACAACCGTTTTATTCATTTACCGGGCCGGCATGTCGGCTACCCCGCAGCCCCAAGAAATCGGGCAATTCGCCAGGGCTCTGCCCGGTTTGTCGCCTTTCTCGATGACGATGATCTTTGGCTTCCTGAAAAACTGGCGATACAGGTAGAATTCCTTGAGCGCAACACGGCATGCGTTCTCCTTGGCACCAACGCCTTCCGCTGGGATGGAATCGGCGACAAAAAGGAGGCACCCCTTTACCACCAGAAAATCTCCTTTGGCCTGGCGCCTTATGAAAGGCTTGTGCAGGAAAATGTGTTCATCATTTCTTCGGCTCTGACCCGGCGGGAACACCTCATCCAGGCGGGAGCATTCAATGAAGGCCTGACGCCCCCGGTCGGAGAGGATTATGAGTTATGGCTTCGTCTCGGCGCCCTGGGCGAGGCTTGGATGCTCGCAGACCCTCTACTGATCTATCGCGAAACCACTTCCACATACTATACAAAAAAAATGGGCCGCGCCGCAAAGTACCAACTCAGAGCAGGCATCTACTCCGCAGCCCTGCAAGGCACGCCCGATATCCCAAGCCCCCTTGCCGATCCGGCAAAAAAACATTATGCGGATCTCTGCCGGGCCGAAAGGGACTTCTACCATGCCGGCCCTCGTCTCTTGGGCAGCTTCCGCAGAACAGTATCAAAAAAACTCAAAGCGATTGTTGCTCTATCACAATGATTATCGTCAGAATAATGGGCGGGCTTGGGAACCAGATGTTCCAATATGCTGCAGGCAGACGTCTTGCTGCAATACATGGCGCCGTGCTGAAACTGGATATCTCGGATTTCACCAATTACACTCTGCACGACTATGGATTGTCCGCGTTCAACATAAAAGAAGCCATCGCAACCCAAGAAGAGATACGACTTTTCAAAGAACCAGAGACAAGTTCCTTGAAAAAGAAAATCAAGAAACTTTTGGGATACCCAAACAAATTGGGAATAACCCATATCCGGGAAAGCCAGTATCATTTCGACCCGGCAATACTCACCATGCACGATTCCGTATACCTGGACGGCTACTGGCAAAGCGAAAAATATTTTTCAGACATCTCGGTGATTATCAGAAATGAATTCACGGCAACATCGCCACAAACAGGCAGGAATTTGGCGCTGGCACAACACATGGCTTCCTGTGAATCAATAAGCCTGCATGTTCGCCGCGGGGATTATGTTACCGATGAAAAAACAAACACAATCCATGGGACATGCGATCTTGACTATTATGCCCGCTGCATTGAACGTGTTGCCCAAGAAGTTCATCGCCCTTGTTTTTTCATCTTCAGCGATGATCCCGAGTGGGCGGAGAAAAATTTAAAAATCACACATCCAGTCACATTCATCAGCCATAACGGCCCCAAAAAAAATTATGAAGATTTGCGACTAATGAGTCAGTGCAGACATCATATCATTGCCAACAGCAGCTTTTCTTGGTGGGGAGCGTGGCTTAACAAATATCCAAACAAATTGGTTTTATCCCCGAGCAGGTGGTTTAAAGAGGAAAAATTTAACACTAAAGATTTAATCCCTTCAACTTGGCAGAGGCTATAAAGGTGGTTCCTCCCGGGAATCGGTGCGAGGAATTTTGTTGAATAGTTGAAAAGCAAGAGCCTC
>Ga0310040_1001503_pt1 | contig 16803 bp, 10 predicted proteins | sample EPASupsiteHSE623_FD_200237 | JGI IMG/M metagenome (GOLD analysis project Ga0310040, IMG submission 200237) | Bioremediated contaminated groundwater from EPA Superfund site, New Mexico - Sample HSE6-23 (v2) (version 2) | ecosystem: Environmental > Aquatic > Deep subsurface > Groundwater >... | reverse complement strand
TCTGGCCCTTCTCCACCCTGGGCTGGCCCGACGACACCAAAGAGCTGAAGCTCTTCTACCCGACCTCGGTGCTGATCACCTCTTTTGACATCCTCTTCTTCTGGGTGGCCCGGATGATGATGATGGGCATCCACATCATGGGGGAGGTGCCGTTTAAGGACGTGTACCTCCACGCCCTGGTCCGCGACAAGCACGGCAAGAAGATGAGCAAGTCCACGGGCAACGTCATCGACCCGCTGGTGGTCATGGACGAATACGGCACCGATGCCCTGCGCTTCACCCTCACCGCCTTTGCCGCCCAGGGCCGCGAGATCAAGCTGGCCGAGGAGCGCATCGAAGGGTACCGCCATTTCATCAACAAGATCTGGAACGCCTCCCGCTTCGCCCTCATGCACATCAATGCATGTGATCCCGCGATCAGCAAAAACATAGACCCGTCCGGCCTGCCCCTGGCCCACCGCTGGATTCTGCACCGCCTCAACCAGGCGATCACCGAGGTGCGCCAGGCCCTGGACGACTACCGCTTCAACGATGCCGCCTCCACCATCTACCAGTTCGTCTGGAGCGAGTTCTGCGACTGGTACCTTGAGTGGATCAAATCCGATCTGTACGGCGACAACGCCACAGCAAAAGCGCAGAGCCAGGGTGTGCTTCTGGCAGTGCTGGAAAACGTGCTCAAGCTCCTGCACCCCATCACCCCGTTTGTCACCGAAGAGATCTGGCATGTGCTGCCCGGAGCGCGGACCAGCATCATGGTCGAAACATTCCCCACACCCAATCCCGCCTGGGACGATGGTGAGGCTGCCGAACTGGCCGCCCTGTTCATGGGCATTGTCGGCGGCATCCGCAACATCAGAAGCGAGGCCATGATCCATCCCTCCGCCGAAATCGAGGTCCTGATCGTCTGCCACGACGAAACCAAACACGCGGGGCTGACCTCCCTTGCCGGTTCCCTCAAGACCCTGACCCGGACCGGAACCATGGCCGTGCAGAAGGAAGGCACCCGGCCCAAAGGCGCGGCCTCCTATCTCTATTCCGATATCGAGATCTTCGTGCCCCTGGCCGGCTTGGTGGATGTGGACAAGGAACAGGCCAAGCTCAAGAAGGATCAGGACAAAACCGAGGCCGAGCTGGCACGCTGCCAGGGCAAGCTGAACAACGAGAAGTTCATGGCCAATGCGCCGGAAGAGGTGAAGGCCAAGGAACGGGAAAAGGTTGCGGAGATGCAGGCCAAGCTGGAGAAGATCAAGGCAGGTATGGAGCGGTTGGAAGAGCTGCGCTAAGCTAAACGCACAGGGAAATATTCAGTTGCGGATCAAGCCGCTTGCCGTACAAAAAAAACCCGCGCCGGAAATGGTTGCGGGGTTTTTTTTGCGCCTTGGATGTTTCACCGTGCAATCCGGATAAAACTGGGGGGTGTCCCATGTTTCTCAAGAGCTAGACTGGCTAACCAAATGAGCCGAACTGCAGAAAGGCAGAAAGATAGAAACAGAACAAACTAGAACACTTCCCTGTTTCCCTTTGACCTTTCGCCTCTCTCTGCGATACAATACCTTCACGCCAAGAATCGCTCGCATCATCGCCCCAGGTTATCCACACCATATCACCCAGCGTGGCAACAACCGAGCCACTTTTTTTGAATGACGAAAATCGGCAGACCTGCCTGAAACTGCTGACCACATATGCGCACCAGCACTCCCTTGCATATTTGGCCCTATAGGCTGATGAACAACCACATCGACCTGCTCGCCGTACCGGAAACGGGAACCGCTCTGGCGCGGCTTAGGCTTAACCAACCTGGTCTATACCCAGTATTAACCCTACACTGGCCCAGTCCGGTCGCGCCTGGCAAAACCGTTTTTTCTCATGTGTAGCAGGAACCAAACAGTACCTCTGGCAGTGGCGCTCTATATTGAGTGCAATCCAATGAAAACCCGACTGAAAAAACCCGGAAGAGTATCGCTGGTCCAGCGCCAAAATGCATTTATCGGGGCCACTGATTTTATACTGAGCTCTTCCTTCCCGCTCCTTCGGAATAAAATGCTTATGCAGAATTTGCCCTCTCAGCAAATAATGAAATGGAGAGTGTTTCCATTTTAGCCATTTATTGAAAAACCAGTTCCTCGTCATCTGAATAAAGGGGAAGAATGATGACACAAAAACCGATTGCTTCCCATGCGATTCTACTCTGGAGTTCTTTTTTCTTGGCATTATTGCTGCCTTGCATGGCAGACAAGACCATGGTGTTGGTTGATGTCGATAAAAACACGCTTGCACATAGCTGTGCAGGTGGTGGCAAGTTCGGCAACGACGGCGACTTTGGAAGCGGTAACGGCGTCAACCGACCTCAGCGAACCGAAAGCACTACTGTGGCCTCAGCAACCAGAACAGAACCTGCATCGCCCGCAAAGGATATGAGCGCTTCGGACCGTTTCAGAAATCTTGCGGTACTGGATGCGGGAACGCCATGGCCGGATTTGCTGGCGGCGGGAGCTGACCGGGACGTAGCGGTTCATTTGCCGGGCACCAGGGCGATTGATCCGGTGCTTGAGGCGCTGGCCGGCGCTGGGCGGCCGGTTCGGACCCTGCATCTGGTCAGCCACGGCCAACCCGGGTTTCTGTCGATTTCCGGAAAGATTCTGGATGGGGAGGCGCTTTCAACAATGGGGCGGAGCTGGGCCCCCTATCTGGCACCCGAGGCAACCATTGTCCTCTATGGCTGTTCAGCGGGTCAGGGGATCCTTGGCCGGAAACTGGTTGAAGCTCTATCCCGCGCCACAGGCGCGCGCATCATCGCCTCCTCGACCCCCATTGGGTCGGCAACACGAGGCGGCGACTGGCGCTTTGACGTCAGCTCCGACGGCATCGCGCCTGAGGCCGCCGCGGTCAGCGCCTTCGGCGCAGTGCACGCCACCTGGCCGGGCCTGCTGGCGGCCGTCGTCACAAACACCAACGGCGATGTGAGCGCCGGTTCCATACGCGCCGCGGCGGCGACAAATGACAATATATACGAATTCAGCAATCTCGGATCGTCGGCCACGATCAATCTTGCCGGCCCACTCAATTTCAACGTCGGGTCGGCGACCAGCTGGCGTTATACGGGCAATACCACGTCGGTTACGATCGGCGGCGACGACATCACTGCGGATTCGCATCTCTATTTTCAACTGGCGAGTGCCGGTAATTCCCTGACCATCAATTCGCCAATCATCTTCACCGGCCTCTCGGATATCGCCCTCGTGCAAGGCGGAACGGTGACATTCAACGGCGATATTTCCGATGTCGGTAGACTTATGATCAGCAGCAGCGGGACGGCGGTTCTCGGCACGACGACATCCGCCGCCTTGATCGATATCGCAGGCAATTCGACCCTTCGGCTCGGCACCGACGCCGCCTACACATCCAACATCGAGATCGAGAACACCGCCACCATCGATACCGGCACCCACAATGTCACCTTCTCCGGAAACGTCACCGATGACGGCGCCAACGCTCTGGTAAAAACCGGCACCGGCACCCTGACCCTGAGCGGGGTCAACACCTATTCCGGCACCACCACGGTAAATGCCGGTACCCTGTCCATTGCTTCGGACGGCAACCTGGGTGGCGGCGCCCTCACCCTGAACGGCGGCACCCTGGCTGTCACCGATGTCACCACCATCAATAATGCCATCACCCTGGGTGCTTCAAACGGCACCCTCAATACCACGGCCGACACCACCTTCAGCGGGATCATTTCCGGGGCCGGGAACCTGACAAAAACAGGGGCCAATACCGCAACACTGACCGGCACCAACACCTATTCCGGCACCACGACCATTGATGCCGGCACCCTCTCCGTCTCAGCCGACAATAATCTCGGCACTGGCGCTATCACCCTCAGCGGCGGCAACCTCGCCGTTACCGGTACGACCACCATCGACAATGCCGTGGCGCTCAGTTCCAACGCCATTGTCACCAACTCCGCAAACGTCACCCTCTCTGGGGTGATCTCCGGCGCCAACAACCTGACCAAGGCCGGTGCCGGCACACTGACGCTCTCCGGCACCGACACCTATAGCGGCGCCACCACCATTAACGCCGGCACCTTGTCTGTGAACGGTTCGATAACGAATTCAACTTCCACGGTCAATGGTGGAGGAACCCTGGCCGGTACCGGTACCGTTGGCAGTGTTTTGGTGAACGGCGGCAACTTTGCGCCGGGCAACTCCATCGGCACCATCAATGTTGCGGGCAATGTCGATTTCAGCGGGAACGGCAACTACAACGTCGAAGTCGATGCCGCCGGCAACAGCGACAAGATTATTGCCACCGGCACGGCCACCTTGACCAGCGGTATTGTCAACGTGCAACCGGAAGCGGGTAACTATTCGGTTTCAACCGACTACACTATTTTAACCGCCGCCGGGGGGCTGGGCGGCACGACCTTTAGTAGCGTTAACTCGAACCTGGCCTTTTTGACCCCGAGCCTCAGTTACGATGCCAACAATGTCTTCCTGAACCTGACCCGGAACAATGTCAGTTTCAGCGGTGTGACCAGCACGCCGAACCAGTCGGCTGTCGCGACGATACTCGGCAACAACGCCAGTGCCTTGCAGGATCTCACCGACAACATCCTGACGCTGACCAGCGCCGGCGCCCGCCAGGCCTTTGAAAGTTTAAGCGGGGTCCAGCATGCCGGAGCACAGAACGCGATGGCGCGGCAAAACAGCCAATTCACCAATGTCCTGGCCAACCGCTTTGGCGGGGGAACCCAGTCGAGCACCGTTGCCATCAATCCGCTGGCGGGGCCGTTGCTGGCCTATAACGGTGACGACTGGCCTGCCATGATGGCAAACGCTCTTGCCGGCCTGCCTTTGGACGGCGACACCGGGCTTGCGCCAGGGCGCGGCTGGTGGATACAGGGCTACGGTCAATTCGGCAATATCGACGATACCGACAATGCCCCGGGTTCGGATTACCGCGTCTTTGGTACCGCCCTGGGCATTGATCGGAAGTTTTGTCCGGGGTTGGTGGTTGGCGCGGCCCTGGGCATTGGCAGCAGTGATGTGGATGGTCTCGGCTATGACGCCGATGTAACCAGCTATCAATTGGCCACCTATGCAGGCTGGCAACAGGAGGCCTATTACCTGCATGGAACGCTGAGTGCGGGGTATCATGACACCGATGCCACACGGCAGATCGTGGTGGGGGCAACAACCTCGACGGCGGAATCGGAATATGACGCCATCAGCATCGGCACCAGTATAGAGAGCGGTAAGCAGTTTACCTTGAACAAAACCACAACCCTGACCCCCTTTGTCGGCATCGAATATAGCCATCTGCACCAGGGAAGTTTTACCGAAAACGATGCGGGTTCCGCTAACCTTGCCATTGCCAGCCAGAATGAAAACTCATTGCGAACAAGACTGGGGGCGGGGATAAGTCACAGCCTTGAAACAGCGCAGGGCTGGCAATTAAGGCCAAGTGCCCGGATAGCTTATGTGCATGAATTGCTGGATAACGTTTCCCGGGTCGATGCGGGATTTACCGGTGTAGCGGGTGCAACCTTTGCGGTTGACGGGCCGCAACTGGATCGCGACCGGATGGTCGTCAATATCGGGCTTATGGCCGCGTTAAGCGAGGGAACACAGTTGGATTTCGGCTATGACGCCGAAATCGCCGGTTCGGATGACCATCATGTCTTGTCAGTGACCTTCCATTCAAGCTGGTAGTCAGGAGGAAAATCCTGGACATAAATAAAATTGGGGAGTGTCCCAATTTTCCGATATTATTCTCACTTAAAATAAAAGATATCCGTTAGAAATCGCCAAACCAGGCGCTGAACAGACTGAAAAAAAAGGGGACGGAGCCCGGTTTTCCGGGCATCACGCCATCCGGCTTCTTGATTACCATGACAACAAGATATCAAAGGGTTTGCTTCACCGATGAAACTGTTATTTCAAGCACTCTGGTCATAAATGAAAATTTGCTTTTCATCATATCAAATTCAGGTCCTGAACGAAGGAACTTAGCAGTCCCTTTAATAAGGTAGCCGGTACCTGGTCCCATGCGGCCCTCAACCTCTTTAGTTCCGAGCGTCAGTAAGACCTTATTGTTTTGTGTAATTTTCTTTTCGGTTTCCAGCATCTTCCAGGCAGGAATGAGAATTCTCTGTTCATCTGGAAATACAAGATAGGAATTCCAAGTATTCACAACATGTGCTTCATTTTCGGCACATGATACTATTGCCACTACACCCTCTTTGCTGACCACTTCCATAAATTTGTCGGTGAACATTCTTACACTCCTCATATCAGAATTTAATTGTGGACATCATGTGTCCATGATAGACTTTATACGGTGACAACTTTAAAGTCAACCCGATTTAAAAAAAACAGGTTATTGTGGGCCTTCAAAACCGTGAAAGGAGATAAAAGATGCAGTTCAGTATAGGGGTCGAATATGCGTTTCATTCGCTTTTTTACATGATCGACCTGCCGGAACATAAAACTATCGGAATTAAAGAAATAGCAAAATTAAACCAAATTACAGTTAGTTATCTTTCAAAGGTTTTTGCAAAGCTTCAAAAAGCAGGCATTGTTCGTTCAATTGCTGGCGTTAATGGGGGGTATGAACTCGCGCGAAGCCCAGAAAACATTTCTTTTTGGGATGTCATCGAGGCCATTGAAGGATCTTCTTGGTTTTTCCGTTGTGCAGAAATTCGCAAAAAAAATATCTTCGTCGATGATCCCGGAATGTTTACAGATAAATGCCCTTGTCTGATAAAGGTAGTTATTCAGGAAGCGGAGGAACTGATGCGAAACCAATTAAGAACAAAGTCCCTTCTTTGGTTACACGAACAGGTGCGCAAAGATTTCTCCGTGGAGAAAAAAACGGCAATAACTCAATGGATAAAAAACTTATAATCGGCTGATGCCATTGCAGCAGCCTGAAATAACGAAAAAAGCCTTTGCATTGGCCCTCCCCTCGAGAAGAAGAAACTCCCCACATCTTTCAAGTCAGGCTGTCAGCCAAGAACCCTCTCATGAAACCCTCTGACGCATAGCCTCATACTCGGCCGGAGTATCCATGTCGAGGAAGATACCTTCATCCTCCACCGGAACCCGCAGCACCCGTGCCGGATCTTTCCTGACAATATCGCGCAGGATAACGGAAGGTGTCAGCTCGGCAAGAATCGGGCGCGGAAAAAGGGTGGGATGGCCTTGGCGGCCGTTGCAGGTGGGGATGACAATCGACTGCGGCATGGCCTGGTGGGCGGCGCAGATGGCCTGCATGGCGGTTGGCGTTACCAGCGGATGATCGACCAGGTGGATCAGCACCCCGCTGCAATCCTGGGGCAACAGAGCCAGCCCGGCGCGGACCGAACCGGCCATGTCCCCCTCCGGGTCGCGGTTCCAGGCAATGGTCACGGCAAAGGAGGCAATGGCCTCCTGCACCGCTTCGCCTCCGGGACCGAGCACGACCACGATGGGATGGGCCCGGGTGGCGAACAGGGTGTTGAGACAGTGATGGATAACCGGCTTGTCAGCCAGCGGCAGCAATTGCTTGCTTGTGCCCATGCGCCTTGAGAGGCCGGCGGCAAGCAACAGCGCTGCGATGCGAGTCTGCATTGGCTCTGCGAACCTGAATCATCTGGGCCACCACACTGACCGCAATTTCCTCGGGCGTTTCCGCGCCGATATTAAGCCCGGCCGGGGAAACAACCCGGCTGATCGTTTGCTGCGCGAGCCCCTGCCCCAATAAAAACACCTCCATGGCCTCGCGTTTCCGCCTGCTGCCCAGCACCGCGATGTGGCGGGCAGGAGTGTTGAGCGCCTCCTGCACGGCAAGAAAATCCTGCTGGTGATCGCTGGTGCAGATGAAGAAATAGGTGCGGCTATCGGCACGGGCAAGGAGGTCCGCCCGGTTGTCGGCCTCATCGGCAAGGCTTACCAAAAAACCGGCCCGTCCGGCAGCCTCGGCCGTGGCCTGGCCGACATGTCCGTCGCCGATGATGATGCAGTGCGGGGGAGCGACCAGCGGCTCAAGATACACCGTCACGTCGCCGCCGCAAACACCGCCGTGCGCCTCGGTAAGGCTGAAGGCGATGGTGCGGGGGGCATTGAGCCGCAACACCTCGCCCGCAGCGACAATGGTGTCGGCCTCGGTTTTGCCCCCGCCGATGGTGCCGCTGATGGAGCCGTCACCATAGACCAGCATCTTGGCTCCGGCCTTGCGGGGCGAGGAGCCGCTGGTCTCGATCACCGTGACCAGCACTGCGGGCTGCCGCGCCTTTTTCAACCGTATGATCTCTTCGTAAAACGCCAGTTCATCCATGCCCAGGCCCTACTTTTTCTTTTTCTTGCCACCCTTGGGAGCGGCACCAGGGGTTTTGGGTATCGGTGCAGGCGGGGTCAGATCCAACGGCAGGGACCGCAACCGCATCTTGGTGGCGGCAAAAACCGCGTTGGCAATGGCCGGGGCAATGGGCGGCACCCCGGGCTCGCCGATACCGCCCGGTTTTTCCTTGCTCGGCATGATATGCACTTCCACCTTCGGCATTTCGGCCATGCGCGGCATCGGATAATCGTGGAAATTGCTCTGCTCCACCCGGCCGTTTTTAAAGGTGATGGCATCGTGGAGCGCCGCGGCCATGCCGAAGTAGATAGCCGATTGCATCTGGGCCACGATGGTATCCGGGTTGACGGTCTGGCCGCAATCCACAGCGCAGACCACCCGCAAAACCCTGATCTTGTTGTCTTCCACAATCACTTCGGCCATCTGGGCCACGATGGAGCCGAAGGATTCATGAATGGCCAACCCCTGCGCCCTGCCCTGCTCGGGTTTGCCCCAACCACTCTTTTCGGCCAGCAGGTCAAGGAGCGCGATCTGACGCGGATGGTCAGCAAGCAACTGTTTGCGAAAAGCAAGCGGTTCCTGCCCTGCGGCATCGGCCAGTTCGTCGATGAAGCATTCCTTGACAAAGGCGGTGAAGGAGTGTCCCACCGAACGCCACCACAGCACCGGCACCCCTGCAGGCGCCATCTGGTATTCGACCTGCAGATTGGGCACCGCGTAACTGAGATCGATGATCCCCTCCACTGCGGTATGATCGACGCCATCCTTCATCAGCCCCTCCTCGAAAGGAGTGCCCTTGACAATGGACTGGCAGACGATGCGCTGCTCCCATGCCGATGGGAGTTTGTCCTCACCCAGAGCGGCGCGCACCGTATGGTAGGCGCGGGGCCGGTAATAGCCGCCGCGGATGTCGTCTTCGCGGGTCCACACCACCTTGACCGGCGCCTGCATCGCCTTGGAAACCTGCACCGCCTCGCGGACAAAATGGCTGTCGCCCACGGCCCGCCGGCCGAACCCGCCGCCGAGGAAGGTGGTGTGCAGCGTGACCTTTTCCGGAGGCAGGCCGCACACTTCGGCTGCGGCATTCCGGTCCAGGGTCTGCATCTGGGTGCCCACCCAGATCTCACAGCTGTCGGCACGGACATCGGCCACGCAGTTCAGAGGCTCCATGGGCGCATGGGCGAGGTAGGGCACCTCGTAAACCGCCTCGATCTTTTTTGCGGCAGCGGCCAGGTTTGCCGCTGCATCCCCGCGACTGGCGCCGACCAGCCCCGCTTTTTGCGCCAGCACCTCGTATTCCTTGCCCTGAGCTTTGCTGTCGAACTTGGCGAGCGGGCCATCATCCCACACGATCTTGAGGGCATCGCGCCCAAGTTTCGCAGCCCAGAAACTCTCCGCCACCACCGCCACGCCGGAATCCACCTGCACCACCTCTTTCACCCCGGGCACGGCCTTGGCCGATTCGCCATCGAATGATTTCAAGGCGGCGCCGAAAACCGGCGGTCGGGCAATCACTGCGGTGAGCAGATTGGGACGCTTGACATCGATGCCGAATTCGGCGGTGCCGTTCACCTTGGCCGGGGTATCGAGCCGGGCACGGGGCTTGCCGATGATCTTGAAGCTTGCCGCCGGTTTGAGCGGAACCTGACTGGGGGGCTGCAGCATGGCAGCGCCGCCGACCAGGGTGCCGTAGGAAAAACTCTTCTCGCCTTTGGGATGGATAACCCTGCCCCCCTCGGCCTTGCAGGACTCGGGCGGCACTTCCCAGATCTTGGCCGCGGCCTGGATCAGCATCATGCGGCCGGAAGCCCCGGCGGTGCGCAACTGATCAAAAGTCGAACGGATGCTGGTGCTGCCGCCGGTGCCCTGGATCTTGCCCCACTGGGTATGGTTGTATTCCGGGGCCACGGGCGCGGCCTCGATTGCGATCTTCTGCCAGTCCACCTCCAGCTCTTCGGCGATCAGCATGGGCAGCGAGGTATACACCCCCTGGCCCATTTCCGATTTGTTGATGAAAAAGGTGACGGTGTCGTCCGGCGCGATCCGGATAAAGGCATTGGGTTTGAAGGGGCCGCTGGCAGGGGGAATGATCTCTTTTTTCTGACAGCCGGGAAGATAAAAGCCGAGCACCAGGCCCGTGCCGAGCAACGCCCCGTTTTTGCAAAAATCCCGCCGGCTGCAGTTGAATATCCGGTTCATGGCGTCCCTCCTTTGGCCGAAGCCTTGGCGGCGCGGTGGATGGCGCTGCGGATGCGCGGATAGGTGCCGCAACGGCAGATACCGGTCATCTCCTTGTCGATGTCCGCGTCAAGCGGCTCCGGGAACTTGGCCAGAAAAGCCGCGGCCTGCATGATCTGACCGGGCTGGCAATAGCCGCACTGCACCACCTCTTCGGCCACCCAGGCAGCCTTTACCGGATGGTTCTGCGGCAGCCCCTCGATGGTGGTGACCTTCTTGTCCACGGCTTCCTGCACCGCCACCTGGCAGGAACGCACCGCCTCGCCATTGATATGCACGGTGCAGGACCCGCATTCGCCGATGCCGCAACTGTATTTGGTGCCGGTAAGCTGAAGCTGGTCGCGCAGCACCCACAAAAGCGGGGTGTCGGGCGCAACGTCCACCTCGAAGGTCTTCTCGTTGACAATGAGTGTGATCATGGCAATCCCCTCGGAAGGTTGAAGGAGGCAAAAAGGCTGCCGGTCAGGAACACATGGCGGATGTTTCCGCTCCCGCACCTGACCTGCGGAACATGCATAACTGTATCAGGGTACGTGCCCCATCCTGCCTCTGTCAAGAGGCTGAACAGAAAAAAAATATGCGCTGCCGCGCAGGGGATATACCCCTCCGGGGCACAGGCCTTCACCGGGTTTGCCGCTGTTTAAGTGCTTGCCAAACCGGGCATGAATAACTCATTATAAGAGATATGAAAAAATGAACCAGCCGTCTTGCCGCCTGAAATGCATTCCGCGCAACAAGGTAATTTTCCCCACTGCACCGAGGAGGCCCCCATGACCAAACAGCTATTGCGAAAATCGCTCATCCCGGCAACCCTTGCGCTATTGTGCACTGCCGGCGTTGCCTTGGCGGAGAATTTTACCCTCTCAAGCAAGGATCTCACCGGTCAGCTCACCGAGCAGCAGGTATTTTCAGGCTTTGGCTGCACCGGCAAGAACATTTCGCCCCATCTGCAGTGGAAGAACGCACCGCCTGAGACAAAAAGTTTCGCGGTTACCGTCTATGACCCGGACGCCCCAACCGGCAGCGGCTGGTGGCACTGGGTCGTCTTCAATATCCCACCCTCTGTCACCCAACTGGACGCCGATGCGGGCAACCCAACCAGGGGGCTTGCCCCCAAAGGCAGCATCGAGAGTGTCACCGATTACGGCAGACCCGGCTTTGGCGGCGCCTGCCCTCCGGTGGGGGACAAGCCGCACCGCTATGTCTTCACCGTCTATGCGCTCAAGGTGGAGAAACTGGATCTGAACAGCGCATCGCCTCCGGCAATGGTCGCTTATTATCTCAACAACAATGCCCTGGCAAAAGCCTCGCTTATCTCCTATTATGGCCGCTGACAATCAGAAGGCAGGGGCTCTCCGACCATGATGCCATGCCCCGCCGCCAGCGGTATCAGCAAAAAGGATGCGGCATCCTTTATCAACATGCACCATCCAAAACAGGTCCGAATCCATGAACAAGTATTTTAAATACGCTCTTGCCTCTCTTTCTGGTGCGGCAATCCTTTTTGTCCTCCTGATCGTGGTCGCCTCGCTGGTAATCAATCCCAACGACTACAAACCGCAGATCATACAGATGGTGAAGGAGAAAAAACAGCGAACCCTCACCCTGGAGGGCGACATTACGCTGGCTTTCTTTCCCAGGCTGGGGCTGGATCTGGGCCGCGCCTCGCTGAGCGAATTCCGGGGCAAAAAAGAATTCGCCTCTGTGGAAAGCGCGCGGTTGTTTCTCTCCTGGTGGCCGCTGCTGAGGAAAAAACTGGTGGTGGACCAGCTCCGCATCCAAGGGGTAAACGCCAATCTGGTGCGTTTCAAGGACAACACGACCAATTTCAACGATCTGCTGAAAAAGGATGAGGAAACGGAGGAAAAACAGATCTCCTTTGATATTAAGAGCGTGACCATCGAGAAATGCGCCCTTTCCTTTCACGATGAGATAGCCAAGCGGCAGTTTGAGGTGAGCGACCTCTCCATCAAGACCGGGCGGCTCGTAAATGGCAAGTCCACCGACGCCGTCGCGGATTTCACCCTGAAGGGAGATACTCCGCAGATCAACGCGCACATCCGCATGACCACCGGGTTGGCTTTCGACACCGAAGCAAAACGATACGGGGTCAAGGGACTGAATCTTGAAATTACCGGTGAGGCCGCGGGGGTGAGCAAGCTCAAGGCGAGCCTCAAAGGCGACATCGAACTGGACAAGACTGCGGATACTCTGCTGACAGAGAACCTGGCAGGAGCCATGACCGGAATAAAGGACACGAACGATGTGGAGATCACACTGACCGCGCCCAGACTGCAATGGATAGCCGGCAAGATGGCCACGGACAAAATCGACTTGACGGCGAAAATGGTCCGGAAAACAGACGATGGGGGTGAAATGAATCTGACGGCAAGCATCCCTTCCCTTTCCGGAGATCGCCAATCGTTCAAGGCCGGCACGCTGAGCGTCGAGGTGAGCGCCAAAGGACCGGGCGGAACGTACAAGGGGAAACTCACCTCGCCGCTGAGCGGAAATATCAATGAAAAGCAGTTTGGTTTGTCCAAATTGAAAGGCAGCCTGGAAGCACGCGACACCAAAATGGCCCAGGAGGACTTCAAGCTGGATGTTGACGGATCGGCGCAGCTCGACCTGATGCTTGAGAATGCGACGGTGAACCTGACCTCGCATCTGGACGAGAGCACCATCAAGCTGAAAGGCGGTATAACCCCTTTCAGCAAACCGCACATCGCGCTTGATCTCGACATCGACACGATCGACGTTGACCGATACCTGCCGCCCAGGAAACAGAAAAAATCGTCCCAGCCGGAAAAACCCCTGGATTTCTCGATCCTGAAGACGCTCAAGGCCAGCGGCAGTGTGCGGGTCGGCTCCCTCAAGATGTACAACATCAGGACCAGCAGCGTGCGGCTGAATTTCAAGGCAGGCGGAGGGCAACTTGATGTCCGTCCGTTGTCCGCCGTTCTGTATCAGGGCAAGATGACCGGGGATCTCTCGCTGTATGCGGATGGACCCAAAATCGTTGCCCACCAGAACATCAGCGGGGTTGATATCGGCCCGTTGCTCAAGGATGGCCTGGACAAGGACATTCTCGAAGGAAAAGGCAGCCTGAGCTTGAATCTTCGCGCCGAAGGCGACACGGTCGGGGCCATGAAAAAATCGTTGCAGGGCAAGGCGAACCTCAATCTCCGCGACGGGGCGGTGAAGGGCTTCAACATCGCTGGCAAGCTGCGTGAAGCCAAGGCCGTGCTGGGAACTCTGACCGGCGAAAAAGTGCAGGACGCCGATATGCGGGAAAAAACCGATTTCTCGGAGCTTACCGCCAGCTTCGATATCAACCGGGGCGTGGCGCATAACAAGGATCTTGCGGCCAAGTCTCCCCTGCTGCGCGTCTCCGGCAACGGCGACATTGACATCGGCGAGGACAAGATCGATTATCGCATCCGGGCCACGGTGGTCGCCAGCCTGGAAGGCCAGGGAGGGCGCGAGCTGCTGGCGCTCAAAGGCGTGACAGTGCCGGTGCGGGTCGTCGGGCCGATGGCGGCGGCCAAGGTGAGCCTTGACTTCAATGCCCTTGTCGGCGACACCATCCAACAGGAAATAAAGACCCGCGTAACCGATCCTCTAAAGGAAGGGCTCAAGGGACTGTTCCGCTAGGACATTTTTATATGCGACCCGCGCCCTCTTCAACCCGGCGAAAAGGAAACACCGTGGCCTCTCTGAACAAAACACCGACTCCCTCTTTTCCGCAAACCCCGTGGGCACGATCATGGGAGGAGATCCTTCGCGAACTGCAGGTCTCCCCAGAGTCGGGGCTTGCTGGCCCGGAAATCCAGCAACGGCGGAAAGTCTACGGCGCCAACCTGCTGCGCAAGACCAAGACAGCCAGTAGCTGGGATATCCTGATCAATCAATTCAAGAACCTTATCGTCGTCTTCCTGCTGGCTGCAGCGCTGCTTTCCTTCGCCTTTGGCGAGCATGTCGAGGGTATTGCCATTGGTGTGGTCATCGTCATCAACGCCCTCATCGGCTTTGTCACCGAGATCAAGGGAGTGCGGTCGGTGGAGGCGCTGCGCGAGCTCGGCCGGGTGCATTGCAGGGTGCGGCGCAACGGCGAGGCACAGGAGATCTCCGCCGAACAACTGCTGCCCGGAGATATCGTCATCCTCGAAGGCGGCGACGTCATCACCGCCGATCTGCGGATCATCAACAGCTCCAAACTGGAAGCGGACGAATCGGTGCTCACCGGCGAATCGCTGCCCGTGGGAAAAAATCCCCTGCCCCTTGCGGCAGACACCCCTCTGGCCGAGCGGAGCAACATGCTCTTCAAGGGCACCGCCCTTACCCGAGGCTCCGGCGAGGGCGTGGTGGTCGGAACCGGCATGCACACCGAACTGGGCACCATTTCGCGGCTTGTCGAAGCAACCGAGGACGACACCACCCCCCTGGAAAAACGCCTCAACCAACTGGGCCACTGGCTGGTCTGGGCCAGCCTTGGTATCGGTTTTTTCGTGGCCGTATCCGGCATTCTCACCGGCAAGGACGTCTTTCTGATGATCGAAACCGCCATTGCCCTGGCCGTGGCCTCCATCCCCGAGGGGCTGCCCATCGTGGCCACCATCGCCCTGGCCCGGGGGGTATGGCGCATGGCACGCCGCAATGCCCTGATCAAGGAACTTTCCGCCGTGGAAACCCTGGGCGCCACCAGCATCATCTGCACGGACAAGACCGGCACCCTCACCGAAAACAAGCTGACCCTCACCACCCTCCTGTTGCCCGACGGCACTGTCACGCTGCCCCGGGACACTGCCGACCCTTTTCTTCTGGGCACCACCCCGCTTACGCCGGAAACCCATACCCAGCTCCGCACCGCCCTGATGATCGGGGCCTTGTGCAATAACGCCTCGCTGAGCCGCAGCGGTCAATCCGGCAAGCCGGTGGGCGATCCTTTGGAGGTGGCGCTGCTGGAAGGCGCAGCCAAGGGCGGGTTGCACCTGCCCGAGTTGCTGGCCGAGATGCCCGAAGCACGCGAAGAAGCCTTTGACCCCGCGGTCATGATGATGGCCACCCTGCATCGCCAAGGCGATGGGTATCTGGTGGCGGTCAAAGGCTCGCCTGAGGCGGTGCTTGAGGTCTGCACCACGGTCATGGCGGATGGAAAAGCGTTACTGCTCAGTGCAGCGGCCAGGGAGGAATGGCTGCGGAACAACGAAATGCTTGCCACCCAAGGGCTCCGGGTGCTGGCCCTTGCCAGCGGCATGACGCAAAACCCTGAAGCCAACCCCTATGAAAACCTGCAGCTCATCGGCTTGGCCGGCTTTCTCGATCCGCCGCGCGCCGATGTCAAGGAAGCGCTCGCCCTCTGCCGTCAGGCCGGAATCAGGGTGGTGATGGTCACCGGGGATCAGGCTGTCACCGCAAGAATCATCGGCAAGGCAGTGGGTTTGACCGACCAGGACGATGCTCCGGTGATGATCGGCAAGGAACTCAAGCATGTGCCCCATCTCACCGCAGCCGAGAAAAGCCGCATCCTGGCCACCCCGCTGTTTGCCAGGGTCAGCCCGCAGCAGAAGCTTGATCTCATCGAAGTGCACCAGCAGGCCGGGGCCATCGTCGCCATGACCGGCGACGGGGTAAACGACGCCCCGGCCCTCAAAAAGGCGGATATCGGCATCGCCATGGGCAAGCACGGCACCCAGGTGGCGCGGGAAGCAGCCGACATGATCCTCAAGGACGACACCTTTGCCACCATTGTCCACGCCATCGAGCAGGGCAGAATTATCTTCAACAACATCCGCAAGTTCGTACTCTACCTGCTCTCCTGCAATTTAAGCGAGATGTTCGCCGTCACCCTGGCCGCTGTCTTCGTCCTGCCGCTGCCGATCCTGCCCCTGCAGATCCTGTTCCTCAACATCGTCACCGATGTTTTCCCTGCCCTGGCCCTGGCCGCAGGGGAAAGCAACCCCGCCATCATGACCAATCCGCCCCGCGACAAAAACGAGCCCATCATGACCAAGAGCCACTGGTTCCTGGTCATGACCTACGGACTGCTCATCGCCTTGTCCGTACTCGGAGCGCTGACCCTGGCCCTCAACTGGCTCGCCATGGATACGACTCAGGCGGTGACCGTCTCCTTTCTCACCCTGGCATTCGCCCAGATATGGCACGTCCTGAACATGCGCGACCACAACGCGCCTTTTTTCAACAACGTCATCACCCGCAACCCTT
>Ga0310040_1001497_pt1 | contig 16867 bp, 20 predicted proteins | sample EPASupsiteHSE623_FD_200237 | JGI IMG/M metagenome (GOLD analysis project Ga0310040, IMG submission 200237) | Bioremediated contaminated groundwater from EPA Superfund site, New Mexico - Sample HSE6-23 (v2) (version 2) | ecosystem: Environmental > Aquatic > Deep subsurface > Groundwater >... | reverse complement strand
AAAGAACTACCACGACAATCATTAACACTAGTATTAAAAGAACCTGAATAATGAGTCTTAGAATAACCGTCACTTGTTTCATAATAACTTGTACCTGTAGTACAATGAGGATGATCATACTTTTGAAAAGTAACAGTTTGAAAATTATAATTTTGTAAAGCTACTTGAAATTGAGAAGCAGTAATTGCAGTAATAGCAAAAGAAGAACTATAAATCAAAACTAATAGGAATAATATTTTTTTCATTATTTAAAAATCCTAATAACAGCCATAAAACCAACTAAAGGAACAATAGTAAGACAAGTAACATTCATTACAAAATTAAAGAATTCCATTAAAAAGCCTTTATTAAACCAAAAGCAATTAATGATGATAGAAAAATCCCATAAAAAGCCATTGAAATATTAAATTGTTCTTCTGTTAATCCAAGAGTGTTAATAGGTGTTTTAGGAACACAATAACCATTTTCATCTAATCTATATTTACCCGTATTAATTAATAATTGATTAAAAACATTAATACTATAAGTAACGGTATAGTAAGAGGGAGTTAAAGAAGGATATAATTGAATATTATTACCGCTCATTGTATAATTATAAATACAAGTATTGTTATATGCTGTTAAAGGTTCAGCCTTTAAAGACAAAGCAAAAATAAATATTAATAAAAGAGTTTTCATATTAAAAAGCACAATCTTCATCTTCAGGATATAAAGAACAAGATTCTCCCTCATAATCACGCTTAAAAAAATAATCATCATCCATATAATTACCATGACCATCATAATTATTTTCATTAAAATATTCATGTTCTGGAATAATATAAAACCCATCATCATCTAATTCATAACCCGTATCTTCATCCTTTTGTGCTTCATCAAAAAAGATATCATTTAACAAACCATAAGCATAATGAACAACACCGTCAGAAGGAGAATAATTATATCCTTCAAGAGAATCTAAATATTCTGCATTATTTTTAATCATATCGCCGTTTTCATCTTCATGATGGGTATTCATATAGTTATCTACTATATCTTGACTATAAGATGGTTCACCCCATCCATTAGTAGGTCGAGCCATAATTAAACCTTTTTAAATTCATAAATAATTTGGTTATCAAACAAAAACACTGAAATAGGTAAATCAACTGGTTTATCTATTTCAATATTAAGATTACTTTGAGAATGAACATTTATAACAGAATGAATACCGTCATTATTTTGTACTAAGAATTGATAAATATAATAAGAACTTTTAGAAGTTGTTTTAAATTGTTTATGGAGTAAATTACCTTTAATATAAAGAGAAGTCATAGTTAAACCTTTAATAAAAAAAATCCCTATGAAATAAATCAAAGGGATTAATAGTTGTTAATCTTTGGATTATCTACCAAAGAAACCAATAATTTTTCTCCAACCGAATGAAACTAAACTAACTGCTAGTACTGCTCCACCTGCTAAAGCTAAATTAGCGATAACGCTACCTGTTGCAAAATCTGCTGCTGTTAATGCTGTCATTGTTATGTCCTTAAATAAAATTTGTGAAATGTAAGTAAACGCAGATACACTTCATCAATTCAATTTTTCTTTTTTCTTTTCGTGGAAATATCTATCTAGTGGCAGATATTTAGACTTTTCTTATTTCTTATTTACAGCCTCACGCACTTTCGTTTGTGTACTCATTTTTAAAAATTACAGTCTTACATATCTAACGAACTGAGATATCTTCTGTATTTTTAAAAATCGAGTCGAAAGGTTGAGGACTTACAAGAGGTACGGACTCCATGCCTCAAATGATTACTTTATTTCAATAATCTCATTTTCATCTTGGATATTTAAAATATCACCATCTTTAGAGTTATAATTTATAAATAAATCTTTACCTACTAACTCATTGTATTTTTGAACTAATTGAGGTAATTTATCATCTGTACTTGCTAATTTAACAATTTGAGAAGTTGCTCTTTGAACTGGTATTTTGATACCGTTTAAGTCTTTTAAGATTGTAGATTTCATTATAAATTTAAGTCTAATACTTGCACCGTATGGTCTTTTAGTATCTTGCATAATTCCACTTGCTGTGAAGTCTATACCATCTAATGTTCCATATAAGAAGTTACCATGTTCGATTACTTGAATTGGTTTAACTGAGTTTGAATTTGAAGCTGTTGTTTTATCTGTTGACATTTTGTTTTCCTTGTTTTTTTTAATCGATTTATACCTTTACGGCTACGACTAATATATTTTTTACCCCATGAACCAATAACGCTAGATTAGGGGTACTAAACTAGCGAGTGAATATGAAAACCCACTAATAAATCCAAGATTAATTTTTGGACTTGTTAGAGAGTTATTAAGTGAACTTAATAAGTCTTTCTTTTTCCCGTACTAGAAGATTTAAAACTCTTTGTTTCAAGTCAATTTTATTTCTGATTGAAAGTAGTATTTGTCTATATTTATAGAAAGATTTTTTATTTGATTTTTTTTGTAAAAATGTTGCAAAAGAGTCTAATTTGTTGAATCTATTAATTTGTGTTTGAGTAACTTGAATTTGATTATCTAATGTTTGTATTTCATTTTCTGGTGTAACTTTATTTCTGTTTTGAATCTCTGTTTTAATTGCTCTTAGTACTGGTAAAATTTCATCATGTAATTCTAAATCATCATTTTCAATTGCTTCACCTAATGAATCGTAAACAGTTGAATATAAATCATGTAATTCTGAATTAGTTAAATTTTGAATATTTGTTTTATTTTGATAAAATGGTGAGTTAGACTGTTTGTTTGATTGCATTTTGTTACCCCAAGTAATAAACTGCTCTAATTATACAGATTATCTGAATATATGTCAATAGGAAATACAGAAATTATGAATAATTTTGAAAAAATTATATTAAATCTTAAGGAAGCACTAAAAATAGGCTCTGATAAAGAATTGTCAATAAGATTAAATATGAAAACAAATACATTTAGTGAGAGAAAAAGAACTAATTCAATACCTCATAATGAAATATTAGAGTTGTGTATTACAGAAAATCTGAATCTAAATGAAATTTATACAGATAATAAAGTTATAAAAAATGAGATAAATTTTAAAGAAGAAATTATTAATAATTTAGAGCTGTTAAATAAAAATCAAATCAAATATATTTACCACATTACAGAAGCAGAGAAATTAAAGAATGCCTAATATCGCAGATAATTTAATACAAGGACTTTTACAACTTTGGTATTTACCAATTATATTAATAGTTTTTCTTGGAATTAAAATATTTTTATTAAGATTAGAAAAGAAGTTTAAACAAAAAAGAAATATGGATAATCATATTAAAGAAGTAGAAGCAAGAAGAGAAAGTAAATTAAAAGAAATGCTAGACAAGCAACACAATGGAGAAGAAAGAAAAAAAAGACAAAGAGATTTTTATATAAAGAATGAAGAAAAAGGTATAAATTTAGAATTACTAACTGGAAGAAAATTTGAAGAACTAGGATATAAAGTTGAATATAATGGTTTAGAAAAAGGAAAACTTGACGCTGGAATAGATTTAATTTGTACTAAAGAAAATGAAATTTTATTGCTTCAATGTAAAAACTACAGTAAACCTAAATCAATTACTCATGAGCATATAAAAATATTTCATAGTAATGCAATGAAATATATAAAAACAAATAATTTAGATGAAAGAAATACAAAGCTTAAATATGTGATACCAAATAAAGAAGTATTAGATATTTCAGCTATAAAAGTATTGATGAATGATTTTTATAATTGTAAGTATGTTGTAGTTTAGAGCTACTAAATTACAATCAAATTAAATATGTTTATCACATTACAGAAGCAGAGAAATTAAAAAGAATTTTATAAAAAATTAAAAATGAGTCATTTATGAGTCATTTCGTCGATATAATTGTATATAAAAATTTAAAGGAGTAGTAAGCAGTTTGTTAAAAAATTTATATAAAAAAATAGATACTACATCAAAGACTAGATTTGCAACATCTAGAAGACTTAATTTACATGCGAAATTATCAACTTATAGTATAGTGCTTTTATCTCTATTATTAATATTAATTTCACTTATGCAAGCATTTAAAATAGGAACTAATATAGATAATCCTAAAATTGTATTAATTCAAATTTTTTCTTCTGTGACAATTTTAGTTTATTCTTTATTAATAGAAAAAAATGATTATTCAAATCGTTCGGGGAAATTATATTCATGTGCAGCTAAATTAGGAAAATTAAAACAAGAAATTTTTCCTTATGTTAACTTTGAAGATAATCACATAGATATGGAAGCAAATAATACACTTAAATTATATAATGATTCAAAAAAAGAATATCATGAAATATTAGATCTATATGAAACACATTCTGTTAATGATTTTAAAGCAGATTATAAAATTGCTAAATTAGAAATGAATGATAAATTTTCTTTAAAATGGTGGAAACACTTTACATATAGATTAGAAATGATTTTAATGTATTCAATAAATTTTAGTGCATATGTTTTAATTCTAAGTTTTGTTTGTTTTTTATTATTTTGGATTTGGTAAATAAATTTATATAGAGATAATTACTCTTTAAAATAATTAATACCTTAGATATTACATATCTATTTGGAGTAACACATGGCAGATACAGAACTTTTAGAAGTAGCATTTTTTTTATCTAAATATGGCAAAGATAATCCACCTAAGTTTTTAAATATGAAAACATGGAATGAAGCTTATGATTTATTTAATTATCAATTAAATGAAAATAAAACTAATGAAGAATTTAGAAATAGCTTAAAAAATTTTAGAGATCATTTTGATAGTCATTTAAATAATTCAAGAATTGGTTGGATGAAAGATGGTAAACCAGAAAAACTATCATCTGAAGCAAAAGAAATTTTTGAAAAGCTAGATAAATTATCTGATTTAGATATAACTGAATTGATTAAGAAATATATGCCTATTACATTTGATAAAAGTAAAAGAAAAGATTTATATTGGTCATTTGATATAAATACATTTAGACTTATTGGATCTCAACTTATTTCTGATAAATTTACGGCTATTATTGAACTTGTAAAAAATTGTTATGATGCAAATGCTACAGAAGTAAAACTAGATTTTATTAATCCTTCAACACTTGAAAACGCTAGAATTATACTTAAAGATAATGGACATGGTATGAATTCTAACCAAATAGAAAATTCTTGGATGAGAATAGGTACAAATTTCAAAAGAGAAAAAGAAAGATCTGAAGAACCATTTAATAGAGTTTTTTTAGGTGAAAAAGGTATAGGTAGATTTGCTATAGAAAAATTAGCTGATAAAGTTGTGTTAAAATCAAGAGAATTAAATAATCGTATAAATATTTTAGAAATAGACTGGAGTATTTATAATGATATAAGTTTAAAAAATCTGAATACTGAAAATTTCACCTCTATTCCTAATACTTTTTATTCAATAGATAACACTAATGAGAACTATATTAGAATTAATGATGAAATAGATGAACATGGAACAATATTGGAATTCTCTAATTTAAAAGATATTTGGACAGTTCATGATATTAAGCGTATAAAACAAGAACTATCTAAATTTATTTCTCCTATTGGAAAAGAGTTTAATGAGAATGAATTCAATATTTCTATTAGAACAAGAAAAAGTGATCAATTTGAATCAACGATTGAATATGAAAAAGTATTAAATGATTCACTAAAATATGCTTCATTTCATGTAAGTATAGATTTTAATAAAAACAAACAAGAAGAATTATATTTTAATAATGATACAGGTGAAATAGAAATAAAAGAAAATGATATATATGATTTTGGACCCGTAAAATTAAAAATTTATTATTATGATCAATATGCAAAAAAAAGATTTTCAGCAGCATATAAAGGTGAAGATGTAAAACTCGATGGCTTTAAAATTTATAGAGACAATATAGTAACTACACCATTTATAGAAAAGGCAGATGTATTATTATCTGATGAAAAAAAAGGGATATCAAGAAATAGAGATGTTTTAGGATTAGATAGTCGTAGATATTCAGGCTTTTTTGACAAAATAAGTTCACGAGATTATATAGGATTTATAGAAATAACTAAAGAACACAATCCAGGCATAAAAGATTTAACTAATAGACAAGATTTTGAGAACACTCCACAATTTAAAAAATTTAAAGATTTTATTATTAAGCAAATAGAAGCAGTTGAATTAAAACTTAATTATAAAAAAGAACAAGAAAGAACTGAAGATACAAAAAAGTTTATTGATTCAGTTAGCATAGCAAATAATATTCTAACTAGTTTAAAAAAACTTGATACGAAAGAACATAATACTAATCCTATAAAAGATGAAGTAAAAGAACTTGTAAAAAATATTAAACTTGGTAAAAATGAAATAGAGAATTTGAAACAAGATCTTGAAAAAGAAAAAGAAATATTTACAAGACTTATCTCTCTACAAGAATTTGCAGCTGCATTATCACATACTGTAAGAAATTCTGTAGAAATTTTAATTGATTATTCTGAAGCATTATTAAGAGAAACTGCTCAAGATACTTTTGGATATGAGATTGCAGTTGAGATTGATAAAGAAGTTAATATGTTAGTTGACTTAGTTAATTATATGCTTGATTATGCAAATTCAGGTAAAAATATAAAAAAATTTGATATCTCAAAATTTATTATTGATACATTTAATGCTTACAATAAAACATTTGAGAAATCTGATATAAAATCCGATATATCTAATATTAATTATACACTAATGATTAATCATAATAAAATTTTAATAAAAGAGATATTCGATAATTTGATATCAAATTCAATTAGATCTTTAAATAAAATTACTAATAGAAAGAAATATATCAAATGTACTACCTTATTAGAAAAAAAAGAATTTATTATTATATTTTCTGATAATGGAGTAGGTATTGATTCTAAAATTAAACATAAAATTTATGATTTAAGATTTACTACTAATTCTGAATCTGGTGGAGCAGGAATAGGTTTATATAAAATAAAAACATCATTGAAAACATTACATGGAAATATTGAGTTAATTGAACCGGAATTTGAAGAAGGTTGTACATTTAAAATAACTATACCATTGGGAGAATAAATAATGAGAAATATTAATTTAGTATTTGTTGATGATGAGTTGAATAATCCTGTAAGAATTAAATTAATCAAAAAAAAATATGATAATGAATTTATTGAGACACATTGTTTTGATGAATCTGATACTGGATTAGCTTTTGTTCTTAGTTTTGAAAAACCTACTATTCTAGTTTTAGATTTAAAAATGAGAGATTCAGAATTACAAGGTATAGAAATACTAAAAAAAATAAGAGAGACAAAAAAGAAAATTCCAGTAATAATTAAAAGTGGAAATAATGAAATTACAAATGAAGATTTTAGAGAATTAATTAATAATGATATTTCTTTCTTTATAAAAAAAGCTTCTCGAGGTAATGAAAAAGATGAAGAAAGAGAAGAAGAAAAAAGTATTCATATTGCAATAAAATCTATTATGAAAAATGTATCAATGGCATTAGAAGAATACGTCAATCGTAGAAAAGATAAAGATAAAATTATGATTATGAGTAAAAGTGGTAATAAAATATCTTTATCTGAAATGTTAGATCATGTTAATAATGAAACGAATATTGGTATTGATTTTGAGAAATCAATATATAAATTATCAATAGAATTACTTCAAGAAAAAAACTGATGAATTACATATTAGTTGCGTATGAAGATACTGGAGACTTAAAAGATTATTTTATTAAAGCAAGAAATAATTTAAATGATTTTTTGCTTAGTTTAGATAAAAGAATTCTTAATGATATTAAAAAGAATTGTGATTCGAATAGTTTTATAAAAAATTGTATTGTTCAATCAGATGAAAAATTAAATTTGATTTTTCATTCTCATGGAGATGAAACTTCAATACTAGATAATAATAATATTGAATTTTTAAATTATCAAATGGATTTATCAACTATAAAAATTAATATTTTTTACTCTACGGCATGTGAAACAGCTAAAGGAAAATTAAAAAGTAAAATAATTAAGCAGTCTAATATTTTTTTTGGTTATAACTCAATTGCATATGTTGTAGTAGGCAATGATAATATAAAAGACACATTTATAGAATGTGATAATTTTTGTATAAAACAAATAGCTTTGGGTTTTGTAAATAAAGATTTATTAGAAATTAAAACAGATCAATTTTTTAAGAATCAAATTGAGGAGTTTATAAAAAAAGATTTAATAGTTGAAGCAATTTTATTAATGCATAATAAAGAATCAATTGAAATTCATTAATACTTCAATATTCTATCAAAAATAGCTTTTGCTAAAAGAGGTGGAACTGCATTTCCAATCTGCTGCTGTTTATAACCCAAAGGACCTTGAAATATAATATGGTCTGGAAAGCTTTGTAATCTAGCAGCTTCTCTCAAAGATAATCCTCTATGTTCATCAGGATGAATTAACATACTTTTTCTATAGTTAGCTATTACCACAGATGGTTTTTTTGAATCTAATCTTCTATATATACCACTATGCATATTTTTAGTATCTTTATAGTTTAGCATTAGTTCAGGAGGTATGCTCTGCCAATTATTACCTTGTTCTATATGTTTATATCTATCTATAATATATTCTTTATTTTTAGTTACTATATTTTGAGTTGGAGCTTTAGATTTTTTTCTCATTAATTTTAAAAATTGTGTATCTGGATTCTTTGTATATTTACAAATTTCTCTTTTTTCACCATTTGCTAAGTTTTTAGGTAAATCTGATAAAGCTTCTTCTACAGTTATATGAGGAGTTTTTTTCATAGAATCAAAATCAAAAGTAATTCCGTTTCTATTACCTACTATAAAGAATCTATTTCTTTTTTGTGGTACACCAAAATCAGCAGCGCATAAAACTTTTGAATTTGTTGTATAACCTAATGCTTTAAATTCATTTTCTATATTCTTTGCAAAGTTACCATTATCAAAAGATTTAAACCCCTCAACATTTTCAAACAAAAACCATTCAGGTTCTAATTTTTCTAAAAATCTAAAATATTCTTTAAACATCCAATTATTTGGATTATCTAAATTTCTTGTTTTAGTGTTAGATATTGAGAAACCTTGACAAGGTGGTCCACCAATAAGGATAAAAGGATTTTTTATATCATATTCAAGTGGATTAACATTTCTTATATCTTTGTTTTGTACATTTGTTTCTTTATGGTTTTGTCTAAATGAATCAGCAGCGTATTTATCATATTCAACAGCAAGAACAGTTTCTATACCAGACATTTCTGCCCCAATACTAAGTCCTCCTGCTCCACTGAAAATATCAACTGCTGTTTTTTTCATCATTTTCCTATTTTATAGTATGTTTTTTTGTATTTTATAAAAATAAAAATAAAATCTAGCTGCGAAAATTCTTAATTTTTATTTAATTTGAAACAATTAAATTGAAATAAACATCCAACCAGTTTTATTTAATTTATTGAAGTTAAGTTCTTTATATATTTTTTCTAAATCTTTATTATCAGGTAAAAGAACGATATATTTTAAACCTATATTTTCTTGAATATCTTTTGCGATTGAAATAACTAATTCAATTAAATATTCTGATGTTTTTACATTGTCTAATTCTTCTAAAACTAAACCTCTATATTTTTTACTTACAAATAAGAAATCAATTTGTAGAGCAGGAAAATCTTCTATTGAAGTCGCAGAGATAGAGATAAGTCCTAGATTTTCATTATCTTTTTTAAGTACATAAAGAACTGTTTTTGATTTTTCTACTCTTTTACAAATATCTTTTATAAAAAGTGTTTCTCTGTGTTTTTGTTCAAGTAAATCTGAAAGTTCTAAAGATTCTAAAAGTTTTTTTGAAAGTTGATATTCAGTAGTAATACTATTATATTTTTTAATTTCTATCAAGTTGATACTATACGATATTATATTTTCTAGAAGTTGCTTTTTTAATTAATTTAGTATTTACTGGAGTATTAACTAATTTATCTCTTTCATTACTTGAAAGCTTTTTTGGTGGAACAATAGTAATAACTTTATCGTTTTTAATTGATAATGCCATATTAAATTTTCCTTTATTTTTTTATGTGACATTGTATCATATCTCTTGAAAAATGTAAAATAAAAATATTTATATGAAATAATCATTTAGGGACAAAATAAGGGACAAAAAACTAAGAATTAGAAGAAATTTGAATTAGTAAATTGTAATAAAATTGAATATACTACCCTACTTTACAGTAAATAAGAGAAATGTAGTGTCTTCATAATATACTCTTATTTGCACCTAATAACTCCATATGTTTATCATTTAAGTTTATTTTACACTCTTAAGTGTAAAGATGATGTTAATCATTCATAAATTTAAAAGTTAAATATGTTAGAATCCGTTTTTAAACTATTATATATTTAAAGGTGTTTTGTGTCTATTTTTGCTTTACAATCTCTAGCTGGTGGTTTTCTAGATGAGGATTTAGAAAATTTTAATAAAAGATTTGATGACTGGTGTATTCAATTTGAAAGTTATGAAGATGCAATGGATATAGTGCAAACTCTTGAAAATCAAGAAGCTATAGATGTTGTCGAAATAACGCCATTAAGTTATCCAAAATATTTTTTTACAAATTTACAAGGTACTATTTATGCAACACGACAGATTGAAGATAAAATTATTTGTGTTGTAGAACCATTCATGGGTTCTAATTTTAGAATTGCAATATGTGATCTTAAAACAAGTAATGTAAGATTAACCAAAACCCACTACAAAAGTATTCCAAGTGCTGAAGGTGCTTTTGCGAGTTTTAGTGAGTAGTTATAATCATAATAAACTCTTATTTGTATTACTAACTTCTTTTTCTAAAATTTATTCCAATACATCAGGTTTTCCTATATAAAAACCTTGTGAGAAATCTACATCTATATTTTTTATTATAGAAAAAATATTTTCACTACATACAAATTCTGCAATTGTTTTTGAACCCATTTTTTTAGCAAAATCTACAATTGTTTCTACAATAATTTGATGTTTTTTATTCTCTTCTATATTTTTTATCAAAGAACCATCTATTTTAATATAATCAACATTTAATTTTAAAATATGCTCAAAATTTGAATATCCTGTTCCAAAATCATCTATTGCAATTTTTGCTCCAAGTGATTTTATTTGAGTGATGAAACTTTCAACTTCATCATAATTTTCTATTCCTTCAGATTCTAATATTTCAAAAACAATTCTTGAAGCAGTGTTTGTTTTTATTATTGTACTTATGATTTCTTGAACTGTATTTGCATCTTTAATATCATCGATTGATAAGTTCACAGAAAAAGTCTCTGTTCTATCTTTGAAAGTATTACAAGATTGATGAATAACTTCTTTTGTAATATGAGAATAAAGTTTCATCTTTTTTGCTATCGGTAAAAAACTCAAAGGTGGAACTATTTGGTTATTACTATCAATCATTCTAACTAATGTCTCATATTTATTGATTTCACCTGTTTTGGTATCCATAATTGCTTGATAATGGCAAATTATTCTATTGTCAAGTAATGCTTCTCTTATTGAAGTTGCCATTGCGATATTTTGTTTATATTTTTCTTCTATATTTGCATTTTCTTCATAAATTGAAATTTTTACTTTTTGTTCCCTTGCATAATGAACTGCAATATCTGCTTTAGTAAGAAGTCTATCTTTAGCTTTTGCAATTCCTGCTGATAATTGAATATGGATATTTTCATCTTCTATATGAAATAACTCTTCTTCAAATAGTGATAAAAGATTTTCAACATTATGTTTAATCATATCAACAGAAATATCTTCATAATACAAAATAGCAAACTCATCCCCATCTATTCTATAAGTTTCTAAATCTAATTTTAAAAACCAAAGAGCAATGTCTTGTAAGATTTTATCTCCATTTTCCGTACCAAAAAAATCATTAACTTCTTTAAATTCATCTATATTAAAAATAACACAAGCTGTTGGTGATTTCATATTTATATCTAAAAGTATTTTTTGCCTATTTGGTAATGATGTAAGTTGGTCAAAATATGCGAGTTTTTCATTCTGTTTTTCCAATGAAACTTGAGCTGTAATATCTCTTCCACTTCCAATAGTTCCTATTAGATTTCCATCTTCATCATGTAAAGGGGCTTTATTTACATCTAAATAAACTAGTTCTCCTTTAATATTTCCATACTCTTCAAATCTCATTGGTTTCATGTTTTCAAGAACTATATAATCAGAGTTAAAACATAACTCTCCAAAAGTGTGCCATTGTTTATTTTCAGGATATTTATTTCTCTCTCTTGTTGCAAAAAAAACATCAAAATTACCTATTACTTCGTCAGGTGTTGCCATCAAAAGATTTTTACAAATAGAATCATTTGCATATAAATATCTGCCTTCTAAATCTTTTGCCCATAACATATCTGGTAAATGTTTTGAAATAAGTTTTAAGAAATTATCTGTTTGTAAAGTTGAATTCATAAAGTTGTGCCTTAATAAAAGAAGTAATAAAAAAATAATAATAATTTTAATATATTTTATATGGCTAATTAATAGCTAATGCAGTGATTATACTATAATTAAATAAAAATTATTTGATTTTATAATTTTTATTATAATAATTTAAATGAGGGGAAATATAAGATACACAATATTTTAATAACTGTGTATCTTAAATAAGTTTTTAATTAGAACAATTAATTTCTCTGATTTTATTCAATAAATCAAATACTATTTCAATGTTTTTTTCTATCTCTTTTGTTGTAGCAAATATTTGTTCATTTTCAGCATTATCTGCATATAGATAAACTGTTTTTTGCACAAATTCATGTACATTTTTGTGAGCATCTTTTAAATCTTGCCACTCTTTTGTTTTTGCAAAATGTTTATCTTCATTTGAATCTATCCATTTCCCTAAATTACATTCATGGTCATTTTTAACTGTAAATTTAAATCCCTCTTTACATTGGGCAAAATTTGTATTTTTAAAATTGATATGATCTGATTTTAATCTATTAATATCAATTATTAAATTTGTATCACAAACTCTTTTATGTGCATTTCTATCAAAACTTGTTTGATTTATTGTACTTTGTAAGTGTGTCACTAAAGTTGATGTTTTAACTGCCATATCATTTATCGTTGAAGCTAATGCTGCATTTTGTTGAGTTGCTTGATCAAGAGAATTAACTGTATCATTAATTTGAGCCATTGCTCTTTGTTGCTCTTTTGAAGCTGTGGCAACATCTTCAATTAGTTTTGTTGTTATAACAATATTTTCATTTAATTCATTATAACCTTCAATCATTTTAGAAGTAATATCTTTCCCTTCTTTTGCTTTTACTGTTGCATTTGAAACTATTGTTTTTATCTCATTTGCTGCATCTGCACTTCTACTTGCAAGATTTCTTACTTCTGCTGCAACTACTGCAAATCCACGTCCAGCTTCTCCAGCTGTTGCTGCTTCAACGGCTGCATTTAATGAAAGAATATTTGTTTGGAATGCAATTTGATCAATTACAGAAATAGCTTCATTTATTGCAAGTACTTGATTATTTATCTCTTCCATAGAAATCGCTGTTTTATGAGCTAAATCTTTTCCAGTATTACTTGATTTTGTAACATTTGTTGCATATAAAGCCATTTTAACTGCATTTTCACTACTTCTTGAAACTGTTGCAGAAATCTCTTCAATTGCAGCAGCTGTCTCTTCAAGCGATGCTGCTTGAATATTAGATGAATTACTTAATTTTTTAGATGCATTTTCTAACTCACTTGCACTATTAGTCAATTCATTATTTGATTTTTCTATTAAACACATAACTTCATTAATTGAAGATTGCGTAACTTTTGCCCCACTTAATAAAGAAGCAACCATTCCAGTTAGGTTTTCAATATGTGGAATTTGATAATCATATTTTGCATTTGATAAAGCAACCAATGTTTCACTTAAAATTGTAAGATTTTTTTGCATTCGCGCTATCATGCTGTTAATCTCTTTTACTAAAGAATTAACACCCTCAGAATTTGCAGTTCCTTTTATTCTATCGTTTAATAATCCAGCATTAACTTTTCCAATTATTTGTCTTGATTCTTCAATAACAATATAATCTTGAATTAAACCTTTTTCTATAGAATCTAAATAATTATTAAAACTATTTACTACATCACCAATTTCATCATTTGATTTGATTTCAATTCTTGAACTTTGAGATCCATTATTTGAACTAATTGCATCTATAGAATTTTTCAGATTAAATATTGGAGTTAAAATATTATTTTTCATATTTACTAAAGAAATAATCATTGTAATTAATAAAGCAACAACTAAGATAATTAAAGCAACCCAAATAATATAAGATGCATGATCAATAGCAATTTGAATAGTTTCTTTTGGTTCTGAAATAAGAGCAATTCCCAGTTTTTTACCATTAAAATCAACTATATCCATGTATGTATAAAAATATTTTTCTGACATTAAATATTTATCATTAAATAGTTTGTTGAAGTCTATCTTTTTACTATCTTCTAAAAAGTCTTTATTAATAAATTTTTGAGAAATTAGATAATCATTTAATTTATTCTCAGCTTTTACTTCAGAAACTGCTAATTTACTATCCATTAAAAGTAAAAAAGCTTTACCTTGTTCATCAAATGAAGTTGCAACAGAATTTATTCCTTGCATAAATTCCATAGAACCTACATGTTTTTGTTTGTCATCAAATATTGGAACAACAGATCGAACACTTAATCCTGCATCTCCCACTTCAAAAGTATTAACAGCAACTTTTTCTTGATTTACTTTTACAACACTTGCTCGAAAAGAAGTTAAATCATCCCCGAATTTTTCTGCTTTCCATGATCTTAAAAAAGAGTGATTGTCTTTTGTATGAATATGAATTTGAATATTTTGAAAAGGTGTAGATTTTTTCATATTATCAGAAAGTGTAGCTAATGTATTTATAGCTAATTGTCTATTATTTGTAGCAAGAGCTTCTTTAATTGAAGAATCATTTGAAATAGAAATTGCATTTGAAATCCCTGCTTCAAACTTTGCTTCAATTTTAATTTTTGATAAAGTATTTAGTTCTACTCTAACATCATTATAAACTTCTTCCGTTAAATCATTTTTATATTTATTTAATATAAAATAACCTATAACTAAAACTAATATTGTCACTATAATATTTATTAAAGTAAACTTTTTCCCTATTGTTAAATCTCTCATTTCTATCCTTCTGCAAAAATAACAAATATTCTATTATTTTATTTTAAAAATAAAGGTTAAAAGAGCCATAAAATAGGAAAAAATAATTTTATCCCATAGGATATAATATTTCTTTTTGGATAATTTCTATTTTTGAAAAAAGTTCATCATCAATTTTATATTTAAATGCTGCTAAAGATTCATCTAATTGATTAAGTGTTCTAGCTCCAATAATTGTAGAAGCCACAAAATCAAAATGTTTAGAATAAGCAACAGCTAATGTTACAGGTGAAATTCCATATTCCCTTGCTAGTTCAATATATTTAGCAGTTGCTGCAATTGTTTTATCATTTACAAATCTTGTTGCTTGGGCTTGAACTCTTGGACTTTCATGTTTCATATAAGCTGTGAATCTTGCATCTTCAGGGTAAAAAGCATTATTATATTTTCCACTTAAAACTCCACCACCAATTGGAGAGTATGGAAGTAAAGAGATGTTTTCTTTTTTACAAACAGTTGATAATTCATCTAAAAATCTAGGATTTAAAAGTGAAAAATTATTTTGAATAGATTCAAATCTAGTCAGATTTTTATTTTTTGAAGTTTCATTTGCTTTTGTTAAACCATAAGCTGTGTCATTTGAACTTCCAATGTATCTCACTTTTCCTTCACGAACTAACTCATCAAAAGCTTTTAAACTCTCTTCAATAGGCACAATTGTATCTGGCCAATGCATTTGATAAAGGTCTATATAATCAGTATCTAGTCTTTTTAAACTTCCTTCAATTGCTTTTTTTATATGAAAAGAATCAATTGCAGTTAAACCATGACGTGTTGGTGGAACAAACCAACCTGAAGCTGCTCCACTTACTTTTGTAGCAAGGATTATAGAATCTCTTGGTTTTGTTTTTAGCCACTCTCCAACGATTAATTCTGTTGTTCCTTCGTATGATTTTTTTGGTGGAACTGGATAAATCTCAGCTGTATCATAAAAATTTATTCCACTATCATATGCTTTATCTAAAATTTTAAAAGCTTCTTGTTTTGATGTACTTGAACCAAAAGTCATAGTTCCCATACAAATAGAACTAACTCGAAGTCCACTTTTTCCTATATATCTAAAATCCATAATATTTCCTTCATATTTTTAATAAAATTCATTATAACAATTTTAGAAAAAATGTAAATTAAATTTTATTCCATTATACAAATTTCTTTTTTCTTCATATGAATTATTGTTTGTCTAGCAACCAATAAAACTACAATAGTTGTAACTATCATCAAAAAATAACCTAAAAATGAGTAAAACCAATAGTTTGTTAATTCATACATCAAAATAGTTGCAAGTGTAATGGCAGCCATTGGAAAAGTAAACGCCCACCAAGAGATAAAAAACTTAATATTTATAAAATTTTTATACATAACAAAAACTAAAATTGTAAAAAACAGACCAAGATTAAACAAAATTTGTGCAAAAAAATCCAAGTTTCCAGTTAATTTTATATAAGAGATAAATCCAATTGCTGGAGGTGCAATCAATATAAAAAGTGTTGGCATAAATTTTGGCATAAACTGCGCATGAAAAATGATTCTATTTAAAATAATTGCA
>Ga0310040_1001496_pt1 | contig 16871 bp, 14 predicted proteins | sample EPASupsiteHSE623_FD_200237 | JGI IMG/M metagenome (GOLD analysis project Ga0310040, IMG submission 200237) | Bioremediated contaminated groundwater from EPA Superfund site, New Mexico - Sample HSE6-23 (v2) (version 2) | ecosystem: Environmental > Aquatic > Deep subsurface > Groundwater >... | reverse complement strand
CAATTCAACGCGTATGTGGAGATGTCCGTCGCAAACGAGCCGTTCTCTCCCAGCAAAGCGGAGTCCTCAAAGTTGAGTGCCTGCGCAAGGCTGGAGTCGTACATCGAGTAGTTGTTGCCGTTCCAGTTGAAAATCAACGCGTTCAGTGCCGTGTCCTTCACCGTAATCGCCGCGGTGATGTTTGGCCTTGATGTGCTTCCAAAGCCGTCTACAGGAGAGCTGGGCAGGAATTGCGGCTTTACTCCCGGCACGTAGTAGGACGGGTCGAGCGCCACTCCTGCGGCTTTCAGCTGCGCGTCAAGGGTGTTGTCCGCCTGCGCCAGCGAGCCCTGCATCATGTACGTTATCGTGATTACTACCAAGAGGACTCCCGAAAGCATCAGGATATACTCGAAGGCTCCCTGGCCTCTGCGCAGCGCCATGATTCAGATTTCTGCACAGTAGTATTTAGCGTTGCGCTTGGCACTGAAGTTTAAACCCTTTTCAGCACGGCCAGGGAACCTGGCAGTACTTCACTGTCCGCGTCTCGCTTGAGCCGTCCTTGCGGTACCCTCCGCTTGCATAAACCGTGTAGTTGTACGTGCCGTACGCAAGCGACTCGTTGCGGTAGTCGAAGAGCCACACATTGGGCGTGTACTTGTACAGGTTGGTCCGGTACTGCATGTTGATTTCGGAAGCGGAGAGTGCGCGGTTCCACACTCTCACCTCGTCGATGGTGCCGTTGAAGTAGTTGTTCTGGCCCCCGCAGTGGGTTATCGCGCCTATGTGCGGCTGGTCATTGGCGCTTGCGTAGTATATCGTCCCTGAAGGTATGCTTCTGCTTGCTGCCAGCGTGCCGTCCAAGTACAGTGCCATGGTCTTTGTGGCGTTTGAAAACACCGCGGTCATGAAGTAGAACCGCCCCAGGCTTATCGGGGCGGGTGCAGTCACTCCGCTTGAAGTGCTGCTGCTGTGGTATGCGCTGAAGCCCAGGCTTCCTGTTTGGCTGATGGTGGCTTTCCATCCGTAGTCGTCGTTGGCGACTATGGGCGACTGCTTGCAGGTTGTGCCCGCGGAGTAGTAGCCCGCGAGGCTGAACCACGCGGAAACCGTGAAGTCCTGGTTCGTAAAGTCAAAGTACCCGTTGTCCGGGAAGTCCACTACGTCATCTATCCCGTCGAAGCTCATCGCCGAACCCCATTTGCCGTTCGCGTTCCAGTCTGCGTGCTTGGCGCGTCCGACGTTGTAATGGGCAAGGACTTCGGAAGACGACAGCGAGCGGTTGTGGATCGCCACCTCGTCGAAAGTGCCCTCGGTATAGTCGTGCACCTTGTTGCTTGCAGGCGCAGTGGCCACCCAGTGGTACGCAGCGCCCATGGAAATCACCGGCGAGCCGTACGACCACGTCTGGTACGGCGCGAAAGAGGCGGTCTCGCCGGCTTTCACCCCGTTCACGTAGAATGCAGCGTATCTGGTCATCCTGTTGAAGACGCTGGTTATGTGGTACCAGTTGCCCGGCACAAGCGTTGACGTGCCAAGCGTAACCGTGTTCGCATCCGGCCTCAGGTAATACGCGTACAGAGTGTTTCCCGAAAGGGTAAACCAGCTTCCCGGCGCGCCGTCGCCCAGTATGTTGTATGAAAAGACCGTGCCGGATTGGCTCCTTGCGTGCTTGTACCAGAACTCGGTGGTCACGTGGGGCCAGGTAAATCCGCTTGAGCTTGCGGTTATGATGTCGTCGGTGCCGTCGGTGTATATCCCTGCCCCGCTCTTTCCATCGGACCAATTCGTGCCGGCAAGCCCGCCGTTGTGGCCGAACCGGCTCTCGTCGTATGCGACGCTTCCGGCGTTCTCGTCCATGTGCAAAAGCAGTACCGTGTTCCCGTAAATCGTCCCGTTTACCCCATAGTTTGAGACGTCAACTGCCTTCGAGGCGGAGTCGCCTATCCGGTCCGCGTCGTCGAAGTTCAAGGCAAGTACAAGCGACTGGTCGTAAATCGAGTAGTTCGCGCCGTTCCAATTGTACTTGAGCTCGTAAAGCTGGGCGTCCTTCACAGTAATCAGCGCCGAGATGTTCGGCCTGGCCGTGCTTCCTGCGCCATCTGCCGGAGAGTTAGGCATGAACTGCGGCTTTGCCCCTGGCAGGTAGTACGAAGGGTCGAGCGCGACCCCCGCGGCCTTCATCTGCGCGTCAAGCGTGTTGTCGGCCTGCGCCAGCGAGCCCTGCATCATGTACACGATGGTGATGACAACAAGTAGCACTCCTGAAAGCATGAGTATGTATTCAAAGGCGCCTTGGCCTCGATGCCGTGCCATGATTCAGTTTTAGGCACTATGATATTTAGCGTTGCGCTTGGAAATGAAATTTGTCATTCAGCACGGCCACGCAAGCTGGCAGTACTTCACGGTCCTAGTCTCGCTTGCGCCGTCCTTGCGGTACCCGCCGCTTGCGTAAACCGTGTAGTTGTACGTGCCGTACGTGAGCGCGTCGTTGCGGTATTCGAAGAGCCAAGCATTGGGGTTGTACTTGTACAGGTTGCTCCGGTACTGCATGTTGACTTCAGACGCGGGGAGCGCACGGTTCCAGATACGCGGCTCATCTATGGCGCCCTGGTATAGGTAGCCGTTGGGCAGGCGTCCCAGGTAGGCGTTGCTGTTTGAGAATGCAATCCTTTTGCCTGGATAGCTGGAAGTTGCCGCAAGGGCGCCGTCGACGTAGACCCTGAGGTCGGTCCCGTCGAAAGTTCCCGCGACGTAGTGCCAGGCATCCGCGTTCGAAACCCCTCCAGGCACCGATACGCCCATTGACGTGCCGTCCTTTGCCCACAGCCTGAAGTAGAAGTCGTTTCCCCAACCCCAGGTGAGGGAGTAGGGTGTTGACGCGCTAGTGTATGTCGAGTCGCCCTTTACTATCACTGGCTGGTCGTGGCATCCTGGATAAGTTATCGGCGGGCCGGGGTTGGTGGTGCAGGGCATCTGCTCCTTTTTGGTCCACGCTGAAACGGTGATGTTGCCTGTTATGTTGACGCTTGCCGAGTTGGGGATTACCACCTGGTCGTCTATGCCGTCGAACTTCATCGCGCCGTTCCATTTCCCGTTCGGGTCCCAGTTGGCGTGCTTGGCTTTTCCTGCGTTGTAGTGGGCGAGGACTTCGCCGGACGGCAGCAACCGGTTGTAGATGCCGACCTCGTCAATGGAGCCATTCCAACGTTGGCCGACATTTAGCGACGAAAGCGTCCTCGACCTAACAGCCAAAAGCGCGCCGCTTGACCCGCGGCTTACCCCATCAACATAGACTGTCATGTACCCGCCGACTTTCCAAGTGTAACAGACGTGGTGCCAGGAATTCGGCGAGAGGGCTGCAGAACCAGCCTGGATATTGTTGTTTGTAGGAATCTCATACCAGTATAACGTGTTGGGCGCCGTGACATCATCGTAACCCTTGGAGAACAGCCACTGCGACCCATCACTCCAAACAGCAACCGCAAGCCGGTGGTACTTGGAATCAGAAGGGCCGTTGACCGCATTGACCCACATCTCCAGCGAGCCCTCCGCATCAACGTCAAGGCTCGCGCTGGCTGGCAACGATAAGTGGTCATCAACAGCGTCAAATGCTATTCCCGGCCCGTTTTTTCCAGTCGTCCAGTTGCACGCCGTCACACCCGGCCCCCCATTCATGTTGTAACACGTGCCATTGTTTGCAAACCTGCTCTCATCTAACACTTTCGTACCAGAGTTATCATCCATATGCAACAACGCAACCGTGTTCCCATAAACCGCGCCGTTGTTGCCATACTGCGATAAGTCCGCAAGCTTTCCTGCAGTGTCTCCCGCTGCGGCGTTGTCGTCAAAATTCATCGCAAGAACAAGCGAAGAGTCGTACGCGGAGTAGTTCGCGCCGTTCCAATTGTACTTGAGCTCGTAAAGCTGGGTGTCCTTTACAGTAATCAGCGCGGAGATGTTGGGCCTTGTCGTGCTTCCAAAGCCGTCTGCAGGAGTCGAAGGCAGGAATTGTGGTTTTGCGCCCGGAGTGTAAAAAGACGGGTCCAATGCAATCCCGGCGGACTTCATCTGCGCGTCAAGCGTGTTGTCGGCCTGCGCCAGCGAGCCTTGCATCATGTACGTTATCGTGATTACGACTAGCAGGACTCCGGAAAGCATGAGTATGTATTCGAACGCTCCCTGCGCCCGTCTAGTTTCCACTAGTGATTAACTGAGCCCTCGTAAATACTTTTTGGTTTTAGCCAAAAATCGAGCCGAATCCGGCGGTTGCGTTCTCCTCTTCCTGCGCAATCTGGGCCTCGACTCTTGCCTTGGTCTCGGCATCGGCTTTCTTGGCGCTTTCTATTCCCGCGACAAGCTTTGCGCAGAGCGAAGAAAGGAGCGCGGGGTCCTCTGCCTTGAAGTAGAGTATGTACGAGCCGCCCTTGAGTCCCATCGCCTTGGATTCCTTGAGCGTGTAACCTACTGTCTTGAATGAGTCCTTCGCATACGGGTCGGCGGCAAGCAACTTGTCAAGCTTGCCGTAGTCCTTGCCATCAATGACGTAAACTTCAACTGCCATAATTTCTGCACCAAAAAAGTTCTGGTTGTCAACGCTAATAAAACGGACTTTTCCGTAAGTCGGCTGCGGCTTTTGGGTTTATCCCAGCAGGGTCTTCTGCCCCTTCGCAGGCTTCATGTCGTCGATTGCGACTGCGTTGACTCCGCGGGCCTTGAGCTCCTTGGCAAACTCCTTCGAGTAGCCGTGGTTGACGTAGACTTTGCGCGCGCCAGTCGAGGCAACGTAGTCCACGAGCCCGGCAAAGTCGCAGTGGTCGGAAAGGCAGAACGCCCGGTCAACGTCAAAGCCCCAAGCAGGGCTCTGCGCCCAGCCAGTCGCAACTGCTGTTGAGACTTTCTTCCCGTACTCGCGCTCAAGCCCGGAGGCCATCTTGGAGTTGACTTTGTTCTGCGAAAGCACGGCGACGAAGTTTCTTGCAAGCGCCTTGGCGCCCTCTTCCGAGGAAGTGGTCACGTAGTCCAGATTGATCCCGTGCTTTTTGTAAACCGCGCACACGTCGCCAATCTCGTCCGAGACTATTGGCGTTATTCCCATCCTCTCGTTGAGTATCTTCACAAGCTCCTGCGCCTTTCCAAGCGCGTACCCCCCAAGGACGACGCAGTTGCCCTTGCCCGCCTCCTGCTTTACCCATGATGCGATGTCGGAATAGACTTGCTCGCGCTTTGGGAACGAAAACCGTGGCAGGCCGTAAGTGGATTCAATCAGGAGCGTGTCGCACTCAACCGGCTTTGCTCCCTTGAATAGGACGGAGTCCTCGGTGCGCAGGTCACCGGTGTAGACGAACTTGTCGGCGTTGCCGTTGATTATGATTTGCCTCGACCCGAGCACGTGCCCCGAGTCCTCAAGGCTCAGGTCAACATCGCCCAGCCTCATCGCCTGGCTGTGGCCGTTGTGCCGCACCCTGCTTCTTGTGGCCAGAAGCTCCGCTGTTGCATCCGAGCACAATAGGCCGTCCTTCTTGGAAGACGGCGCGTGGTCAAGGTGGGCGTGCGAGACGAAGTTGATGTCGCCAGCGCAGTCCAAGCCTATCTTCGTGTTCTCGGCTATGTACGAAAGCCTCCCACCTGCGTCAGCGTGCAACATAGCGTCCAACCTTTCTTTTAGGAGTATAAAAAGTGAGTCGGAATTAAATAGCAGGCCAAGTTTAAGAAGCTTGAGGCAATCAGGAGGCGTTTTGGAATGGAAGACCCGTTCAGGGGCTTGGGAAAGTTGAGGCGGCCGTATGGGAGCAGCGACCCCAAAAAATTGTTGGAGCTGACCGGCCTGAAGTCACAGTTTGAGAACTATAAGCGGAACAATGGCCAAATTAAGCCGGGTGCGGAAGGCACGAATCGTCCCTTGGAATTGCGCGAACTGGCTGACAGGCCGAACACTCCAAAGGTTCCGGAACGCAAAAAGCGTCCCGAATAATCAGAACAGGCTCTTTCCGCCGTCTTCAGGTTCCGAGCCAGCACCCGGCATGGGCTGCTCGTCGCCTTCCTTGGGCACGTCGTCGCCTGTGACTGCCGCCGAGAATCCTGAAAGCTCGGCAAGCGCCTGCGTCATCTGCGTGTCCCCTATGATTTGGGAAACCTGCCCCGGTGAAAGCTCAAGCTGCGATGCAAGCTTCAATACTGTCCTCATCCTCGACTCGGCAAGCTTTTCGAACTCCCCGTCGCTTTCGTACTCCTCGTCCGAGATTATGCAGAACAGCACGAACTTCTCGGTCAACAGCTCGACATCGATGATTTTTTCGTGCACAAGCGACATGGCGTCCAGGTCGTCCTCCGAAAGCATCAGGAACACCACCGCGATGTCGCAGCCGCCCGAAAGGAGCTTCTTTGCGGTAAGGGGGATCTTCAGAAGGTCGTATGCAGTCTGCCTCTCAAGCTGCGCGCCAGCAACCATCTCGTTGGTAATGGCGGTAAAAGCGTCGAACGCGTCCGCCTTGTTTGCCGCGCAGTCCACAAACCCAATCCTCATCAATATTACCTCTTGGTAGCGTAAATCACGAGGTCGGTGCGGTTGTCCCGCAGCGCCCTAATCTCCACTGTCGAGCCGTTTTTGGCAAAACCCTGCGCATATTCAAGCACCGTGAAATTAGCCTTCTCGCCAGAATCCAGTGTCTTGTATTGGCTGTATGCCCTCTTACTGTCGACTGAAAAAACGACTTCATAGGAAGTCCCTGCGTTCTCGCGGTTCTCAAGAACTGCAACGTAGTTTCCGGCAGAGTACTGCGCAGGTTCGAAATAGAGCAAAGAGTACGGCGCGGGCCTGCTCTTGAGCGCAATCGAGTATGTCATGAGCAGCGCAAGCACTATCGCAATCGCAATCGTGGCCTTGAGCGCAAAACCGCTGGTGAATTTCTTTTCCATCTTCGTTGCCTAGTTGCTGTGAGTGCATTCATAAGTTCTCGTGTGGTTAAAAACTGTTTTGAGCGTATAGATAGTAACGCCCGTCATGGGCTTCTTGGTGATTTGTTTCCGTGGCATTCCAAATCAACAGTTCCGGTTCCAGGCTCATACTCTCTCTTGACGAGAAGGACTACGCAAAGGCGATGTATGCGACCAAGGCCTGCGCCCCGTACATCACAGCTGTGAAGGTCCACCCCGAAATGCCCCTCTACTGGAAGAAAAGCCACGCCGAGGCAGTTTCCGAAATCAGGAAAGCCTGCGCAAACGGCGGAAACAACGGCAACGTGCCAGTCATACTTGATGCCAAGCTTGCAGACATCGACTCAAGCAACCAGATGAAGTCCTCCTATTACTACGATGCGGGCTTTGATGCTATAATCTGCCACGGGTTTTCCGGCCAAGACGCAGTTGCCGCTGTTGTTTCAGAAGCAAGGAAGCGCAACAAGGCCGTCTTTCTTCTAGTCTCCATGACCAGTAAGGGCAACCTCTTCGGCCTGCGTGAGGCCGTGCGGCTGTGCAAGATGGCAAAGGATACTGGCGTGGATGGCATAGTCGCGCCCGGCAACGACTACGAGCGCCTGGCCGTAGCGCGTAAGATAATCGGCCCGGACGCGCTCATCATCTCGCCCGGCATAGGCAAGCAGGGCGGGGACTCGGCAAAGGCGATTGCCGCAGGATGCGACTTCTTCATCGTAGGCCGGAGCATCATAGAGTCAGCTGACCCGGCAAAGGCCGCAAAGGAGCTTTACGATTCCGTCCCAAAGGACGCAAAAAGAAGCGACGAAACCGCGTTCTCGCACTCTTCCCTTCTTTCTGTTCTTCTTCGCAAGCAGGTCCTGCGCTTCGGCGACTTCACGCTCAAGTCCGGAAGAAAGAGCGCGTACTTCTTCAACGCAGGAAACCTCGACGATGGCGAGGCATTGCAGGCAATCGGAGAAGCCTTCGCGCTTTGCATTTACGAAAACGGCCTGCTTGACAAGTTCGACGTGGTGTTCGGACCTGCGTACAAGGGAATCCCCATCGCAACAACTGTCGCACGGTCGCTTTCCGAGCTCTTCGGAGTCAACAAGCGCGTGCTTTACGACCGCAAGGAGTCCAAGGACTACGGCGACCTCAAAGACAAGCTCCTTGTCGGAAACCTCAGGCCCGGCGACCGCCTTCTTTTCGTGGACGACGTAATCACAACTGGCGGCACCAAGTTCGAGTCCATCGAAAAGTTGCGCAAGCTTGGCACCGACTTTTCGCTTGCAGGCCTGGTGGTGCTCTTCGACAGGCAGGAGTCCACTTTGGATGGCAAGAACCCGCTTGTTGAGCTTGAGGCAGCAGGCATGAAGCCCTACTGCGTACTCCGCTCGCGCTCGACTTTCGAGCTGCTCAAGTCGATGAAATCAGCCGACGGTAAGGACTTGCTTCCAGAGGGAATCTACGACAAGTTCAAGGAGCACCAGACGCTGTACGGCTCAAATGATTTTTGATTGTGGTTTTTTCATGGCATTCAAACGCATCCGTGATTCAGTCTCCCGTGTACGCGAATCCGTCAATGCAGTTGAAAAGAGAGTCGATGACTTTTTTGTCCGCTTGCAGGAGTTGCGGCGCGAAAAGTCGCTTTACGGCCTTGAAATACCCGTTTCCAGCGTGAAGCTATCTTCTTCGCATCCGCAGGCCGACCCTGACTTGGTGCGCCTGAACGGCCCGGAGCCGCTTTTCCACCGGGTTGATTCCAGCGGCAGACGGGTGCCGGTGTTCTATGCCGACGTAGGCACACAGCACAGTGGAAAGATGTTCTCGTACGTCGCAGCAGTCAACGAGCCGGAATCCCTTTCGGTTGCAGAACTTTCGGCTTTGCTTGCGCATAAGCTCGTACAGGAACGTGCTCCCGAATTCCGCAAGAAAATGCTGAAAGAACTGCTTGAACAGAAGAAGACTGCAGAAGCCGCTAATTCTAAAAAACGCTAAGAACAAGAAAATAAAAAAAGAAAAAAGGAATTTGGGCCTATCTAGGCCACTACTGTTACTGACGCCACAAGCACTCCTGCCACAATCAGCGCGACAGTGTTGAGCACCTTAATCAGCGAGTTCAACGCGGGCCCCGCGGTGTCCTTGAACGGGTCACCCACGGTGTCACCGACCACAGCTGCCTTGTGGGCGTCCGAGCCCTTGCCGCCGTAGTTGCCTCCCTCGATGTACTTCTTGGCGTTGTCCCAAGCCCCGCCTCCGGTGCTCATGAACACCGCAAGCAAAAAGCCCGATGCAATCGAGCCTGCGAGCAGTCCTCCGAGAGCCTCGACTCCGAAGAGGAACCCGACCACGATTGGCGCGGTCACCCCGAGCACTCCGGGCACTATTAGCTCCTTGAGCGCAGCAGCTGCGCTGATGTCAACGCACTTGGCGTAGTCCGGCTTGCCGGTTCCTGCCATAATGCCCTTGATTTCGCGGAACTGCCTGCGCACCTCCTCGACTATGTCAAAGGCGGCGCGTCCGACTGCGCGCATCAGCATTGATGCGAACACGAACGGAAGCAACGCTCCCAGGAACAGCCCGATTACTACCATCGGGTTGAGCAGGTTTATCGTGGTAAGGTGTGCCTCGGTTGCGTATGCCGCAAAGAGCGCAAGAGCGCCCAAAGCGGCTCCTGCGATTGCAAAGCCCTTGGTAGTTGCCTTGGTGGTGTTCCCTACAGCGTCAAGCTCGTCGGTGTTCTTCCTGACTTTCTCGGGAAGCCCGCTCATCTCCGCGATTCCTCCGGCGTTGTCCGTAATCGGGCCGTAGGCGTCGAGGGTGATGATTATTGCAGTCAGCGAAAGCATCGCGGTAACAGCGATTGCAATCCCGTACATCCCCCCGACAGCGTATGCGACAAACACCGCAGCCACTATGGTGAGCACGGGAAGCGCAGTTGCCTCCATCCCGATTGCAAGCCCCTGGATGATGTTTGTTGCAGCACCGGTCTGGGATGCCTTGGCGATGTCCTTCACAGGCGCGTACTCGCGCGCGGTGTAGTACTCGGTGACCAGGATGATTATCCCGGTTGCCACCACTCCCACGAGCGTCGCGTAGAACAGGTTCATGTCTCCCATAAGCACCGCGGTGATGTAGTAGAAGTACGCGGCAGAAAGCACCGCTGTTGCGATGACTCCCTTGTACAGCGCGTTCATCACGTTGTGCTTCTTTCCAAGCTTGACAAAGTAGACGCCAAGGACGGATGCGATTGCAGCGCCCGCGACAAGCACGAGCGGGAGCATGGTCTTGGTCGGGTCAGCAGCAGCAAGGCCCAGAAGCATTGCGGCGATTATAGTGACCACGTAGGACTCGAAGAGGTCCGCTGCCATTCCGGCGCAGTCCCCTACGTTGTCTCCGACGTTGTCTGCAATGACTGCGGGGTTGCGCGGGTCGTCCTCGGGAATCCCCTTCTCGACCTTGCCCACCAAGTCTGCGCCCACGTCAGCTGCCTTGGTGTAGATGCCTCCACCTACACGTGCAAACAGCGACATGAGCGATGCCCCAAAGCCGAAGGCAATAAGCACGATGGTGTACTGTGCGGTGCCCTGGTTGAAGTAGATGATTGCGGACATCCCGACAAGCCCCAGGCCCACGAGCGCCAAGCCCGTCACCGCGCCGCCCTTGACTGCGACATCAAGCGCGTCAGCAAGGCCGTTCTCAGCTGCCTTTGCGGTGCGCACGTTGGCACGGACCGAAACGTTCATGCCCACGTAGCCTGCAAGTGCGGAGAGGCCTACGCCCACCACGAATGCAACTGCAGGCGCGACACCGACTATGATGCCGATGACTACTGCGATTACAAGCACAAGCGGCACGAGCGTCTTGTATTGCCTTGAGAGGTACGCCATTGCGCCCTCCCTGATTGCTGCGGAAATGGATTTCATTTTCTCCGTTCCCTGCGGCAGCTTGAGCACCGAGTAAGCCAGGTACGCTGCAAAAGCAAGCACCAGCACTCCGGCTCCCGCTGTCAGCGAAAGTACGTTCTCAAACATTGTTTACCCACCTATATGCGGCCCTGCGTGCGAAAAAGAAAGCGCGGCAGTTGGCCGTTAAACCTAATGAAAAACCCTTCAGTAATATAGAAAATCGGGGTTTAAATTAGTTGCAAGTAATTCAATCATGGCAAAAGCCTCTTTAATGCTTTACAGGCGCGGACAGGGAGCCTTCGAGTACATCCTGATGCTATCGGGAGTCCTCTTGGTAGTAATCACGATAACGTACATGCTGCAAGGCTCGCTAGCGCAGGCGGACAACACGCTTGACGCCCAGATGAAAGCCGCGGGAATAGCTCTTGACCCCACATACTACACTCCCGGCGCAAAGCCGCAATTCCTGCCATCAACTCCCGCAGACGGCACTGGAAGCACCACAAGGCCGAACATCTCCGCGGCGATTACGGTCAAAGACGCCGCACTCAACAACCTCCAATTCAACTGGAACGGCACAAACTATTCGCTGTACGACCAGTCACTAGTTCTTGCGTTGAACTTTGACGACGCGAGCATGATAGGCGACACTGCGTTGCGGGCAACTGACGTATCAACTTACGGGAACAACGGCGCAATCTATGGCGACACCGCGATGCTGCTGCACATGGACGAAAGCGGGGGCAGAAACACTTTTGATGAAAGCAGGTACAAAAACAACGGCACTTGCTACACGAATGGCGCGGTCTCGGCATGCGATTGGGCTGCCGGCAAATCCAACACTGGCGTGTTCCTGAACGGCTCAAGCTACATCCAGTTTCCTGACGTCCCGGCATACGACCCGGCAGGGGACTTCGCATTCGAGGCTTGGATAAACCAGTACTCTTACAGTTTTCTCAACGGAATAGTCATCCACGGAAGCACCGAAACGGTTCCCGGGTTCTATATTCGTGCGGAATCCGCCTCGAACGTCCAGTTTGCCGTAAACACCGGCACCACATTCAAGTCTGTGGGTTCCAACAGCTTTCCATCGGGGCAGTGGTCGCATCTTGTTGCGATGAAGACGGGAAACACGCTGTCGGTTTACCGCAATGGCGTGCCCGTCGCATCAACTAACTTCGGAAGCCAGGCGTGGAACCCGTCCTCGTCGGACGCCCTCATGCTGGGGTACGTCCACGGCAGGATGTTCAACGGGTCTATTGACGAGGTAGCTTTCTACACCCGTTCCCTCACTGCGGCTGAAATATTTGCACACTACAAAGCCGGCCGAGCCAAGCACGCCAACTGGGGTGCGAACGGGACCGGCAACTCCGCAATGGTGTTCGACGGGATAAACGACTACGTCAACCTGAGCAACCCGGCAACCCTGCAGCTTTCCACGGGCGCAAAGACCGTTGAGATGTGGGTCAAGCTGAACAGCTTCCCTGCAAGCTCCAACATACAGGGCCTGTTCTACGCTGGGGCTACAGGCGGCGGCACCGGATACGGGATGGCCATACGTTCAACAAGCGGTGATTTGTGGTATGAAATTTACGGCTCTTCCGGCGGAAGGCAGTATTTCCAGCAGCCCATAGGAATCACGACTGACCAGTGGCAGCACGTAGTTGCGGTGTTTGACGCGGCAAACAGGACGATGACCGCATACCGCAACGGGAAGATGATGCACAACGCATCTATAGCCAATCCCGGCAACGTCCTGCTAAACAGCTACCAGTTCACAATCGGGTCGTATGGCCATGGGGGCGATTGGTTCTTCAACGGCTCCCTCGACGAGGTCCGCGTCTGGAACCGCTCGCTTACGCCTGCGGAAGTCGAGATGCACTACCGTTCAAGCCTTAACAAGTATACCCAGAACGCGTGGTTTTTTGACTTCAAAAACGAGACGCTCCCTGTCGGCATCTATAATTATACTCTTTACACAAGCGGCGGCTACCGCAAGGACGCGTCCTCGGAAACCCGCACGGTCAAAGTCTGCGCGTCCCCGTTTCTATGCTGACCTGCTTTGCAATAGTCCTTGCGCGCCGCTTCCGGTTTGCTGTCACTTAAAGAGCCAGTTATATTCCGCATTTCCCAAGACTCCTAGATGACCCTCCCGAAAGTTTCCCAGAGGATGTCCAAAGTGTCTTACGAGATTCGCGACATAGTAGGACGCGGCCGAAAAGTCGAGGCTACTGGAAAGAAAATCCACTGGTTCAACATAGGCGACCCCAACCAGTTCGGCTTCAAGCCTCCTGCGTGGATTACTGATGCGGTTCGCGAGGCGCTCTCAGACCTCATATATTCCGGTTACTGCCCCTCGGAAGGCGATGCCGAGCTTCGTGCCGCAATCGCCAAGATTGAGGGTGTTGCTCCCGACTTTATCACGATTCACTCGGGCCTTTCCGAAGGCATCGACTTTCTGATGCAGGCCCTCGTTGACCCGGGAGACAACGTGCTTCTCCCAAGCCCCAGCTACTCCCTCTACAACACGATGCTTGCGGTTTGCGGCGGAGTAGAGAATTATTACGCCCTTGACGGAGAATTCAACCCTGACGTGGATGACCTGCGACGAAAAATCAATGACCGTACCAAGGCAATAGTCATAATCAACCCCAACAACCCCACCGGAGCAGTTTATCCTGAAAGCACTCTTCGCAAAATCTCCGACGTCGCAGCGGAATTCCAAATCCCGATAATCTCGGACGAGATTTACTCCATGACCGCACTGAACGGCGACAAGGTCGTGAGCATGCGCGACATCTGCAAGGACATGCCGCTCATCGTGGGCAACGGCGTTTCCAAGAACTTCATCTACACCGGCGCGCGAGTAGGCTACCTTGCGTTCCACAACAGTGGCTCCGAGCTGTTGCGCGACGCGTGCGTCAAGCTCTGCAACGCCCGGCTTTCGGTGAACTGGGAGATGCAGAGAGGCGCTCTTGCCGCATTCACGCACTCCCCCGACCACATTCCCGCTTACCTTTCAGAGCTGCGCAAGCGCAGGGACGTAATCTTTCGGGGCCTCAATTCAATCGAAGGCATCTCCTGCGCCAAGCCCAAGGCCGCGCTCTATTCTTTCCCTAAAGTCGAGACTGAGAAATTCAAAACAGACAAGGAATTCGTCTACTCGCTCCTTGAAGAGACCGGCGTGCTTGTGGTTCCAGGGAGCGGCTTTTCGCCCGTGCTTGCAGGCAAGCACTTCCGTCTCGTTTTCCTCGCCCCTCCGCAAGAGCTTGATGAGGCGATGGGAAAGATTGAGGACTTCTCCCGCAAGCGCCTGCGTTGACTTTGCAGCCCAGGCGTGGTCAGCGCTCAAGGATTTTGCGTCCGGCTTTTGCCCCTTCCGATATTTTTTATACTGCCGGCCTAATTATTTCGAGGAAAAATGATTCTGCGGTCCCCGAGGGGACAGGGTGCCTTTGAATACGTCCTGATGCTTTCAGGCGTGCTGTTGATAGTAATAACCATAGTCTTCGTGCTCCAAGGCTCGCTTGCGGGCGCCAACAACACGCTGAGTTCGCAGGCAAGCACGTTCAACTCAACAACTGCCATTGACATCGTGTCCCAGCTTTCGCCCAACCTCGGCGCGCTCCACGCAACCGGGAACCTGCCTGCAAACGAGACGTTCCCCTGCTGCGTCAACAACGGCGCGACTACGCAGTGCACAAGCATACCTGACTACACTGCTGTGCTATTCCACATGGATCAGACCACTGGCACTGCCGTTGCCGACAGCACCAATGCCGGTTTCAACGGCACCTGCTTCGGGATGGGCGCAAACTGCCGTTGGGTTGCTGGAAAGACCGGCAATGGCATAGAGTTCCAAGCAGGTTCTGACACCGTGAAACTGATAGGAATCCCGGTTGATTTGTCAGTTGGCCCCAAGAAAAACTCCGTCGAGTTCTGGATGTACTGGCACGGAAGCGGCTCCCAGATGCCTTTTGGCTGGAATGGTTGCTATAACTTGTACCTGTCCGGCTCGCTTTTTGGCTTCAACAATGGTGGGGGCAATGTCGAGGGAATCAGCGACAACACTTTCCTGGTGAATAGCTGGCACCACATCGTTGCAATATTCCCTAATGGCGTGACAATAGACAACAATACTGCCGAGCTGTGGATAGATGGAATACGCCGGGATGTCGTCCACCAGACCGGGTCAGTCGGAAGCCCGTCCGCATCCTCTAATGCGGCGATTTCAAGCTACTATACTGCCACAAGTTACAGGTTTGACGGCGTCATCGACGAGTTCGCAATCTACTCCCGCGCCCTCACGCCAACTCAAATCCAGCAGCACTACCTGCGCGGGGTCGCGCGCTTCTACAACCAGTGCTTTGTTGACACGATAAGCTGCCCGCTGGGCAGGTTCAACCGCAACTTGGGGGAATGCGCCTGATTCGCCATTGAAACTTTCAGTTGCCAACAGTTATAAGTAAGATTTATCTTACTAATCTTGGTGAATTATCCCTATGGACGTCTCAGTCGGAGTGGTAAGCTCGCGCGGACAGATAGCCATCCCAAGCGATATTCGCAGGAAGATGGGCCTTTCTGACGGCGCGAAGATACTCTTCCTCCTTGATGGCGACTCCTTGTCCGTCCGGCGGCTTGAGTCCGTGCCGTGGGGAAAGCTCACCGCGCCCCTGAGGGCGGCAGGCAAGACGCTCAAGGAAGCCGACGTGGCGGGACTGGTCCACAACCACCGCGCACGAAAACTTGCTAAAAAATAATCAGCCTTTGAACTTGAGCAGCAAAAACTCGTGGTCCTTCTAGAAATGGTTACCGTTTTTTTTTGAATTTGTTTTAACTTCGGCATTTTATTGGTTTAATCAAATATGTGCCAACATCCGTAATGATGTACACCGCTTCTCTGGTCTTTTCTTGTGGTTTATTAATCGTGAGAATCTTTGCATTTTTTTGTGGTATTATTATTGGATATATTTCTTTGGCGTCCATTAAGTCTGTTTTACCTGTGCCAGATCCAATTCCGATTATCGTCAGAGGATAATCCTTTGTATTTACTATTGACAAATTTTCTTGAGTATCGTTACATAACGAAATTGAGATTGACGCATGAAAACCGTAGTCCGTATTACTAATTGCTGGAATGTATTCATAAGTAGTGAACGTTAATATTGTCATCAAGATAAGAACTAAAACTTCCCCGACAATTCGCCAGTTTTTATTAATGGTTTTTGAGTTGTCTAGAAAATACCTGATAACAGTAACTAATCCGAGAATCTCGATTGAAAAAATTAATGCAGCAATACCGATTGTTTCATTAAACTGAATCGTTCCCGCGTGTTCAGCTACATTTCCAAAAAGTCCTGTGAACCAGCTGATTATTAGGTAGAATATCATTACTATTGAATATTGGATTATGCCTATCCAAACTATGATGAATACTTTTTCCCATTCGTGTTTTATCTCATTTTCAAATATTTTTCTAAAAATTACAAAATATATGTAACCGGGTAATATCATCCAAAATATTAGCCTTAAATCCAACGAAGGCAGAATAGACTCAAGTCCCATGTTCTCTCCTCAACGAGTCCTTGTTTTTTACGTTATAAAATAGGCTAGCATTCTAGAAATCAGCCATTGTATTTCAAAAGCAAGAATTCGTGATCCTTTTCGAACTGGTCGATGTCAAGGTTCTCCTCGATTTCGAAATCGTCAGCGAGCTCCTTTTCGACTTGGGCAAAAATCTTCTTGGGGTCTGCAGCGGAGTCGATGCACCGGGCCTTGATTGCAAGCATTCCGTAGCCGCCCTTCTTCAGGCAGGCCCTTGCATTGCGGATCATCACGTTGGCCTGTTCCTTGTCAGCGACGTCCTCAAAGACCACGTCGACTTTCCCGTCGACCATCTGCGAGTATTTTTCAGGCGAGCGCGCGTCCGAAAGTATGGGAAGCATGTTCTCGCGCTTCTGGCAGACGAAGATGAAGTCCTCCATCGCGGAAGCCGAGATTTCGACCCCGTAGAGTATTCCCTTCTTTCCGATGACATCTGAGACGAAGCTTGAAGTGATTCCGTTCGCA
>Ga0310040_1001492_pt1 | contig 16905 bp, 18 predicted proteins | sample EPASupsiteHSE623_FD_200237 | JGI IMG/M metagenome (GOLD analysis project Ga0310040, IMG submission 200237) | Bioremediated contaminated groundwater from EPA Superfund site, New Mexico - Sample HSE6-23 (v2) (version 2) | ecosystem: Environmental > Aquatic > Deep subsurface > Groundwater >... | reverse complement strand
GCTGGAGAGGTCCCATGGTTGTATTCTCAATTCATTGACATTGCACTTTATTGCGAAGTCGAAAGTAATGCCCTTGGTTTCGCAGACCAGGGTCTTGGCATGTAGGAGGGCAGACAAAGCGGGATTACCCACGTAGGGAAGGTCATGGGTGTGCCAGTAGTCTTCGGTAACCCCTTCAACGTATTCCTTGGCTGCATTTGTCTCGCCAAGATACAGCATGGCCTGAATGGTCTGAATGTGCCTGGTGTGCTCATGCCGTTCGCCCTGCAGGGTTTTTACGAGGCTCTTAACCTGGGCAAGATGCTCCTTCAGCAGGCTGCGCTCTACTACCGTTTTGGTGGTCTCCTCTATTTGCTTTATTGAAATAACAGAAAACGCACCAATTAAGATAACCAGGATGTTGGCTACCGGCAGAAAGCTTTTTAGTGCCGCAATGTCCTCGCTCACACAGATGGTAATGTTGATGAGAAGCATGATGAGTATTTCCAGTAACAGAGTACCCACTGTGAACAAAGGGTTGAACCGCATCAAGACACATCATTCCCACTTTATTCTGTAGAGAGAAAATCGCCTTCTGGTGATAACTGCATACAAGGCAATCAATATCACAGCTTGGGGTGAGAAGAACACTATGTTTAGCCAAGGTCTTATGGTCAAGTCAGAGACAGTGGTGGAAGTTGCAGAAAACAACAATGGCGCCATAGTGCTCTGCAGCGCCAGTAACACGATTATCCCCGTCATGATTGCCACCAGTGAGCCAACAGGCCTTGTTCTCAGAACAAAAACCGCAAGGGCTGCCAGGATAATTATGCCTAGAAGAGTATGCACTCCAAACATGACCGGTAGCTGGCGGATGAAATAAGTGCAAACGGCACTTATTACTGACATGATAAAAGCCCTGCTATACGGCACGTGGAAATCATAAAGGGCAAAGCCTACTATTATAACAAGGAAGGCTTCAGGTATACTCTCCAGCACTGCAACATACCACGGAATCGCAAACAATGGAACATCACCCCATTTTATCCATTAACAGGAAAGTATTCTATATAAAATGTTATACTCCTGTTTTTTGATTCTAAACAACCACTTTTAGGGCTTCATCAACCAATATCGGGCTTTGACAGGTACGTTTTTAGTTTTTTTATGAAGCAATGGATTCAGTTAGTTCCAAAACTACAAGACCCTGGCGGCACTATTTCCGCGTGTATGTACGGAGATTTAGCCCAGCAAGACATTGCCACGCCTATGCGAATACCTTCGAACCTGATTAGGCTTTTTACAAAGGAGGCGGCGTAATCCTGTTAGTAAATCACCCCAACTTGCCAAATTGGAAGCACTTTTTACAGGAAAAATGGTATCAATCCGTTGCCGATCTCGGGGGATTCCTTTACCCCTGTACTATTCCCAATACCACCCCTGTGGCTGCAAAGGATTAATATATGGCTATTAAACACCGGAATGTGGCATATGGTGATATTTGGAAGGAGATATGATCCCTTTTCCCTAATTACTGGAATATGATATGGTTAAAGGTGGTTAGCTAATTTATTTATATATCTTGTTTTTCTATTTTTAAGAAGAGGAGGTGAGAACATTGACTGTTATCAAAAAGCACCCTCGAGATTCCACCGAAAAATAATAGTGTTTTGGTACGCAATTCGGGTATGGAACTAGCAACCTTATTCCAACAATATGCCTAGATATCTTCATCAAAATTACACTTTTAAATGAGAATGGAGGAGGAATAGAAATGAGAAAAATTATCGTATTATCTCTAGCCCTATGTTTGCTGTTTAGTTTTGCTGCTAATGCGTTTGCATTGACAGTGAATGGGGAGCCCGAGGATCAAACGCTTCAACTAGGGTTCAGAGCGTATTGGACCATTGCTGTTACTGGACAAACAAAATTTGGAAATGCTAGAGCAGATGGGACATCTGTAACATGGAACGGTTTTCCTGATGGGGAATACACTGACAGTCATGTTTATAAAGAAAAATCAATATATATTGGTGCGGCTGAAGCATGGTATAATAGTCTTTATACATATGACTATTGGTCTTGCACAATTAACTAATAAATATGGAGGGTGATAAAATGAAAAAAATAACATTAGTTTTTTGCATAACCTTAATAGCAACTATTATTGTTGCTCAGGCTTTTGCACAGAAATTGTCAGTTTTCGAGAAAGATAAAGGAGATTTAGCTGCCTATTCACAGTATGGTCAATCAATTGGAGCGGCATTTAAGAATGACGAGACAACCTTAAATGTCGAAGACATTTTTAGAGATGGCTCGCAAACCAAAATAGCTTTTACTGTAACAAATATAGATATAAAAGAACCGGAACAATTCTCACCTGAACCTAAACTGAAAGACAACCTGGGGAATGTCTATGGAAAATCTAAAACAGAGTATAAATACGATAGAAAGCAAAAAATTGTGTCAGGAATAATGGAATTTGAGCCAATTCTCGATAGGAAGGTTACCTCCCTCGAGTTGTATTTACAGGATAGTACAACTAATCTCGATTGGAATTTAACTTTTCCCATTGACCCTGAAAAAGTTGGGCCACAACCAAAAAAATATCTAGTAAATAAATCTGCCGTTATAAATAATAAAGCTGTTGAGATATTGGAAATAGATATTACCCCTAGCGTAGCAAAAATGTATTTAAACTCGGAAGTTGGCCTTAGTTGGGGCAAGGTGAAAGACGACAAAGGAAGTACCGTGGCTGAACTCAAACAAGGTTTTGCCCCATTAGAAAAGAAAAGCAACTGGTCACATGAGTGGACATTTGAACCTATTCCTGAAATGAAGGATTTGGTACTGGAGACTCATACAAAATCAGGCGAAATTCTTGAGATTCCCTTCAAATTGTAAGGATAGATAGGTGTGGGACTCACATCCCGTACCGATTCGATCCCGGTTCCCGGCACCAGTGATATCAAGTCTTTCCTTTTCAGGGAAGCTGAGGCTGTCGACAAAGTGCTTGTTGGCAGTCTTTTGTTTGCGCGCGCCCAGCTAAGCACGCGCTATCTTGCCAGTGAAAGTCCGGCTGGGGTAAGCGCTAGGGCGCTCCGTAGCTAGGGCTTGCTAAATTTTGATAAAGTCCAAATACTACAAGGGTTTGCGGGTATTTTTGTCGAATATATGTGCATGGAAAATAGCATTTATCTCGCTAAAACCGTGCACATGGAGGGTAAAAAGTGTACCGCAAACCGAATCCTCAGATGACCATCGACGACTTCATTCTGCCTTTTTCCGGCAAACTCGATGCCGAAAATCGCTGGGTTAAACTAGCCAAGATTATTCCTTGGGACGAGTTTGAGCACGAATATGCTTTCATGTTTCCGAGCGACCGGGGCAATGTAGCCAAACCGGTACGCATGGCCCTTGGATCGTTGATCATCCAAGCACGTTGCGGCTATACTGACCGGGAAACGGTTCAGCAGATCACGGAGAACCCCTACCTTCAATATTTCATCGGCCTCAAAGAATACCAGCTGACCCGTCCCTTCACCCCGGTGGCGCTGGTCAAATTCCGCAAACGTTTCAAAGCGGAGCGCTTGGCTCGAATCAACGAGCGTATTCTATCGGCAGAACAACAAGCGGCGCAACGCGAAAAGGAAGCAGAAGATGATGACCAACATGATGATAATAAAGGCGGCTCCGGCCAGCCGGGTAAAGAACAGCCAGAGGGTTCAAACGAGAAGCAAATACCCCTCAAGGCAAGCCCAACCAGGGAACTTTGATTCTCGATGCCACCTGTACTCCGGCAGACCTGCGCTATCCAACCGACCTGGGCTTGCTCAACGAGGCCAGAGAGAAACTCGATGAGATGATCGACACGCTCCATGAAGCCAATGGCAAAACGACCAGAAGACCGAGAACCTACCGCGAGAAAGCAAAAAAAGCCTATCTGAGTGTTTCCAAACAACGGAGCCCGAGAAAAAACCAGTTGCGGCAAGCAATCAAGAAGTGTTGCAGCTAGCTCATAATGTCTAGAAATAGACATTACTAACTGTCCAGAATTTGACGATAGTGCTGACCGAAAAATAGCAGGAGAAAGGGAGAATCAGCTTAATTCTCCCTGAATAACCAGCTTTACCATGTGGTCGTCAATGATCCGGCGGCCATTCTGTGCTCCATATAACAGACAGTGAGTACAGAGTTTGTTCACCAGCCTGGGTACACCAGTGGAGAACCGGAATATTTCATCCAAAGCACCATCTGAGAATATATCATGGTCTGAACCGGCGTAAACAAGGTGAAGTTTAACGTATTCCCCCACCTGAGAACGATCTAAGTGTGGCAGTTTACACTGCAGATCGATGCGTTGCCGGATGGCTGCATATGCCTGAAGCTTAAACTTCTCCCAGAGTTCACTCTGACCAACTAAGATAAGAGCCATGGGACTCTGCGCATCCATCTTGAAGTTGAGAAGTTATGCCGAGGCCGCGATTATGCCGAGCGGGGTACGGTAAAGGGCTGGTGCCGAGCGCCCGGAAGGACTAGGCGCTCGGCATAATCACAGAGCTTCAAGAAACGCGAGCAACTTATCGGGAGGGCGATAGCGCCCAGGTTTTGTGTTAGGCGGAGCTGTGCGAGAGATCGCCTTTTCTTTGAGGGTCAGGTCGGCGTGAATGTAGATCTGAGTAGTCTGGACGCTTTCGTGTCCTAGCCAGAGGGCGATTACGGTGGGGTCGACGCCGCCGTGAAGCAGGTTCATCGCACAGCTGTGGCGGAGCACGTGGGGCGACACTTTCTTGTGGCGTAACGATGAGCAGCATTGGGCGGCTAAGGACGTATATTTGGCGAGTAGCCATTGAACCGCGTCGGAGCTGAGAGGCCCGCCACGAAGGGTTGGGAAAGCCGGATCAGTCTGGCAACCGCCCCGCTCCCGAAGCCAAACGCGCAGCACAGCAACCGTCTGAGTGGTCAAGGGGGTCGCTCGTTGCTTGCGTCCCTTTCCGTGACACCGCACATGGGCTCCGGATCCCAGTTCGAGGTCTCCGACGACGAGCCCGGTTAATTCGCTAACCCGCAGCCCGGTTTGGATAGCGAGGACCAACAGGGCGTAATCCCGCCGGCCGGTCCATTTGGTACGGTCGATTGCAGCGAGTAATGCATCAATCTCGTCCTGGTTTAGGAAGTCAACAGTCGTGCGTTCATAGCGCTTGGATGGAATGGCGAGTACACGTTGGATCACTTCCGCATGCTCTGGGTGGCGAAGGGAGGCATAGCGGAACAGCGAGTGAATCGCTGCCAAACGAGCATTGCGAGTACGGACGCCATTGTGCCGGTTATGTTCAAGCCAGTTGAGGAAGGCACCAATAAGTGGGGCATCCAATTCGGTAATGTCGAGTTGAGAAGGCGCCTTTCCGATCCGCTCGTGGACAAAGTTAAGCAGGAGGCGGAAGGAATCCCGATAGGCGGCCACGGTGCGCGGACTGGCCTGCCGCTGTGTGAGGAGCCGTTCGGTGAAAAAGGCTTCTAGGGTGGGCGCGAGGGTACTCATCTCAATCCCTCCTTCGCCAGATGTGTCTCGGGAACGGGTGACATCACCTCGGGCACAGCACCAATGCTACGGAGATAGCTGATTAACACCTGAACCATTCCGCCATTTGAGCGTCCCTTCGCATAACCCCGTGCCCGTCGCTCCGCTACAAACTCCTGCACCCGCTGCGATGTAAGTTCCGCCATCGCCAATTCCTGATCGTCCAGCCAAAGACTTAGATGCCTCCTCACGACCAGATAAGAGGTCGCCGACCACGGTGAATATCCCAGTCGAGCTAATTCCTCCAAGAACCTAGAAACGAACGGCTCTAATGGACCGGAGACGTGGATCCCGAATGGTTTACACATAGATAGCCTCCTCGAAAGTTTTTTCGACCTTTTGGTCGCTAAAAAAGGTTTTCGCCATCTTTATCGAAAACCTTCGAGGAGTATCTAGTCCTGTGTCTAAATACCTTTTATGGAATTTAAACAGGTGGTCGGTTAACCCGCTATCATTGGTCGTTAACGGAATGGGTGGTCGATCTGGTCCGGAATATGCAGCCCTTGGCAATCGGAACCTCAGCCAGGATGTTCTCCTGCAAAAGCTCCGCAAATTATGCCGAGTACTTCGACGCTCCTATCCTTGCGCTCCTATGTATAACTCCCTACCTTGCTCGGCATAATCGCGGCCTCGGCATAAGAGAAGAAACCTGACCTCCTCCAGCATCTCCCGATCGAGAAGATGTGCTTCATCTACGATAACAACAGGCTGAAGATGCTGGATGCCCCGCATAAGCTCGATTTCTCTATGCAGTTGACGCTTGGCATCACCACGATAGAATTTGGATTCGCAGCCTAACTGTTCCAAGAGACCTTTGTAGAAATGTCTGGGTGTCAGCTTGGAATCTGCCAGGTACAGCACCATGAATTTAGCAGGGTCTAAGGAATCCCTGAATAGACGTATAGTAGTAGTCTTGCCGGTTCCACAATCACCGATAACAACGGCGAACAACTGACGCTGGGCAGCATATTCCAGACGGCCTAACGTCTCTTCCAGCATGAGTGACTGATACAACCGAACTTGAACAGTGATCTTGATAATAAAGGGGCGCGTAGGGACGATTTTCACTACACGCCCCATTAAGGATACTAGTTTCGTACTATCACCTTTGGCGGTAAGGGTACCTGGAGAATGTTTAGGAGCTTGGTTTGTACCTTATCAAGTACCGGAATGCTGTAAATCCGCTTGTCCACAAAAGTTTGATCGGTGGCATTAATCCTTTCCAATTCCCTCAGGATGCGTCGTCCCGTTTTTCTTTGGCTGTAAAGCTTAGCCAGGGCTTGGTCACGTTCCTGGGGATCGCTTATGGCTTTGGCCTTCATCGTTTCGCCGTCTATGTGCCGGCGGTAGAGTACCGCCAACCATTGCTCGAATAGATACGCCAGTACACAAATCAATACATGCGCCCTCACTCGCCGGTCATTGTAATGATAGATTGGGCGTAGTTGAACCAGGTTCTTGATTTCCCGGAATGCATTCTCCACCATCATTAGGTTCTTATATCCCTGGATTACTTCCACAGCGGGCAAGCCTGCATTGGTCTTAATCAGGAATTTACCGTCACGTAAACTCTCTTTATCAATGACGGCTTGATTTAGCCGGTAGATTAACTCCTTGGCCCCATCATAATTGACCTCAAAGAAACGCTCGGTATGTTTGGCCTTTAGGATTTCCGCAACTTTTAGCATGACACCCTTAGCCGTAAGTTTGCGCCCGCGGCGGGAAGCCTCTTCCTTCTGAAGCCGTTCTTTCAGTTGCAGAAGACCTTCTTCCGACTCACCTTGATCTTTAGTTTCCGGCAGCGAAACTTCACGGTACATCAGTTGATCTTCATCACCATCGTAAACCGTTTGGTACTCCTCTAAGTTCTGGTAGTTAGCCAAAAGGTAGTCGCTCATATCGCGTCCTCTTTTGTGAAAACCCAGGATATATTTATATCCAGCCTCCTGGATGGCAGCCAGGTTTTCCATGGTAATCATCCCCCGGTCACCGACGAACACGCATTCCTGCACCTGAAAGCGTTGCTTTAGTGTTTGTAAGGAGTCGACCACCGTCATCTTGTCCGGGGTATTACCCTCGAATACCTGATGGGCAATCGGCAACCCCTCTGGTGTCACCATGAGACCGATGTTAATCTGTAGACGATCCGGGCGGTGATCCCGTGAATAGCCATGCTTGGCCAGGCTGCAGTGGGTCCCTTCAAAATAGCTGCTGGTTAGATCGTAAAACACCAGCGTGAGCTTGAGACTGAATAGATCCGTTAGCCGGTGATAAAGAAAACGTTCCAGGTCATCCTTGATTTCCATCAGGTAATCCATGGCACGGTATAACTGGTGTACTTCAGGAGGTTCTACGTCCTCTAATTCAGGCAGATAAACATCCTTTGCCCAATAACTGGCACTTAGTTTGCTGCTTGGCGCCATTAACCGGTTAATCACGAGGAGCTTGGCACAGAGATCCACATCCACTTCAATGTTGCGGTCCTTTAAAGCATTACTAATAAACTCAGAAAGCCCGAACTGCTGCCAGAAAAAATTCATTACGTAGGGGATGCCAAAATATTTATCGCCGTGTTTAGTAATGTCATGAATCGTCCCGGTAGAATTGTCGTGTAAAAACTCTCGGAGTTTATTGATTACGCTGAGGATTTCGGCTTCGCTGTACTGGTCAATGTTGCCCAAGTTGCCGATTTGCCGCTGTTTAATCTTGCCGTTTTCCCGGTAAGACTCCACGACAGCCAAGTAACGGTAGGTTTTCTCTTGGCGCTTGGTAGTGACGATACGAGGGAACATTAGTTGAGGCCACCTCCTTATATTGCCATTACCATTATAGCATTACTAATGCTGGCACTAAAAGGGGTTGCCATCAAATAGTTTTCACTACGCTTTTTAGATTTTTCTAAGGGTAAATCCTTGAAACTACTGGGTTTCTTAACTCTTAGGACCCCAAAATGGGTGATTCACTGTTCAAGTCGGGATACAACTGGTTGGTCGGAATATCCCTGGAAAACGGAGTCTGAGATAGACCGTAGAAAGGTTCAAACATCTTAGTCCCCTGCCTTTCTTACGGTTCTGTAGGAAACGGCAGGAGCCTGTTGTTCTATTCTCTGCTGATTCTTCTCAAGAGCTGCAGCCAGGAGTCTTGAGGATTCGGCGGGTTTTATCCCTAGATGTTCCGGCAGCTTCGGTCGCTGGCCAACCCTTTCTCCGACAACCAGTTCTCTGGCCTTCCAAGGGGTATGCCCCTCATATTCAATGGTCAGTTCAGTAATGTCAGCGGGGTCATAAATGACATCCACGGTACATCCGATGAAACTAAGCCCCACTTCATACTTTCTCCCCTGGAAGCTGATACATCCGGCCTTGTCGACTTTGCATTCTTCGCAATGCAAGAAGGCGTTGGCGATAATGTCTGGGTCCAGAAATTTAAGGGCTTTCTTGTCGCTGCGATAAGCGATGGCGGGGCTAGCTTTGCCTTCCAGTGCAGAATGGGACTTGTTTTGATAACACTCCTCTAACCAGACCCAGAACAACTCATTGAGTTTATCTAATGATTGTGGCTTCTCCAAGACCACTTCACTAAGAAAAGCATCAACCACTCGGTTGAACCTTTCTACCTTGCCGGTAGCCTCTGGCGAAAAGGGCCTGGCGAATAGCAGCCTGATGCCCATCTTGGCACAGGCGCGCCCCATCCATTTCGTCCTATACTGGCTGCCGTTGTCGAAGAACACCGCTTCCGGCACCCCATATTTTTGGATAGCCTGGCGGAAACAGTCTTCAACGATAACCTGATCTAATGTTGGGTAGAACTGACCGTGGAGAACATAACGACTGCAGTCGTCAACAAAAGTAACCAGGTATACCTGCTTCTTAGCGCCATCTACGCCGATAGGTAAATATGGTCCATACTTGATATCGGAATGCCAAAGTTTGTTGCGATATTTCTGCTGATACCGCCGGGTAGCAATCCCCGTACTCATATACATCTGCATATGCCTGCTGCTGTATCCGCGTTCGGCCAGCTTCTCTTGCAGCGTGCTCCGCTTAATCTGACCCGGTTGGGCCAGCCCTTCCCATTCTAGAATCTGTATGATTTGGGCGACACTGCGCTTTGGAACCTCTCGCCGCAGCAAGATTGCCTGTTCCAAAATATGTACTGGAATAGCTTCTTCGGTTCGGCTCTGAGTTTTACCTTTGGGCTTAAGGCCGGCAAAACCATGCAACTTATACTCCGAAAGATATCTGCGCAAAGTACGTTCGGAAATTCCAGCCTGTTCGCAAATTTGGGCTTTAATCTGTCTGGCTTTGGCAGGGTCGAACCCTTCAGTTAGAAGTGGAGAAAGCAGTTGTACGCGTTGAGTAGCAATATCCTCGGCCTTCTTTTGGTCTCTCATGCTAGATTACCTCCCTAATATTCGGAATCTAACATGAGTCTATAACCTGTCCATCAGGACAAAAAGGTAGAACGGGTCTGTACCCAGTTATTTGTATTTGCTATTGTTCGGACAGTTCGGGCCAGCCAGCCCGTTCCTTCGCCTACCAGGTCTTTAATCCGTTGGAATGCCGGGCCGCTTCTTACTTCAGTTTCCAGACCTAGCCGGGCAGCTATTGCAGTCAGGCATCCTGCCATATATTCCGATGCTTCAGCAAACCATTTCTTAATTCTATAAATACTGCTGTTTTCACAGCAAACTTCAGCAGGAGTATCGTCAAGGATTACTTCGATAACCGCACTGGTATATCTTTTGTAGGGTACCAGTATGTCAGGCAGTTCATGGTGGATTTTACGGCAGTTTCTGCAGCAAATCCGGGGAATGATCAGAATGATTGCTTCACCGTTTCCCTGGAGGGCTTTCCGCTTTCTGCTGCCTATTACTTTAAGCTCCGGACTGCCGCAGATCGGGCAGATGCTGTACTCTTCGCTCTGGACATAGTAATTGCCGGTATCCTTGTCCAAAATCAACCTGTACTTTGCGAGGCTTATCATCATTTCCCACAGCACTTCTTGTATTTTTTGCCGCTGCCGCAAGGACAAGGGTCGTTACGGCCAATCTTTATTACTTTGACGGGAGTATTCGCTATTGTTTTGCTTTTAGAGAACGCAGTTAATTCTTTTAGCTCTTTTCTCAGTTCTTCTGCCTTTTGATTCTTGCCTAAGGCCGTATATATTTCAATTGCTCTATCTAGCACATCAGCCCTGTCTCTCAGGTTCTTTTCCCCCAGGGCTGTGCTGATGATCTCCTCAGCCTTTACATAATCGGGTCTGATGCTTTGGGTGCCAAACAGATAGCAGTCCGCCCAGCCGATGTAGCCCCAGCCCCAGGTCGGGTCATCAGCCAGCCACATCATGAAAAGCCGGTCGCATTCTTGCTTGTTGCCTAGGGCATAGTGGGATTCCGCTATCGCCCTACGGTTATTCTCAATTAACAAATCATCCTTATCGCCGCATAAATCAAGCAGTTCCTTGCAGTAGAGGATTCTCTTGGCAAAGTATTGGGGATTCTCTTGGGCCGCATTGTGTAGTTGCTCCTCAAGATCTTGCACATAGTTCATCAAAAATTCGGTCCACTCATATTCTTCTTCCAGTGTGGGTAAGTCTTTGACCTTATCTGCAGCCATAACGGCCTTTATATCTTCCCAGGCATCCAGCAACACATCGCAGGCCCTGACAGTTTGGCTGCTTCCAAGTAACTTGTACCCTTCACTGATCTTCTCATCAATTTTTCTGTACTTTTCCACAACCATTCCTCCGTTGTTCCATTTTTACAGTCATCTTATCATTTTTGCTCTGCCTGGAACAGCGGTCATCTATTACAGCAAAACCCGGTCAGGCATTTCCGTCAGCATTCAGCCACTTTAGCTCAGCCGCAACACTAAAGGCAGTGAAGTATTAGTATGCGTGTAAAGGAATTATTGATTATTTGCCGAAAAGCTTTATTTCAGCAGTGAGTTTCAAGACAGCCCGTGTATGAAAGGATGATTGACTATGAGCGACTGGAGTACGGTTGGTGACAAAGCGGTACAGCATTTTGACAGTGGTTTCAATTGCGCGGAGTCCGTGTTCCTGGCGATTACGGAGAAACTGGGGCGTGGAAAAGAGTTGGTTTTTTTGGCTACCGGGTTCGGCGGTGGTGTGGGCCGAAACGGTTCCGTTTGTGGAGCCATTTCGGGGGCGGTTCTGGGCGTGAGTTTGGTACATGGCCGGCACACTGCTACCGACAGCCGGGATCCCTCGTATAACATCATCGGCGAGTTCTGGAAACAGTTTACTCAAGAGTTTCCGGCTACTACGTGCCGGGAACTAACGGGAGTCGATCTGAAAACGGAAGTCGGTGGGAAAGAATACAAGGAACGGCTTCATAATGAGCGCTGCTGCCCGTTAGTACGTTTTGCCGCCAGCAAAATGTGTGAATTGCTAGGGCTTAACGCGCATTACTTCAGCCTGTGAAAACCCGTCAAGGGAAATATAGGAAAAAAATTAACCCTGAACTGGTAGCTAAAAGGAGCAGCGTAAGAATACTGCTCCTTAAATTTCTCAACCGCTTTTTGCTGCTTGAAGGACTGAATCGTTCAAGTTTTTATGAAACCTTATGTTGTCACATGGTATGGTCTCATCATTTCGTTATCTTCATGATCAAGGATATGGCAGTGCCAAACGTAGCCAGGTCCGGCAGAGGGGTCGAACGGATACAGGTTTGTCCCTGGAGCCGTTCCCGACGGGGCATTCTGTGGCGCATAGCGAACGGCTATTTTGGTCACTTCGCCAGGGAACACCTGAACAGTGTCTTTCCAACCCATTTCATTGGGAGCGGGTCCGGCTGGTTTGCCCTGCAGGTAGGGGATGACCGGAAGCACTGACGGTGTGAACATGAAAGGCGGGGCCCCGTTTATCGCCAGCCAATCTTTGTTGTATTTATTGACATTGATGGGCTGGCGGCTGACAACCTGGAACTGTACGAGATGGAGATGGATGGGGTGTGCATCTGCCGTAAGGTTTACCAGTTCCCAGATTTCAGTCGACCCTACCCTTGGCAGTTCGGAGACAGGGGCAGCCCATTTTTGCCCGTTTAAAGTTACCATGGTCGGTCCCGCCGGCCCCATAATTTCCACAAGGGTCAGAGTCCTATTCGGCACATTGGCAACTAACGGAGTAACTGTGTTCAAAATAGCCGGCAGTTTTGGCGGCGGAACCGCTGCCTCGGTTAGTACGGTAAACTGCATAATCTGGCCAACAGTCTTGGGATCGGGTGGGGAGCCCATCGGGAACGGGGCTTTGGCGTCGTTTGCCAGGATTATCTTGGTACCCGGAGCCAGTAAGGAAAAATCGACAAGAACATCGAAGCGCTCACCAGGTGCTATCAAAAGTTCGCTTAGGGTTACAGGCTTTGGCAAATATCCGCCGTCACCGCCAATTTGAACAAACGGCATTTTATTCGAGAACTTCAGGTTGTAAAAACGAGCGTTTGAGCCATTCAAGAGTCTCAGCCTGTACTGCCTGCGCTCAACATTAAGATTTGGCCAGACCTTGCCGTTAACCATTATAGTATTCCCGAAGAATTCGGGGAGCCAATAAGGATGGATATTAGGATTAATACCTGCCGCGGGAAAGTTGAACGAGCCATCGGTGTTGAATGAACGGTCCTGAATAACAATAGGTATCTCGTACTTTCCTTGGGGAAGGACCGAAGATGGTTGGTCCAGAGGGTTACCAGGGTCTCTTAATAAAGAGAACCCTGCCAGGCCCATGAGTACATTAATTCGAGTTATTCCCAGGGCATGGTCATGGTACCACAAAGTTGTTGGTTCCTGCGTATTATAGTAGGTATAGCGTGACTTGACGAAGCCGGGTCCTTTTAGTATTTCCCCGGCAGTAAACCATGCATCGGGGTGCCCATCGGAGGCGGATTCGTTCTCACCACCATGCAGGTGCGGCACGATAGGAACCGGGCTTTGGGCCTGAGGGTAACCCGGAGGGAAGGGTTGAAAAGGGGGCATGGGCATGCCAAAGTTATTTGGATCCGCCCAGTGCAGGGTGGGATCCACCGGAAGCAGGTGCGGTCCTGTCAGGTTATTAATCCACTGTACGTTTACGGGGATACCCCTGACAGCCTCAAACGTAGCTCCCGGTGAATTCCGAAAAGGAATATGCTGTCCGGTGGCAGGATCTTTAATCATGCCTCCATAGCCCCAAACGGTTGTCATGGGGAACCCCGGCGGGAGGACCTGTTGCTGGAACTCACTGGCATCAACTGTATAGTCATGAGTGGTGGCACCGGTAACGGGGTCAGTGGTGATGACTGGATCATAAACAGGAGGAACGTCTAATTGGCTCATATACTTGGGGATTGACTCGGGCTTAAGGGGAACCGGCATAATCTTACCTCCTTTTACATTATTTGTCTTATTGTATGCAAACTTAAACCCAACTGTGTAAGTTTTACAGGTAGATCTGGACCCGTTAATGTCAATTGATTGAACGGTGGGAACCTTTTTGTTTTGCCCTCATATGATGATAGTAACGGTTATCCTGAAAAAGGAGGCACCAACAGCGGACCAGTGGTTGCCACTACGGATTATATAATACATATGAGGTCCCCCTTCTTTAAGCCAGTCTTTGTTATGGTTCCGCCAGGAAGCTCCAGGACACTGGCAGCTTCCGGTACAAGAGGGCTAATCCGGTTTGGTCTAAGTGAGCCTATAAGTGCAACTACCTTTTTTTGAGAAGATATAAAAACCACATCTATAGAAAATCTTAAACCAAAAGTATGAATTATTTTACATGGTTTTATAAGAAGAAATTCACCAGGGGCAAAATCGTTCCTAAAAGCCAATCCTTTTAGTCTCTGAAAAAAATTTCCGGCAATATTGCCGTTATTTCCCAGCAAAGTACCGTTTCCCATAACTATTTGCATCCTTTTAAAACCCCCTCGTAATTGAAATATCCTGTGAGTCCAAACTCTATATCTTTTAGTAAAAATTATGTTCTTTAATCGCATTTGGTTCCTTCTCCCCGTAATATGGAGTTGACGGATTGCTAAATTTCTTGCGAGGGAGTGCTTTTTATGAAAACCTTAAAGTGGCCCGTTACTAGGGATGAAAAAGGCCAAGTAGTAATTTTGTTGGCTTTTTTGTTACCGCTAATTATTGGCTTACTAGGACTGGCAGTTGATTTGGCATGGATAACTTACTGGAAAAGCCACATCCAGAACGCGGCAGATTTTTCTGCTTTGTCAGGGGCACAGTATTTGCCCCTCGATACTCCAAATGCCTACTCAACGGCACTGAATGTTTTTCAAAAAAACTATGTCAGAAATAATGTGATTTCCAACATAAATTTCTTTAATTCAAATTTCGACATAAAGGTACATTACGATGAAAAACTACCTCTAATATTTTTGCCTGCTATAGGGTATAAAGAAGCTTTGGTTTCGGGAAAAGCTGAAGTAAAAATTAGGGCCCTTCATCAACCAGAATACATTATCCCTATAGGGATCAGCAGTGCAAATAACTTAACTTATGGCCAGGAAGTCTCAATCTGGGGGGATACGGTAGATTATACCAGGGGAAATTTTGGGGTTATAGACCCGACGGGTGATAAAACGATGTCCACTCAAGATTTACAGTCTTACATAGCTTACGACTATAAAGGGGAGAAAGGAATGCCTGTTTCCGGGGGATTCGTTTATACAAAAACAGGCACTATTGCCTATTCTCGTTAATTCAGACCGGCGTTCCTGTGACATCCGGCCAAGCATTCCCAAAGTATCCGGACACCATTCCTACGATATCCGGCCAGCATTCTTATCTTATCCGGCCAAGGGCCGGCACCTCATGCCTGGAGTTTACCATAGATTATTCAGTTGCACCATCACCTCCGTCATTTTGGGGATGGTGTGGTCTTAAGCTTGGGCCTTTTAGCTCTATTCTGTAAGCATTGTTGACCAGCCTGTCCAGCACTGCATCAGCAATGGTTGCATCTTCAAATACACCATGCCACTTTGCCACCGGGAGCTGAGCGGAGATGGCGATGGACTTTCTGCCATGACGATCATCGACCACTTCCAGAAGATCCCGGCAGGCGCCAGGATCAAGAGAGGCCATGCCAAAGTCATCCAAGATAAGCAGATCCGGTTTTTTCAGATCATTAAGTAACCGGTTGTAGGAACCGTCGCCCCGGCCAATAGCCAGATCAGTCAGTAGTCTGTTTACCCTGTAAGAGCGAACCTTCAGGCTTTTTCTGCAGGTGGCATTGCCAAAGGCACTGACCAAGTAAGTCTTGCCGGTGCCGGTTGCCCCGGTGAGGATAAGATTTCTGCCCTCTTTAATCCAGACACAGTCAGCAAGTCGGCCGATGGCTGCTTTATCCAGATTTCTTCTAGGATCAAAGTTAATATTCTCAAGATTTGCAGAGGGTTCTCGCAAGTTTGCTTCCCGCAGGAATCTCTGTAATCGGTTGTTAGCCTTAGCCAGCCATTCAGCGTCTACAATCATGGCAAGACGCTCATCAAAGGGGAGAGCTGCATTTGCAGGCAGTTCTACCTGCCGTCGGTATTCCTGCTCCATAGCTCGCAGTTTCATACTGTTAAGCTTATCGATGGTTTGATTAATCACCTCATCCACCTCCTAAACGTAGGCTTCAGAGCCGCGCAGATTTTCATGCCGGGGCGTGGGCTTGTCCGTTATGGAGGCAAGAGCTTTATCCTGACCATTTTTTAGTATTGTGGCTATGGTAGAGTAGGTGCAAGATTTCATAGCGATGGCCTTGGCGCAGGCAGCTTCCAGCCGTTCATTGCCATATTTCTTAGAGCATTGCAATACCCCCATGCAAGAGCGGTAAGCCTGTTCTTCGATAATTTGAGAAGACAGCAGATGGTCAATAGCAGCATAAGTTTGGACACCGATGTTCCTGGCCCACATGCGGTATTTGGCGCCATCAAAATGGTTGGCATCGTGTTGATGGCGGTGATGGGGCGGCATATGGCCAAGGTTGGTTACATATCTTGATCCGGTATAACGCCTTTGATGCAGTGCCACACGCTCTCTATTGTCGTTGAGAATCTCTATGGTTGCTGCTGTGGCTCTAATGGTCACCAACTGTTTGTACAAGCCATGGGGCGCCGAATAATGGAACCCATCATATTCGACATGGTAATTTGCCGGCGTTCTGCGCACAATGTAATCTGCGTACTCAAACTGAGTGTATGGTAATGGCCGTAAAGCTGGCTTATCCAGCGTCTCAAAAACACTCTCTCGGCTGCCCTTGCGTTTTTGGAAAGGTCGTTTGACCAACTCTTTCACACGGTATTGTATTTCGGTATTCAGTGCCTCAAAACTAAAGAAACGTTT
>Ga0310040_1001490_pt1 | contig 16912 bp, 16 predicted proteins | sample EPASupsiteHSE623_FD_200237 | JGI IMG/M metagenome (GOLD analysis project Ga0310040, IMG submission 200237) | Bioremediated contaminated groundwater from EPA Superfund site, New Mexico - Sample HSE6-23 (v2) (version 2) | ecosystem: Environmental > Aquatic > Deep subsurface > Groundwater >... | reverse complement strand
CTTTATTAATAACTTTTAGAATATGGGCAGAATGATTTAAGTTCTTAGTATTGAGCTAGAATTTTTAAGATTAATGCCCCCATGAAACTTCGAAAAGAGGAAAATCACTGGATTTCTAGATTGTGCCATATTGCGGATGTTATCTCCGCCAAAGCTCTGACCTTCCGAGGTCATAGCAATATCCGTTATGCCAAGATCAACACCTAGAACCTTATTCGTGTGGATGGGCTCAGGAGCCTCTGATTTGATCTGTATGTTGATATAGTATTCCCGGCCTTTCTTGCAAAGAGTCGCACTGGTTGGCCTCGAACCCCTCAGCCGATCTTTCTGATAGTCGCTCAGGACGAGTTTGATCCTTTGTCTTGATCTCAGAAGGGTCAGGCTGACCATCTCATCTAGCTCTCTGAACGCGAATATTCTGGAATCGTAACTGACGCTGGTTGGTTTGAACTCAACAACATCAGAACCATTCAAGTGTGCCGTCTTTCTATTTCCGGTAACTCTAGTTATCGCATTGACGGCTAAGTTGGCAGATAGACCAAATTTAGCTCGAACATCCTTATACGCGAAGTGGTGAATTGTTACCCGGTTGCGTATCCTGGCATCAACATTGGAATTGATCCAAATGCAAGCATTAGCGAACGCTTTTAGAGTGTCTTCTATCTCGGACATCTGTTCCTGAGTTGGTGCCATTTTGCAATTGACAGTGTAGATGCATTCAGCCATTTCAGGCAGGTATTATATTATATATGATATTTCATGATGTCGGTATATCGGAGCAGGTACGGCATTCCTCCCCTCACCTAAAGGAGAGGGGTCTCCTGCCTGCTTACCTATGATGTCCCGTTACTAGGCTGGCAGAACATGGATCACGCTTACCGGGCACTCACTTTCAGCCTGCTTAACGCAGGTAAGGTCATCCGGAGCCTGACCTTTGCTTATGTCTCCTGACCTGTATTTTTCGACTACCTGGCTCCTATTATCGTCAGGGTTCTCTTCAAATACCTCCGGGCAGACAGTCCAGCAGTTGGCGCAGCTTATACATCCATCTCTATCTATCTCGACATTAACCATGCTAATCCTCCAATCGAGGCCCTGTAACTGGAAAAGGGGTGCCACAGGGCCCGGCACTTGAGATAAAACGTTTTAGCTTCCAGATACAATATGCTTGATCGATGATATTCATTTTGGGTGAGGAGAAGACATCCATTGAAAAGGTGGCAGAGAAGGTGGCACAGCAGTCTGAGCTCTTCAAGGCCGTAAACCTTGCAGCTCTGCGGGCCAGGGCCAGGAAGCTTGGGACCGGCGATGTCATCAAGATCGGGGGCTATGAACTGGTGGTGGATGTGGATGCGCTTGGGGAATGGGTGGTGGTCCACGTCGTCTATCCAAGGAAGGATATCGAGGCCCTTGCGTCTGAAATTGCCTCCGGCTTTGGGATTAATTTAGAAGGGATGAGCATCAGCGACCGCTCTGAGTGGATGAGAGACTTCATTGATGACATTAAGGCGATTCTGGAGAAGTGGCAGCAGATCAAGCTAATCAGCGGGCCAGGAGAGAATTTAACCTTCGAGAAGGCCGTCTTCAAAAACGAGAATTGAGCAGAGCATTATTTGGGCCTGAGTGTACTTGAGAACTCAACTCATGTTTGGTCCATCTTGCCAGGTGTAAATCGTTTGGTAAAGCACCATAAAAGGATTGGTGTGGTTCTCCAGTCAAGTCCGCAGGCGCAGGTGGGCAGGCGGCATGGATGCTCTCTTTGACTCCAAAAACTTGAATGCCTTCCTGCGTGCCTTGTCTTCATCTCCCTCATACCCATGAAGTGTGAACCCCGTCATCTCCTTATCTCTTACATCTACCGAGATCTTCCCATGTCCATCTCTCAGCAGATACCACGCAGCGCCATCTTCTTGAGGCCATGATTCAGCAATCTTCATCAAACACGCTCCTCCCCCGGATTATATTCTTCAAAACATAGATGGGATGGCCAGTCAGGAAAAACGGCCGGCAAAAGTCTTTTAATTCCTTGACGGATTCTATGCCGTCGTCCTCTAATGCTCAGTACGATGTCTTTAAATAAAAAGCTTTTGGTACCTAAATTTTCGGGTGCCCAGAATATTTACGCTGTGTCAGGTCATACCCTATCAGAACCGATCTCAGAAGACAACAAGACCAGACTCAACAGAGCTACCTATAAGGATCTCCGAGCCAAGTATCCTACAGGCTGAAATATGCTAAAGAGGCTGAGCCTCGAAGATTTAACCGGGATCTGGATCTGAATGCTTCAAGGAACATCGCTACCTTCAGCAGGTGGGTGAGATCTGAAGAACCCCTCAGCCCCGGCAGGGGTGCAGAGCGAATTGCATCAGAGCGCAAGATGCAGATACTCAGCCGGTCCCACAGCGAACCGAGGACTGAGATCGACCTTCCCCAGGCTCTTTTTGCCTGCTATTTCTCAGCTGGATGCTTCATAGACTTCCAGGCAGACATGCCTCCCAGGATCACTGTCAGGTCTGTCCAGCCGTTTCTCTGAAGGAAGCTTGCCCCAATCATGGATCTAAGGCCGCTTCCACAGAAGATGTAGATTGGCTTCTTTCTTGGGACCTCTTTTAGGCGATGCGGGAGCTGGGTTATATGGATATGCAGAGCACCGGGCATGCGTCCGTCCCTGGAAAGCTCCTCATCGCTCCTGACATCCAGCACCAGTATGGGCTCGCCACCGCCAAGCCGCATGTACAGCTCCTGGACATTGATGGTCTTGATGGACGTGCTGCCACGGCCAGACATGTGCCAGCTCAGCATATCTCCAGACAATGCTCCTGCCAGGTTATCATAGCCCTCTCTTATCAGTATCCTGGTGGCAGCTTCAGAGTCGTTTGTCTCATTTACAAGCAGTATGGGCAAGTCGTAGGGTAAAAACCAGCCCTCAAAGCTTGCCAGGCCGTCTTTCCATATGGATTGGGCTCCTGGAACGTGTCCAGAGGCAAAGGAGAGCTCCATCCTGGTGTCAAGGATGAAAGCTTGCTTGGCTAAATCCTTAAACTCGCCGGCAGAAACAGGCGGTGGCAGCGGCAGCTTCCCAAGAATTGGCGCTCCCTCCAGGTTCAAAGCCTCCATGCGCAGGAAATAGGGCGGCCTCTCAGGCTGGCTCTTTAAGAGCTCTGCCACGAACTCATCCCGGTTCTTGTACTGCAGCCTGGGGTTATGCTTTCGTTCTATGCCAATTGTGGTCCACAGCCTTTCTGCAATAGACTCGCCGCATACAGATCCTGCGCCGTGGGCCGGGCAGACCAGGACCTCATCACCAAGAGGCAGGAGCTTTTCAAATATGCTGTCGTAGATGAGGCCTGCCATCTCAGGAGCTCTATCCTGGCCCAGAAGGTCTATGCGTCCCACTTCACCTGCAAAGAGAGTATCTCCAGTAAAGGCGATCCAGGGCATGCCGTCAGAGTCATAGAGCAGATAGTTCATCATCCCCGGGGTGTGGCCCGGCGTATGCACGGCCTTGATCTTGAGCCTGCCTATCTTCCAGGTCTGGCCGTCCAAGACCGGCTTTCCATACTTGTAACCCCACTGGCTGTCGGCGTGCCAGATCTCAGCGCCAGTACGTGCGGAAAGCTCCACAGAGCCTATCAGGTAGTCCTCGTTCCTGTGGGTCTCCAGGACATATGCGATCTTCATGCCCTGTTTATAGGCATTCTCGATGTAGACCTCACAATCGCGACGGGGGTCGATAACGATGGCCTCGGCCTTATCGCCTATCATATAGGAGTAGTGAGCCAGACCATCAGACACTATCCTCTCAAAGAGCATATTACCTATTTATGTAGCCTATAAGCTAAAAAAGTTGGGAAGGAAATCAGAGTGGACTGGGCCCGCTCACAGTCGGGTTCTCTGGATGGGCCGCCCATTCAGTAAATGAGCCCTCAAATACCCTGACCTTATCATGGCCGAAGTACCATTTGAAGATAAGGAACTCGTTTGTGGCCTCACGCCCGGTTCCGCAGTAGATGATCAGGGTTTTATCCTCGGTTATGTTATGCTTCCTTACAATCTCTCGAAGCTCAGTATCTGATTTGAGTATCCGGGGGTTCTCCTGGTTCATCAGGCTCCTCCAGGGCAGGCTGATAGCCCCTGGTATGTGCCCCGATTTGGGCCACATGCGGCTCTCTTCGTATATATTAGCCGGCCTGGCATCAAAGACAATGACATCATCTCTCTCCCGGAGCTTTTTAAATTCTTCATATTCCACGAAGTAATCCTTCTGCACTCTTGGCACGAAGCGGGACTCATGGCATTCAGGAAAGACCTTGGTCAGAGCATTTCCGTCCTCCTTCCATTTTTCTATCCCGCCGTCCAGGATGTAGACCTTGTTGTGGCCGAACCTGGTCAGTGAGTAGGCCATCATGGGCTGCTCCAGGCCGTCTCCCAGACCTTTAGCGCACTGGCTGTAACGTCCCGCCCCTGAGTATACTAGAGTTTGCCTGTTTGGATCCACACCTGCGCGGCTCATGACAGCCTCTATGGACTGCGGCGGCACGTACATGGCCGGCAGCCCCCTCCAGGCCGACCTCAGCAGGCCCTCGTTCATGTATATGGCACCCGGGATGTGGCCCATGATGTAGTCGTGAACATTGGGCTGGACATCCAGTATCATGAGGTCCTCATCCTTTTTGCTCAGACGATCTGCCAGCCACTCTGTAGAAACCCACTTCACCTTGCTATCTGTCTGGGGATACGGGTATGTCCTCTCAGCCATAAACAACCTCCTTAAGCATGACTGCATAGTGAATCTGGAATTTTTCCATGCAGCTCCAACAGTAATTTCATATTGTTCATTTATCAAGTTAACTGTGTTATCTCCTGGAATTTGTGCCGGATGATATGATTAGAGCTCTTGTCCAGGATCGAATTGGCCCTCTGTCAAATTTCGTCCTTTGTTTCCCAATGCCTGGCGGATATAGGGCTCACTTATAAATCTACTGAGCGAATTACACATTCCAGAGTGGTCCAACTATGAGAATCATGAGAAACAATATGATATACATAGGACTCCTATGCCTGCTTACCCTATCTATTTCTATCATAGGAGCATCGCCAGATACAGCTGCAAAGCCAGATTCAGCCCTAAACTTGGTTGCAGTCCTCACCGACTTTGGCACCTCAGACTTCTATGTGGGTGCCATGGAGGGTTCCATATACTCAGCCAACCCACTGGTCAGGATATCCACCATCACCAATGAGGTGACGGCATTTGACATCGCCGAAGGGTCATACCTCCTCTCCAAGGCTGCACGAACCTATCCTCCGGGGACTGTATTCGTGGTAGATGTAGATCCTGGATCCTCAAGGGAGATGAGATTCATAGTCCTGGAGACCTCCAATGGCAAGATCTTTGTGGGGCCGGATAACGGAATAATGACCGGAGTCATAGGGGAAATGGGACTTGCCCACGCCTATCAGATCACCAACCAGACCCTGATGGGAAACAATTCATCGTCCACATTCAGGGGTGCTTATGTCTACGGGCCAGTGGCCGGGCATCTGTCATCCGGAAAAGTCGAGCCAGGCGATGCGGGGCCTGAGATCACCGACATCAAGCTCCTGCCCATGGTCAGTGCCAGGTTGAACGGGTCTGAGATATCGGGAGCCGTCATCCATGTTGATAAGTATGGCAACATGATCACCAACATACCATCGGACCTGGTCAAGGAGGCCGGCATATCCAAGGGGCAGGAACTGAATGCGACTGTGGGCAACCACACAATCGCCGCCAAATTTGTTAGCGCTTACAGCGATGTGCCACTTGGTGATTGGCTGGCGCTCATCAGCACTAATGGCGAGCTGGAGATCGCCAGGAACATGGAGAATGCCGCAAAGACCATAGAAGCCTCTGCTGGGAAGGCAGTGACCTTGAATCTGGGCTGAACTGTTCCTGGGCAGTTGTTTAAAGAGCCCTGGATCTGGGGCTGGAAGGCAGAGCTCCTGCAATCAGCCCCTGATCTGAACATCTCAAAATATCAGGAACTTGACGCCCATCACAGTTGCAGTCACCACAGCTCCTGCAATCAGGACTCCCCCAAAGACTGCCAGAAAAGCGCGCTTTGGATCAAGCCCAAGCAGGAATGCTATGGCGCAGCCGGTCCAGGCTCCGGTCACTGGGAGAGGCACGGCCACAAAAAGCATGAGCGCAGTCAGGCTGAACCCCTCGTGGTCCTTGATATATTTCCTTTGAGTCCTGGCAAAGAGCCAGGTGAAGAACCTGTCCATTGCTGGAAATCGCCTCAGCCATTTAGAGACCGGTCCCAGGAAGAGCAGCAGAGGGATTACTGGAATCAGGTTGCCGGCTACTGAAAGCAGATAGGCATCGATTGGCGAGAATCCGTATACGCCCATGGCTAAAGGTATGGCCCCTCTGAGCTCGGATATTGGTGATGCTGCCAAGACGAGGACCACCAGCCACGCAGGGATTATGGATATCACCTGAGATGATCTGCCGAGAAATATATTTACTTTCCGCCCACTGATCCCTTGATCTCCACCTTGAAGACCTGCTCCTGGGCAGGAGAGTAGACAGAGATCGTCAGATCAACAGGTATCTCTCCAAGGGCTATAGCTATGGGGCTGGACGCATCATTTGATACTCCTACCTTTATGCCCTCAGTAAGCTTGGCCAGGGAGGATATCAGGCTGCCCAGGTTTAGAGATTCCATTACTCCTTTCAGGTCTGGAGATACTGATATGGGGGCAATAGCAATGGGATTGCTGGCATCGCCCGAGACTCTGGCAGTGATCGGGCTTGAGTTTTCACCCGATACCTGGATGCTCAGGCCGCCATCCTTTCCAGTGCCCTTGACCTTGGCCACTATGGGATATTTCTCCTGGTCCTCTGTGCCCTGAACCTTAACCCCAGCGTCGACGTTGAATGCTACCATCATTCCACCGTTTGAGTACCTAGATTATCGCTCTATATAAAGGAATGCAGAAGTGGCGGCGCCGCCACAGCGGCGGCCTGAGGCGAAAGGCTGATATCCTGGACCCGGCTTCTCATAACGATGCTTAAAATTGGATATCTGGTCCTGGATAACCCAATTGCCATCACATCTTCAGATCACCAATTCAAAGCCGATTGTAGCGGCTCTGCGGGATTGATAATAGCCGGAGGGATAGATCTAGATGAGCTTTCGATCTCTGATCTGGAATCGTCAGCCAAAGCAATCGATACAACATCTGCAATTGGATTTTCCATCGCCTGCTCAAGAGATGAGCCATTAATAGAGGCTGCAAGGCTTGCCAAGAAGAGCAGAAGCCTCCTGGAGCTGGACTTTACCTCTGAAAAGATGGACCTTTCAAGGCTGCCTGGACTGGTCCAGAGCATGAAGAAGCTGGGTGTCACAATCTCTGCCAGAGTCAAGCCTGATGTTCTGTCCAGGAGTGAGCTCTCCACGCCAGGCCTCGATCTTGTCAACCTGGATATATCCGGCCTGAATGGATCTGGGCCAAAGATGGTGAAGAAGGCGGCAGACGTGCTCAAATCGAGGATAATGGTCCTTGAGGACGTGGGAGACTTCGATGAGGCCCATGAACTCTTTGCAATGGGGGCCGATGTCGTCTCACTCTCATGCAAGGCCGATCCGGAGTTTGCTTCCTGGCTCTCCCAGGCCATGAGAGAATATGACGAGCTATCGGGCTGGTACAATGCTCCAAAGCACATCTGCTCTGGTGGAGACCTGCGGGGGCTCTCGTTTTGCTGTCCGCCTGTAAAGAGCTGCCCCGTGCTTGGTGCCCTGAAGAGGGCCGGCATCAGCCCTGATGAGTTCGTGGAGAGGAAGCTCAAGCTTGCCAAAGGTACCCCACTCCAGTACGGTGACGGCACCTGCTTTGGATCTCTGGTCTGGTGCTGCAAGATAACCAAGCCCTGCTTCATGAGGGACGCTGCACTTAGAAAGATCGGCCTGTCTGGCAGGGAATACATGGAGCATAAGAGGAAACTGGCTGAAGATCTTTTCAAGACATGAACGCCGACTGGATAGCAAAGAGAGCAGTAGCCGCAATGCTAATAGAGCTCTCATCCAGCCCCAAGCCTGGAAACATCGATAGGTGCCATGACTATGAGGACATAGGGTTCCAGGAGTTCCTCATAAGCGCAGTGGCGGTCTACCCGGCCTTTAGAAAGGCGGCCCTGGGAGGGTACCGCATAGGACAGCTTCTCTTAGAGGCTGTCAGATCCTGGCAGGAGTTTTGCCTGCCTGGAAACACTCATTTCGGGTCCATGGCCCTGCTGATACCTCTGGCTATGGCTGCGTCAGGACATGTGCCAGCATCAACAGCACATTCATCTTCGCCCGGCCATGACGATCTCAGAGAGGATCTCTGCAGAGTGCTTGAGTCCACCACAGTCGAGGACTCTGTCGACTTTTACAGGGCCTTCCAGCTCTCCGGCGCGAGAGTGGCTGAAGTTGGAGAGTTCAGCTTAAAGGATGACGACTCAGTCCAGGAGTTGTGTCTCCAGGAGAAGACCCTGCAGGAGCTGATGAAGCTCTCCTCTGGCCATGACCTGATAGCCAGGGAGTGGTCGACATCCTTTGCCAGATCCTTTGAGCTTTCAGAGCGGCTCGTGGGGAATGTTGCGTCCTATGGCAGGAACCTGGGCGTGGTCAGGACCTACCTTGAGGCTCTATCAAGCCAGCCTGACAGCCTGATCCAGGCCAAGTTTGGAAGGGAGACTGCAATAGAGGCATCTGCCAGGGCAGGCGCCGTGCTTGAAGGCTGGTCTCTTGAGGCCATAAGGTCCCTGGACAGGGAATTTCTGGATGAGGATTTAAACCCAGGCTCCACTGCAGATATAATCGCAGCATCTATATTCATAGCTCTGATAGAAGGAAGAATATTTTAGGGAGCTTTTTGATGATTTCTGAATTTCAAAACCTGGCTGATCTCGGATTTGGCGAGGGAATAAACGAGATCATAGCCGTGACTGAGAAGGATGGCGTTCCCAATGCCGCGCCGATAGGCGTAATAAAAGATGGCGAAAAACTTACAATCAGGCTCTTCTCAGGGACTCACACGATCGAGAACATACTTGACACCGGCTTTTTCACTGCCAATGTAACCCATGACCCCCTGGTCTTTGCTGAGTCGGCCCTGGCAGATCTGCCTGAGGAGTGCTTCATTCGCCGTGACGGGGTCTGGACTTTGAAGGATGCCGAGTCCTGGGCGCTCTTCAAGTGCGATGCCTACAGGCTGGACATAATCATAGCCGAGGTCAGGTTCGTAAAGGGCGAGGTGCTGAGAAGAGAGTTTCGGGCCTGCAACCGGGGAGCCAACCTGGTGGTGGAGGCAGCCATTGATGCCACCAGGTACCTGGCGCTCAATACCGAGTGCTATATGGACGACATAAGAAAGCTTGACAGGATCATAAGAAGGTGCGGGGGACCAGGGGAGCGCCAGGCAATGGACAGGCTCTGGGACCTCCTGGAGAGCCACAGGCCTTTCTAACCTGATGTTCCAGTCATTTTATTGGATGACTGAATAAGCCTTCATTTTATGAGTGGTGCTCAGTGCCCCGGGATGATGTTCTAGGCCACGGCCCTAAGGCGCGTCCACGGGGAACACTTGCCCGTAGCAAAAGTACAATGGTCTCAGCACAAAGGACTTGGCTCATACAAGCCATAAGCCTGCAAAGGTGAGCAGGCATTGTTGCTGGCTTGCCAGCTTATCTGGTCAGGAAAGATCCGGGCTTCATCCAAGGGATCTTTTTCAGTTTAAACGAGCCTCAACCATCTTTAAATTCGAAAAGCGAGAGAGTGGATAGAACATGAGCTTGATTGAGGAGATGAAGGCAAATTTACCCATCCCCGTATATCCAACCAGTGCATTGGCCAAGCATCTTTCTGAAAACGGGATCAAGATTGATGCGAATACTGAGCTAAGCATAACACAAGTATTTGAATCAGGAGACACTGGCGGCATAATGTGCCACGTACTTGAGGTAAATGGCGAAGTGATCATTGTTTCCCTGACCCATCTTAGAGTTAAGCCTGGCCATCCATTGAGCAAGAAGATTCAGTCTTATCAAAAGAACAGAAAGAGACACATATGTTTTGGCTTAAAAGATACCGTCATCCAACCTTAGGACCGCAGGCTTGGATTTCATTCCATTGATCTTCGGTTAAGGAATGAAACTAACCGGAGACGCATGTGCAATGGCCCAAACCTCCGATTAGCGATACTACATTATTGCCCACACCGAAGCAGGGAGTTATACATACAAAATTATACAACCTGGCCGATAGGGGCGTGAGGAGAGATAGATATTTATAAAATACTCTGGACGGTTTATGGCTTGGTTTCATGGACCTTGAGACGCCCAGATTGTTAGTCCCCAGCCTGGAGATTTGTGGTTGTTCTTCCCAAATTCGTGCTCATTATCTGATAGGGTGCAGAAGGAAGAACTCACATCTCAGAGCGTAATCTTCCTACGTCTCCTTTGATGATGTCTTGGCCCAGCAGCGAAGTACCTCTGCCACGCTCCAGGCCTGGGCTGTGCATCCCCGCGGCGTAAAGGGCGGCTCGGCATCAAACACCTCGCTTATGGTACCTATGCAGGCCTGGTCCAGCTGGGGCCCAAACCCCTCCAGGAACTTTCTGGCCCCTGCTACGTCCTCGGGATGAACCTTCAGCCATGCATCTATGAATGGACCTATCAGCCAGGCCCACACCGTCCCCTGATGGTAGGCGGCATCGCGCGCCCTCAGGTCTCCAAAATACTTGGCCTTATAGTCCGGGCTTCCTGGAGCCAGGGTTCGAAGGCCAACCGGAGTTAAAAGCCTCGTTCTGACCACCTCAAGCACAGGCTCCCACCGCTCTCTATCGAGAACGGGGTGGCAAAGAGAGAATGACAGTATCTGGTTTGGCCTGCAGGAGGCATCGTTGCCATGCTCTCCGTCCACTATATCGTACAGGTACCCCCCTTCTTCATACCAGAACCTCTTAATGAATGAATCTCGGGCCCTATAGGCGTGCTCGGCCAGGGGCTGAGCCGCTTCATCTCCCCTCTCCTCACGCACCCACCCCTCCAGGAGCTTGAGTGCATTATACCAGAGGGCATTGATCTCCACAGCCTTTCCCCTCCTTGGGGTCACAACCCAGTCCCCTACCTTGGCATCCATCCAGGTGAGAGCAAATCCGGACTGGCCCTGGCGAAGCAGCCCATCGCTTGGATCGACGCCTATTCCATAGAGCGTGCCCTTCAGGTGATGATCCACTATGTCGAGGAGCTTTGGGAGTATGAGCCTCAGAGTGGTTCTGTCTCCAGTGGCCCTGATGTAGCGATCCAGGGCATGGAAGAACCAGAGCGTTGCATCGGCTGTGTTGTACCTGCCCTCGTTCTCGCCCTCAGGGAAGAGGTTTGGTATGAGTCCGTCTCTTATGTAGTAGGCAAAGGTGCGCAAAATCCATCGCGCCTGATTAAACCGCTTGGTGGTAAGGGTCAGCCCTTCAAGGCTGATCATGGTGTCCCTTCCCCAGTCAGTGAACCAGTGGTACCCGGCAATGACGGTCCTCGCCTCATCTCCGGAGGCATGGGCCCGGGCTTCGTCCTCCACCCTTCCTGAGGGCGTTATTATGAACTGATCAGCAGCCATGACCATCTCCCCAGCAGGCTCTGCCTGGACCTCAGTCTGAGCCCTGGATATAAGCCGGCTCCTGCGCTCAACCTCTGATGCCATTGCCTCTTCAGGGTTGAGGGCAAGCATGATCTCCCAGGGCTCTGTCGATGCCACCAGTGTGGCGTCCTGGCCAGGGAAGAGTTCTGTGCTGAAGTAGCCCGGACTCCACAGCAGTCCACGTGAATCATAGCCTCTGTCAGCCTCACGCCTGTAGAGGAGCTCTTGTGTGGAGCTGCCATCATAGGTGAGCATGCCCTTGAGCCCGTAGAGAGTCATCCTGAGTGGCGGTATCCCAGAGCGCTTTGATTCCGATATCTCATAGCGATTGCCTATTATTGAGAGTGAGTAGGGCAAGGAAGGAGGCTGGCTGACAGGATTGTCATGGGAGCGGAAGTTGATCGAGGGTCTGATCTCAAGCCGGACTGGCCCCGGGCCTGAGATCAGCCTGTAGTTGATGAGCACAGTATTTTGCCTGTAGGGCAGAATTATCCTCTTCTCCAGGACCAGCCCCCCCACATCATAGCGCCAGACGGGAAGGCCCACCTCAAGCTTGAACTCAGTGAGGCAGGTGGCAGAGTCTGTGGCCTGGGCATAATATTCTCCCTGGCCTCCGCTTATGGGAATAGCAGAGCCCTCAGGCGATCGTGCGATCTCAAAGAGGTGGTTTAGCATCATCCACCTGCCAAAGGGATGAGGCAGCGCAGATATCAGCATACCATGATAGCGGCGTGTGGCCACGCCCACCACAGTGCCCGAAGCATAGCCGCCAAGCCCGTTTGTTACCAGCCATTCTCTTCTCAGGAGTGTCGATTCTACAGCACACGCCCCAGGCCATGATATCCTGCGCACTAAATTGTCCATTCCATCACTTCCTCTGAGGCCTTCTCAGGCACGAGCACGAAGGCAGAAAGCCCTGGAATCTGCCAGTTGTCCAATGTATCCAGCTGTGGAGTGCCGCACCCTCCATAGAGCGGGTCTGTGCTTGCCCACAGCACCTTCCAGGTCATCCCCAGGGGCGGGGCCAGGAGGGGCTCAGGCGCCGGGTCCAATCTCAGATCCCTGCCGAGGTTGACTATGAGGAGACGGTCGCCATGGACGCAGAAGTATCGCAGGAGCAGGGCCTCAGGTCCTATAACTGAGCCGTCAACCATGCCCCTGGTCTGGGCTCTAAAGGCCAAATCGTCCCTTCTAAGCCTCAGCAGGTCTCTATGCATGGCATATATCCCGGCATGTCTCTCCCTATCAGAGAAGTCCAGCTTGGATGCCTCAAAGAGACGGGCATCGTCTGGCTCTGGCACCAGGTCCTGCATCCCATCTGTGGCCAGGCTTCTAAACTGTCTCAGGAACTGTTTTCGCCCCAGGTGGATCTGGTCTGAGATCTCCTTCTTCTGGTCTGCAAAATAAAAGAACGGGCTGGATGATGCGAACTCCTGACCCTGGAAGAGCATGGGCGTATTTGGACCAAGAAGCATCAGTGCGGTCATGGCCCTGTACTTGCCAGGGCTTGTCAGCTGGTGTACCCTCAGGCTTCGACCCGAGTTGGCAATCTGGTCGTGGTTCTGGATGAAAGTTATGAACCTGGCAGGATCTATATCCAGAGCCGGCCTGCCGCGGCGCTTCTTCTGCCATCTGTACCTCTGTCCCTGGTAAAGATATCCCCATTTGGCAGCTGAGATGAACTCCTGAGGGCAGCCCAGATAATCTGTATAATAGGCCTCGTTATGTCCTGTCAGGGCGACCATGGCGCTGTGGTGGAAGTCGTCATTCCAGAGCATGTCCATGCCAAAGCCCCCTGTCTCCTGGGGCCTTACCAGATCGGAATCCTGGGGCTCGTTCTCTGCAATGATCAGCGCCGACCTAGACCCGGCAGCCTCTCTGACCCTGCGGACGACGGCCGCGAATATATGCTCAGGTGAAGAGTCATAGATATTCTGGGTGGCATCAATCCTCAGACCGTCTAAGTGATACTCGTCAATCCAGTAACCGGCATTGGCTGTGATGAGCTCTCTTACAGGGCCTGAGTTTATGCCATCGAAGTTGAATGGCGTTCCCCAATCGGTATGGTATCTCTCTGTAAAATAATCCTCTGAGAACTCCGGCAGGTAGTTCCCGTCCGGTCCCAGGTGGTTGTAGACCACGTCCAGTATCACGCCAATTCCTGCGCAGTGGGCGGCATTCGCAAACCCGGCCAGGTCTTCGGGCCGGCCGTAAAGGTGTGTCGGGGCAAAGAGATCCACCCCATCGTACCCCCACCCAAACCTGCCGGGAAACTCAGACACTGGAAGCACCTCAAGCGCGGTTATGCCGATGTCTGCCAGAGCAGGAAGCTCAATGCCGGCTGCATCCCAGGTGCCCTCTTTGGTGAATGTGCCTATATGCATCTCATAGAGTACCTGGCCTTTGAGCCTGAGGCCGGTCCAGGCCTGATCTGTCCAATGGAAGGACTGGGGATCCACTACCTGTGAGGGGCCAAACGGCCCATAGGGCTGGAAGCGTGAGGCCGGGTCTGGATAGAGCTCCTCGCCGCCATTCAGCCTGAAGCGATATAGCGATCCCACGCCTGCAGCTTTAGCCAGGCCAGAGAAGTAGCCGAGCGGTTCCTTTTCTAACACCAGGCCTCCTGACGGGCCATTCTCCAGGACCACTTCGACTCTTTCACGGCGGGGTGACCATACCCTGAAGTGAACCCCACCACCAGGCTGAGTCTCGGCTCCTACAGGAAGCCTTCTACTTAAGGACAGGTTATCCGCCAATTTCATCTCCCCTCGTTATCCCGGCAATGCCCTCCAGAGCCTGGAGCAAAACCGATGCAGGTCTATCCAGAAACTTAATAAGTTCTAGACCTGAGATCATGAGCATAATGGCATGAAGAGCTAGGATCAATTACCTTTTGCAGTCGAAACTATAAAAAGTTATTGAGAAATATCCATATCGGCGATGAATGATCCCGCCTGCGGATCGGGTCTTGGCATTAATCTGAGCATTCTAGTGCACGAAGGCTTAATTAAGGCCACATTTCACTGAGCAGGTAGCGCTCTATCGAGCTTCAAATCCGGGTCATGGGTCAGAGATCTGTCAATCAGTTCTTGGCGGCGCATTATGCTTTGAGCTTCTGTTGACGGCTGCCTACTGGTCAAACCTAATTTGAAGTGCGCTATGCTCTATGCTTCTGGGCAGACGTTGGAGTTGGATCACATATTCGTGGCCTGGGATCTGCCTGCAAGCAGCACCGCCCAGAAGCTGCCGGGGATAAAAGTCTTTGCGTAAAAAAGGAGGATAGGAGGATTAAACCAGGGCTCACTTGCCAGATATGGCTGGTATGGCCTCCAGTGCTGCAGGGTTAGAAACGACTGAGGTATCTCCAAGGTCCTGGCCCAGAGCCTTGGCCTTGATAAGGCTTCTTGTCGGCTTTCCTGCCTTGTTCTTTGGTATCTCCAATACAAAAACCACATCTGACGGTATGGCTATGGGCCCAAGGGTCTTTCTGACGAAGTTCTTTATGTCCTTTTGCAGGCTGGCATCGCCGGCAACTCCAGGTTTTAGGACTGCAAAGACCACTATGTTCTCGCCCTTTACCTTATCGGGCTTACCTATCACTGCAGACTCTACAATTGAGGGGTGCTTCTCTGCTGCTGACTCGACCTCGGCATTGGAGATCCTGTGACCTGCCACCTTGAGGACGTCATCTGCCCGCCCCAGTGCCCAGATATAACCGTCTTCGTCAACTCTGGCCTTGTCGCCTGAGAGGTACTTGCCGGGGAATGTGGACCAGTAGGTCTCCTGGTACTTGGAAGGGTCGCCGTAAACGCTTCTGAGCATTGATGGCCATGGTGTGGTGAGGACTATGTTTCCCATAGATGCTGGCTTGCCGCTCTCGTCTAAGATCTCGACGTTATATCCCGGCAGCGGGAAGGCCGGCGATCCGGGCTTGAGTGGGGTTATTGGCAGAGGGGTGATGACGTGGCATCCAGTCTCGCTCTGGAACCAGGTGTCCATGATTGGAGCAAAACCGTTGCCCACGTACTTGCGCCACCACACAAAGGCGTCTGGGTTCATGGCTTCTCCAACTGAACCCATCAGCCTGACTGTGGAGAGGTCGTACTTCTCAGGCCACTGCGGACCTTCATTCATGAACATCCTTATGGCTGTGGGGGCTGTGTAGATCACTGATACTCCATAATCCTCTATGATCTGGAACCACCTGCCAAAGTCAGGGTAGTCTGGAGAGCCCTCATACATTATGCTCGTGGCACCTGAGCATAATGGCCCATAAGCAATGTAGCTGTGTCCCGTGATCCAGCCTATATCTGCTGTGCACCAGAAGACATCAGCCTCCTTGATATCGAAGACCCAGGACATGGTGAAGGCGGGCTCAACGCAGAAACCGCCATGGGCATGGACGATTCCCCTGGGCTTTCCAGCCGTTCCTGCTGTGTAGAGTATGAACAGGGGGTCCTCTGAATCCATGGGCATGGTCCCGCACTCGCCAGACTGGCCGGAAACGAAGTCGTCCCACCAGATATCCCTGCCCTCTTTCATGGGTATCTCCTGGCCGTTTCTCTTGACCACTACCATCTTCTGGATGCTTGCAAGCCCCTCTACCGCCTCATCGGCCTGGCCCTTGGTCATGATGGGCTTTCCGCGCCTGTACGACCCATCGCAGGTGATCATCACCTTGGGCTGGCAGTCCTCCAGCCTGTCTCTCACGGCCACAGCGCTGAATCCAGAGAAGACCACCACATGTATGGCTCCAATCTTTGCGCATGCAAGTAGTGCTATTGGCAGCTCAGGGATCATGGGCAGGTATATGCCGACTCTGTCGCCCTTTTTTACCCCGAGGCTTTTCAAGCCATTGGCGAACTTATTGACCTCTCTTGAGAGCTCGTAGTAGGTGATCTTTCTTACATCGCCCACAGGTTCGCCCACGAATATGTAGGCCAGCTTGTTCCTCCTCCATGACCGGGCATGCCTGTCCACGGCGTTATAGGCCACGTTGCACCTGGCCCCGACAAACCACTTGGCATTTGGCGGCTTCCACTCGAGTACAGACTTGTACGGCTCGAACCAGTCCGCATAGGTGCTGGCCATCTCATCCCAGAACTCGATATAGTTCTTGCTAGTACAGCGAGGCCGAAATAGGCCTACAGATACTTCAGGGTAGGCTATGTCTTTCTGGGTGGTGCACTGACAGCGTTCTAAAGGGGGACGACCTGCAGACCCCTGGCCAGTGGAACGTGATGCTT
>Ga0310040_1001487_pt1 | contig 16933 bp, 26 predicted proteins | sample EPASupsiteHSE623_FD_200237 | JGI IMG/M metagenome (GOLD analysis project Ga0310040, IMG submission 200237) | Bioremediated contaminated groundwater from EPA Superfund site, New Mexico - Sample HSE6-23 (v2) (version 2) | ecosystem: Environmental > Aquatic > Deep subsurface > Groundwater >... | reverse complement strand
AGTTGGAGAAATTGAGAAAAATTACTTTGGCGGACGGACAGATATCCGTCACTGAAATGACAAAAAAACAAAGAGAAATTATTCAGGCGCTAAAATTGTGCGCCTGAACTTTCGGGAGGTTAGGTTGGATTCGTCTCGATTCTAGGGATTCCATAAATTATGGACAATTTTATGATAAGTATTATGGACTTACATCTATTTCACGGCATCTATTCTGCCTTTCTTCTCCTATATGGATCGATCCCGCAACCAAACGAATTCTAAAAGCAAAATTCGGAGACAAAGATATCGACTGGAAAATTACCAAGAAGAACGACAGAGACGATCTTAGTGCATTTCTGCGCGGCGATTAAGGGCTTTTGTGATAATGGAGATGAAGATTCTGCAACACATAGATGAGAGTGCTTTGACTCAAATGATGCATTAATTTCGCTGCGTTCATGCCCAATTCCTGAATCCTCCGCGTCTGACATCCTGTCTATTGCCCTTTAGCTTGTTCAGCAAGTTTTTTTTGGCCCTATCTATTCGATTGGGAAGCAGGACGTGTTTCACAAAACGAGGTTACCAGTCCAGCAAAATGATACTTCTGCGAAATAAAAATAGCATAATCCAAAATCAAAAAACGTGGTATTAGGTGCCGGGGGCGGGATTAGAATGGCTTCTTACGCGTAAATGCTTATATAGTAGAAAGACAATCTGCTATCAGGTGAGCCCTTGGTAAAACCTGATCGATCCCGTTATGTTCATGTCTATATGCCGTCTGATGCCGATAAAGCCCGATGGGCTGCCCTGGCGGAGAAGGCAAAGACGCCCCTGTCCAAGTGGGTTATCGAGATTGTTGAAAGCACCCTGGCCGAAAATGAGGAGTTTAGGCCGCGCCGCGAGATGGTCAAAGAGGTGGAAGGCTTGCGGAATGAAATAAAGAGCCTTCAGGACGATCTCCGGCAGAAGGAGATAGTCCTGGACCGCTACGAAGGAGAGCTAAAGAGATACCGCGCTCAGCCATTTCTGGAAGGGGATTACAAAGGTGTGAGACCCTATTCCGAAGAGCTGGTGAAGATCCTCAAAACGCGCGGTTCCATTGATAACTACAGGCTGCTTGAGGAATTGGACATTGATCCTCGCGAAAGCGATCTCGTGAAAGCTGTCTCCAGGCAATTGGAAGAGCTCGAGGGTTACAAGCTGATCAAGATGGATGGCCGGACATGGAAATGGATAGGCTAATTCAAGATTTTGTCAAGGACTGTGCCCTCAGGGGTATGTCGCCAAGATCCATCCCTCACTACGGCTATATCCCTAAAGTCTTCAAGAACTATCTGGAAGGCAAGGGTACTAATTTCCAGGACGTCGATAAGGATCATCTCAGAGGATTCATCGAATATCTGAGGATCGAGAAAGGGGCCGCGGGAAAGACAGTTGAGAACTACTTTGCCGTTCTCTCCACATTCTACGATTACCTGGCTTTTGAGGGCTTGGTACCATCAAATCCAGTGCTTCCCATCAGAAGGCGATATTTGAGGCGCTACAAGGACAATGGATCAACGCAGGAGAGGCAGCTTATCAGTGTTGAGGATATGGCCCGGCTCATAAATTCGGAGATGGATATCAGAAATAAGGCGATCATCACTTTGCTGGCCAAGACAGGCATACGGCGCAATGAGCTGATCACACTTGATGTGCAAGATGTGGATCTTGTGGAAATGAGAATCAAGCTCAAACCCACAGCCAAGCGAACTAACAGGATAGTATTCTTCGATGCGGAGACTGCTTTTCTCATCCGACGATGGTTGAATATCAGAGAGGGCCGGAATAGGAAGGGACTCAAGGCACTCTTTATCAATGCCGCGGGCAATAGGCTTGATCGTGGCGGCATTTTGCGGCTGGTGTGGCAGGCCGCCGAGCGCGTGGGCCTTCATAATCCCGATTCAGAGAGGATGGAGGACCACTTCAGCCCACATTGTTGCAGACACTGGATGACTACGCACCTCAGGCGGGCAGGGATGAGGCGTGAGTTCATCCAGGAGCTGCGAGGAGATAGCCGGAAAGAGGCCATTGATATCTACGACCACATAGATTTGAAGGAGCTGAAAGAGGCTTATCTGGCGTGCATACCGCAGTTGGGGATTTAATATTTTGACGACATGAATTTTAATTGATGGATTCTAAGAGTTGGAAAAATGATCGAGAATATTTCATCATTGAACCAGACAAGTCAAGATAGCGTTAACCTAGTAATGCTTCTTACGAATGCGGTCCCATATGTTGCTTATATAGGCGCGCTCGGTGCTGCAGCGAATGCGATTTTTACATATTTATATTATATTAAAAATAAACCTATAGTATTTGTGGATTTCAGCAGGCAATTTAAGCGTAATAAAGCAAGAAATACAATCGAGATCTATATTTCGTGCATGAATCAAGGAGACTCTGCTGTAACTATATCCTTTTTTGGATTTTATATTTCAGAATTAAATAAATATATTACCATTGAACCTAATTTATTCGATTCTTATTTTCGCAAAGTTGGCGGTTGCACAAGGCTCGAACCAGGATGTAGTATTACTGCTTGGATTGAAGCAAAAGATATCGAAGAGAGTCTAAATTCGGAAGGATTATCGACAAGATTAAAATTATTCTTTTTTTTTAAAGATGGTCACGGCAAAGCCTATATTTGCGCAACCCCTTTTTATATTCCAAAAACACCGGATAAGGAAATATAACCATATTGATACAGATGCCTCTCCTCCTACTTCGGTCGTGCGGGGGGGGCATTGGAAATCTTTGCCCAAATTAAAAGGAGCTAACGTGGTAAATCTGGCGTGTATTCCGCAGTTGGGAATTTGGGAGACAAATAGTTATATGTGATCAATTAACCATGTTAGATGCCGATGTGTTCCTTGAATATGTTGAATCGAATTAAGGGCCTTAGTAATTGGGCCAAGAATTGGCGAAGAATAGATCAGTTGGGTATCTCTCCTTTCTTTGCGATCTTAGTCTTGGCGATTTCGTCTCTTTTTATCTATTATTTATTTTATATTGTTAATTGGTCAAACACAGGGGACGGCAATAAATTTATTAGTGTAATATATTTAGTAACGTTCATTATTTTGGTATTTTACACCTATTACACATTTCAAATTGCAAAATTCACTGCCAAAGGCCAAGCCCTATTATATGTTCAAATTCAGCACTCAAATGTGCTAAAAGAATTTCTAAAACGTTGGGAATCTAGTTTGGGAACCAGAAGACATACTTGCGAAAACCCTACAAGGAAACAAGAGAATCAGGTCGATTATGAAAAAGGAAGCTTAAGCAACAGTTGGGAGTATAGAGATTTTATTGATTATCATTTGCCATCTAGGTACTCAAATCTGGCTTCTGATTGGTTAAATTTTAATAAAATGAATCGGGAGTTGGATAAAATGTCTTTTGATCTATATTCGAAATTAAAATTAAATATGCAATCTGAAATTTTAGATATATCTACCAAATATAATATGAAACTGGATATGAGATACTTTGATAATTTTGCAGCGAAAATGTATGGTATATGCTTTGAATACATAAATAATAAAACAGAAAATTTGGAATCCGAACTGGTTTTAAAAGGCAACGAAATTTACTGCCTTCAAGTTGATGGTATGGAAGTGTTTTTTAAAGATGATAAAGATAAAATGGAATATGCCAAAATGAGAATGGATAATTTTATACGAAGGGATAATTTAATGAATAATTATAAATATGAATTGGATCAAATTATAGCAAAATTAGATGAACGAGATATTGTGCGAAATGAGTTGAGAAATAGCTTAAATGAATTGATTCAAAGGCCACTATTTGCTGGAACTGAATGTGATATGTTAAGAGATTTTTATAAATAGATCGACTAATTTAGCAGTTTGCCTCACGAACTAAGAAAGACAATAGAAAGACAATGTCTTATCCGTCATTATGACTCGGCAAAAAAATCTGATAGTCCGAGGGCTACATGGTCTTGCTCCCCGAAACCGCCAAATATGCGCGGGTCCTGAAGAACTCTTTGCCTTCAAGGAGTCCGCGAATGAGAGGCTATTTTTGACGAAGGATCTGGCAGCGGTCGAGGGGGCTGTGGGCCCGGGCGTGTAGATCTACGAAGGACGAGCCAGTTCTAAGTGAGGCCGGCAGTTCGTGTCAATCCTGCAAATCGGTTCTATGACACTTTAATTATTTCGATAAAAAAGTAATAGAACTTTCTGGCAGATGATAGCGGCTATAAACAAATCAAAATGAGGATGATGCAGCCCAGAAAATATCATGTGAGCTATTCTTTCATTAACATTCTCTGAATACAGAAAGAGTTAAATACTATTACGAATACTCACATATTATTAATATCAGGTAGTAAAGCTACCACATAACGGCTCAGGAGCCACACCCTTTGGCAAATCCCTTCCCTGGGCCGTTAGCTCCCTTTCTATAAACGTAGCAAGAACAATAGGCTTGGATTCCCTCCCTTGAAAATGTACGGGGATACGATTTTAGTGAGCGGAAATCTCAGCCTGCCTAACAATATTATTGATCTATTTTATTACCTATGCAGAATAGAGATAATGTTTAAATATCATCAGATATATTCTTAGGGTAATAAACGGCCCAGGGCTACCCTCAGCAAGTACGACCTGAGCCGCTTATAATCTCTACTATGCTCGCTTTTCAATTTGTGGCTTCTCCTCGAAGTCTTTCAATGGTTTCCTTCCTTCGTTGCCATCGGATGGAATCCCTCGTGATATCTTCACATTCGATGGCGTTTCGTCCAGCTCTTCCAACCAGTAGTTCCTTGTTTTTCTTTGGTCGTCCTTTTATCCATCTCCCTCCAACGTCGCCATGTCCGTGCATTAAAGGGGGGGGCAACTTCTCGAACTGCGATTACTCTATTAAATAATAATCACATTTTCTGTATATATATCTTTTGATTTGATACAAGAGTCTATCAGAAAATTATATATAAATTTCAGCGCAGAATATCTAATCAGGAGAATACAGGCTGAAATTGCACATGAACTGATCAGAAAATTGGATAGTCAGATGCGAAGGGGCCTGCAGTTTATGGCGGCCCCGCAGTCTAGTTCTATGACACTTTTTTAGAGTTATTGCAGAAATGTCATAGAACTGTTTCGCAGAGGAGCGAGCTTTTTCATCCCATTTCCTCGTAGCTCAAATGGACCAAACTTTCGGTTCATTGAATTATACAAACCTTCCTTTTCTATAATGCCGATTGTTGATAAATTCTGATTTGCTAAGATCGAAGACAGTGGCCCCTAACTGTTCGATCACACTCGTGAGCCTCACGAGTCTCACGAGCCTTACGACATTCATGTGAATTACGTGAATTACGTGAATCACGTGATTCACGTGAATTGCGACATTCACGTGATTCACGTTACTCATAATTGTCACAATACTCGTAATTATCATGATACTTGTAAATGAATCAATTAAAAAGATTAATATATGATTAAGCTCAATTGGTAATTCAATGGCCAAATGCCAAGGTGATTTGATGAGAGAACGAGCCATTATGCTGCCATTGCATCTATGCGTCCCGCGAGAGATGCGAGCACAAATCGAGGCTACTGCCGACCAGAGAAAAATGTCAATTGGGGCCGTGACCCGAGAGTTTCTGGCGGCTGGCATCGAAGCGCTAGAAAAAGCAGGTGGTGTGGAATGCTAAAAGAAATAAGGTCGATTGTAAGCCAGGCGGCCAAGTTGTCCAGACCGCGCCGCCAGGCCGAGAACACACGCGTGATAGGTGGTGTTCACTATCTTTTATAGCTGCGCCGAATTTAAGCCTTTGCTCGATCCCGGCCCGCGTCGCCTGGAGGACCTCGAAGAGGTGCGCGACATCTTGCTAGCGGTCCGTGAAGCAGGAGGGCAATGCGTTGCCAGGTTTGGATGTGGAGACATAGTTTTTCCTGCAGAGTTCGCGGCCCAATGGGGCGAGCTTGTGGGCTGCAAGATCGCGGTCCTCAGGGTCGACGGGCGCTACATCATGCGAAATCTCGACGAAGAGGCAAAGCAACGGGCGGAAGCCGAGAGCCGCAGCATGACACCTGGGGCCGATCCCAAGGGATTCTTCGCAGAGAAGGTGAAGGAGGGGTGCTGAGATGGCCGGAGCCTATCTTTTTCACCCATCTCAAGCGGGCATGTGTGGCCACATCCCATGCCAGGGCGCAGACTGCAGCTCTGCGGACGCCTGCCTCCTGATCCTTGAGGCAACAAGAGCCGGAGCGGGGGCGCTAAATGTCTGAACTACTTCAAGCGGAAGCTATCGCGGTGGACTGCGTTCATGTTCATGTCCTTTGCCCCTTCTGCGGCAAAGTCCACAGGCACGGCTCTATGAGGAATAGCTCCCTGAAAGATTATGGGAGCAGAGTACCTCATTGCTCATGGCCCGATCCCTCCCCAGACGGGAATTATGAGATCATCACCACGCCGGCAACTATCCGAAAAGAGTATGGGTCAATCACCAATCGCGATCTGAAGGCCTGGGACTGGAAGCAGAAGCGCTTGCGAGAAAGCATCCTGCAAGAGAGAAAAGCCAAGGCCGAAGCCAGGTATGCAGAGGCGCTGGTAAGCGTGCTGGAGGAGTTCGCCGCGGCGAACAATCCTATTCCAATGTATGCTGCTTGCCGTGTGGCCGGAGTCCCTATGAAGTTCGCTCGGCTATGGCTATTGCTCCGAGGCGTCGGCTATGGTCGTGGGAGGTGGTATCTATCCAAGCTGGTCATGGAAAATCGGCCAGATCCATACCATGCGCGGCTTGCGAGGATCTTCCCGGTGGTATGAATGGCCGCAGCACCCAGAACCGTCAAGAGCTTCGAGGCCATCCCAGCGGAGCTCAAGGCCCTGAAGCAATGGTGCAACTGGAAGCTGGAACAAGACGATAAGGGAAAGCTCACCAAAAAGCCCTACAATCCTGCAGGCTACCTGGCCTCTTCGACTGATCCCAATACCTGGTCAACGTTCGAGGAAGTCAAAGCCGCCTATGAAGATGAGAGCTGCAACTTTGCCGGCGTCGGCTTCTTCTTCAACAACGATTTTACTGGTGTGGATTTCGACCATTGCATACCGGAAGGACTGAATCCTGCAGATGGGTTGATGGTCTCCGGCAAGCTCACACTGGAATGCCTGTGCAAGCTGAACACCTACACGGAAATATCGCAGTCGGGAACCGGCCTGCATTCGATCATCAAGCCACCAATGCCGGAGAATTGCCGGCACAAAAGCGGCAATTACGAGATGTATAGCCGTGGCCGGTTCTTCGTCATGACGGGCAATGTGCCGCCCCGTGCGCCAACCGCAATCCGAGAGGATAAGGAGGCACTCGATTTTGTCTATTCTGCCATCTTCGGCAAGAAGCAAGGCCCCGAAACGCCGGGGAGCAACGCATCTCCCGCCGTGGGTGCAGACAGCGAGGAGCCGGATAATGAGATAATTGCCAGAATCTGCAGGTCGCAGCAAGCCGAGAAGTTCATGAAGCTGTTCCAGGGTGACACGAGCGACTATCCATCGGCTTCAGAAGCTGATGGTGCGCTTGCGGCCATCCTGGGATTTTATGCTAACAAGAATTTCGCCCAGACCCTGAGGATCATCTCTCAGTCGAAGCTGTGGGATGAGAAATGGCAGCGAGAGGACTATCAGCGAAGAACAATCGAGGGCGCATTCTCCAAGCTCGCTGAATCATGCGGCAAGCGAAAAAACGCCCTCAACCGCGTGGATTGGGCTCTGGGCCATTTCGTGGACCCTGCGGGTTTCACTCGCAAGGGGATCATAGACGGAAAGGGCAAAAAGGCCTCTGAGCCGGTGAGCGAAGGCTATGCTTATCTTGATGCAATTCTTGAGGACTCGGAGCAGAACCCGCCTGAACGCTATTTTGTCATTCGGGGCAAATCCATCAGTGCAAAAGATGAATTTGAGCTAACATCCAAAATTGCAGATTTCGCGGAGGACAGGGCGGCGAAGAAGATCCTGCTCAACCAGTGGGCCGAAGACAAATTGGGCGGAATGAATATCAATGTTATCAAATCGCTGTCGCCAAAGCCCGTAAAGCACATTCGAATTTTGCGCCGGCCCGCTTGGGTGGGCAACGAATTGGTGGCCCCGGGACTGTCTGCAACGGAGACACGATTCGGCTATGAGAAGAAGGTGCATGTTGACTTTCCAGATAAAGGCGATGTCTCTGCAGGCAGGGAGGCGCTGACCAAGGCCCTCTTGGCCTTTGATCCCAAGAATACGGCGCTGCTATTCGCAACGGTTTTGGGTGCGCCAATCATTGCCAGGCTGTGGTCCGGTGATCGTTATTGCCTCTTCATCCAGGCCACTACTCAGATGAAGAAAACGACTGCCGTCATGCTCTTTATGAGCATGTACGGAACGAAATATTCCGACGAATCATCCCTGGTGCGCTGGGGCGATGGTGCTACAGGAAATGCTACAGAGCACCTGGCGGCGAGAACCGGGCCTTTCCCTTTTCTGCTTGATAACTACAAACAATACTCGGACAAGGACCCGGCCTCCCTGCAACGACTCATTCACGCTGTGGTCGAAGGGACGGAAAAAGACCGGCTGAACCGGGAATCCACGCTGAGATCCAGCATGGAATATCTATGCACCCTGATCATAACCGGCGAGCAATTCCCTGGCCAAGATGCAGCTACCAGGGCGCGGATCATCGAGCTGCTGTGGACGAATGCAACAAATCTGGAGTATTTGACTGAGGCCCAGGCCCATATTGAGGATATCAATGCTTTTGGAAAGGCCTGGTTGCAGTGGTTGAACTCGCCGCACGGCCTTCAAGTGATGAACGAGTATGCTCCTCGATTTGAAGCGGCCCGGCTGCACTATATCAAGGCAGCCAAGGACGCTGCCAATGTGGGGAGGCTGGCGAGCAATGCGGCAGTCGTTACCCTGGTGTGGGAGATATTCAACCAATGGCCGGAAGGGACCGATCTGGCGAAAAAGTTCTATCCGCACCTGAAAGCTGCGATAGACGAGCATATCTTTAACACCGAGTCCGATATCAGCGAGCAGTTAGATGGCCGGAAGTTCATTGACTGGCTCAAAGCCGAGTTCATGGTGGGCCGCTATTACCTCACCGGCAGAGTGGAACCCGTGCGGATAGGTGCTATCTCCGAGCATATTGGCATCTTCAATCTCGCTAATTCCAAAGAGCATAGGGAATTGGACGAGGTCCTGATCGCCCCGGAGATCCTGAGTGCAAAGCTGCTGCCTGCCTGGCAGAAAGCCACGAATGGGGCCAGGACCGACAAGAAAGCCCTGCTTCGGCAATTGGTGAGCCTGGGATATCTCCAGTACGACGAAGCCCATAAGGGCTACAGCGTGGGCAGAAGGATCGATGGGAAGAAGAAACGAGTTCACGCCTTTTTAGGGATCTTCTCCGAGAACGAGTCGGAACCGACTCAAAAAGAGCTTGGAACCAACTCGCCGGTTCCAGAAAATCGCAATGCTGCGCCAGGTGGGACCAATGTACCCGCTGGGACCACCCCTAAAGATGAGATGTGTTCTGAAAGGGAAAAATCCGACGAATCTATCACGAATCATCACGAATCACCAAGAAAGGAAGATAGAAAAGATGCAGGATGCAACAATAACATAAACACTGGTAACACTGGTAACACTGGTTCCATTGATTCTACAGATATTGATTTTACTGGAACCAAGCTGGACCCATTGCCACCAGTCGAGCGAGAAGATCTGGAGAAGGATTGTGCCGGCCACCCTGTGGCCCCAAAGGGCGAACCATCAGCCAAGCAAGACGAAGAGGCCAGGGCGGCGGAAGAAGCCCAGGGCGGCAAGCAGCCGGCGAAGTGCCACAAATCCGACCCCACAGCCCTGGAGACGGTCCGAATTATTAAGCCGGAAGGGTATCGAACGCAAATTCCCCATCCTGAAAATCCCAGTAAGTTTGTTGATCATCTCTATTCAGCCGGCGAGATCGTGGAAGTTCAGCATTGGAAGGCGATTGACCTGATCAATCGGGGCATCGCTGAACCAGTAGGGGGCGAGGCATGAATACCGGTTTCAACCAGTGCGAAGCTCGCACCACTGAGGGCGTGCGTTGCAGAAGGTTAGCACGCCCCGGTTCGAAATACTGCCATGGCCATCGAGATTATAGGCCGAAGAAAAAGGAGACACTCCCTGACGAAAACAGACTTGCGGAGCACCTGTTTGATTGCGTAGACTGTGGGCATCTCATTCCTCTGCAAGGTCAGCGAATTGTAGTTGATAATCCCGACATGCCAGGTGCGAAGCAAATCATCTGTGAGCCTTGTTTCAGGCTGCGAAAGCTGATAGAAGAACGGATCTCGGAATTATGCTCTATTCTTGGGACCATACCGAGAAAGAAAGTGCATGAGGACCTCGCGCTTTTTGGCGTAGATCCAGATCTGGTGGATGCTGCGATAACTCGAATGCTCAAGGACGAAAGGATCAAGGAAGTTCCTTCCTCAAACAAGAAGCCTGAGAGTGATCCCTCCTCAAGCGGTCCTAACGATAATCGCCGCAAATCACTATTCGACTTTTAAGGAGATGTAGTTTTGATGGATCGCCATGCTTCACAGATTGTGAATGAAATTGAAAAAATTGGCAGAAGATTAGCCTCAATTCTTAGAGGCAAAGGAGGCGTAGCAACGTGAAAAAAGGAGCTCGAATCGGACGAAGAGATATACTCAGGGGAATGGCCCGCAGCCGGGTAAGAATCCGGGACCTGAAGAAAGCTGGAAGTTACTCCAAGCAGGAATATGACGGCCACAGCTCCGAGGAACTGCAGCCAAAGCCGGGGAGCTACAGAAGCAGAGGAGTGCCGGCAGCATGACCAGCTCGAAGCTCATGGCTGAGGTCCTGCAGAAGCTGCCGAACGGCCCCACGCCCATCTTGGATCTCTGCCTGATCCTCAAGCGCACAGAAGCAAACGTCAGGCGCATCCTGGGCGACATGGAGGAGCTGGGCCTGGTCGAACGTATCGAGATCTCGATCCCAGGTCGAAAGGTCAAGTACGGCTGGAAGAAGGCAGTCAAAGGAGACGATTCCCATGCCTAGACGATGTGGACCATGCGACGATAAGCGACGAAATGAAATCGATCGCAGGCTATTGAACAAGGAGATTAGCGGCGAATCGTTTCGTCGCATATCGTCGGATTTCGGCTATTCGGAGATAGCGCTCAGGAGGCACCTGGCGAATCATCTCATTGTGGATCTCGCCACGGTCAAAGCAGCGAAAGATGAGGCGAGACGAAAAGCCGAGGCTGAGGTTAAGGCCCGAGAGACAGAGAAGGCCCTGGCAGATGTTAAGACGGAAGTTCAGACCGGCATGGCTGAGAGGCTGGAGAATGCAGCCAATTTCTTGGATCAGCTCAAAGAGGTACGCAACAAAGCGGCCACGCTCCTGGAGCTGGCTGAAGAGGCCGAGGACCTCCGGGCAGCCGGCACGCTCCTTAGGGAGCTGCGTGAGCAGATCCGGCTCTGGGCCGAGCTCGAGAAGAAGATGGCTGAAAATCCGCCACAGGTCAGCATAACGCTCAACCCCGAATGGATCGAGTTGCGCACCACGATCCTCTATGCCCTGGACCCCTTCCCCGAGGCCAAGCTGGCCATAGTCCGGGCCATTCGAGGGCCTGACTATGATAAATGGGACGACAGTCCGAATCCGGGTTCGTCTGAAGTGAAACCCTAAAATCAAAAGCATGTGATTGAAATGGAAATAGCAGATATCGAAAGCAAGATCAGCGCTGCAAAATCACGCATTCGGGCGCTGAAGGATGAGACTAAAAGCTGCATGTGGTTCGACGGGGCCGGGGCAATGAAGATCTCGGACCCCAAGAGACAGGAAGCCCTCAACACCGAAATCAATCGGCTGGAAGGGCTGATCGAGCACGACACCCCGATCCTAACCAGGCTCCGGTCCATTGTGGGCGATCGCTCCGTCTCTGGGGTCCTGGACGAAGCAAAGATCCAGTTTGCCGAGAACAGGATCGTGGGGATCAGGGCGGAGCTGGACCATGCTCTGAAGCTGCAGGTGGCCCATGCCATTGGCATCGATGCCGATCATATAGTCCTGGGCGATCATCTGTTTTACCAGGCGGGCCGGGAGACTGTGGGGCAGGTCCTGAAAGGGGAAGAGTTCACGAAGCTGCAGATGCGGGCGGACAAGGAGGTCAGCGAATTGCGGAGGACAATAATGGAACGGAGCGCCCTGCGTGACCTGGTCAATGGCACGTTTTCAGAATTCAAACTGGAGGCGGTATGAGGAAGGAGGTTATGTTTAACCCGGAGCTGCTTGCCCGCCAGCCTCCGGACCTGGCCATTGTCGGCATTGCAGGATGTGGGCGAGCCCTGGACGCCGAGCTTTCCAGGCAGAAGGAGATGGGGCTGGTCAGCAAATTTGGCGATGTGGTGATTGATAGGACCCTGATCAAGCCCGGCTTTCTCTATGCGTTAGAGCGCACCGAGGCGACTCTGAAAGCGATCGAGGCCGGTTTTCTTATCGATCACGGCTTCAGTATCCCAAGCGGCTGGATCTGCACGCCGGATGGGCGCATCGTTAAGCCTTGAAGCTGGGACCCTTTCTTTTTTTCGCCGTGGGGCCGGTTCAATCATTGCATAAGATGTCATAGAACTAAGGCGCTATATACGCATATCGCGGCTATTCTTGGGAATTTCTTGAATCTTGTGTGATCTCTCTTCATTCAACTCGCGCAAATTCTCTGGAACTTTTAGTGCCTCATCAAAAATGTCATAGAACTATAGCGATGCGTGCGCATTATTCCGTTCGCTAAGAGCTCTCTTCAGCTTGTGGGATTCCATTACATTTCTGTGGCCCTTAGTTCTATGACATTTTAGCAAATCTTAAGTATAATGTCATAGAATAATGTCAGTATGCACGCTACAGAAGCCGGAGAGAAGCGGAAGAGCTTGATGAAGGCCGCAAATGCCCTGGATGGGGACGCCAGGGTAGCGAAGAAAGCCGCTGGAACCGTGCCTGAGGCCGAGGAGAAAGCGCTCAAGCTGCAGGAGGAAGCGGATAAGCTTCGGGCCGAAGCGGCAGATCTGAAAGATGCCGCCAGGCTGGAGGATCTCACCTTGTGGGTAATGGAGAAATGGAAGCGCACCAAGATGGGGAATAAAAAGTACGCTTACTGGATGGCCTCATGGCGTGAGGGCAGCCGGGTGCGTAATGTCCACCTTGGAAGCTGCAGGAAGCGATCACGCGAGGATGCGCTGCAGAAGGCCAGGAATATGAAAGCAGATGCGTTAGGGGCCCACCCTGCAGTATAATTCCATTATGACAAGCACTAAAAAGATGATGTCATTGAATCAGTGCGTGTATCTTGCAACGCCTCTATCCATTTTCTGGCCCAGCTCACCCAAGCATCAGTCAGCTATCCTCGAAGCCTGGCGAAGTGGAGATCAAGAAAAAAGGCTGGTGGCGGTTCTGGAGGTGACACTTTCCTACATAAGATCAGGAAGAAGGTAACCAACCTTCTCAGTTGAATGTTTGATTTCCTTTCCACAGTTAGGGCATATAATTGGTGATTCCTTACCATACACAGTTAACAAGGGAAGTGCTACCGGATCAAATTCATCCTTGCATTCAGAGCATATCACTTTGGTCATGAGACGATGTATCCAACCTATTAGTATTTAAAATTATCTAAATAACTCAGCAAAATGTTGTGTTGAGTTTGATGCTACAAAACACAATGCTAAGAGTTAGTGGCCCCAGTCCCACGCAAATTTAGCCAATTTTGCTCCAACAAATACCAGCAACAGCCCCCAAAGAACACTGAAAATACTTAACCCCTGAAGAAATAGCCACCCGCCCCAACCGTGTAAAGGAAGAAGAGCCCAGGAAACATACATCCCATACAACGCCCAAACGATATTCCCAAGACCAGCAACAAGAAAAATCAACATCCCGACTAAGACACCCAAGTATGAAATAATTTTTTTGAGAATTTGCTCCATGTTTGCTCCAGTAAACATTATCATTTCCTTTAATATTAATATCTAATCCCGACAATGAACTGTTTCAATTGGCAACGGTCAAAAGAATATATCTACACAGCCAAAGAAATAATTGTCACTTGCTTTTATATTAGAAAAAACGACACCGAAACGGCAAAAGCCGATCAATTAAAGCAAGAATTAAACTATTATTATTACCTTTCTATAATTTATGGAATTGATGAGAATTACTTTATAAAACCAAACCTACTGGCTCAAGGCTACTCTTCGTCCGACCGTTGCTACAAATCACAGTACGATTTTAGAAGTGTCTTTCAACTCTTGCACATTGACTGGTTAGCCTGGTGGTCTGGCGACCATCATTCAACCTGTCGCCAAAGCTCAATGCCTGGCAAAGCTTCTCGGCTACATGAAGGCGGCTTATTCATCCTGACTTGCAAAGACCTCCTTCGCTTGGTCGAATTCATTGAGATTCTTCTTTCCCACCACCGGAGCCTTGCTGTGCTCCACAGTGCTTGGGTCTGGATTAAAAACGTTCTGCATAATTCGTTTTCAAATCAAATCTGAAATCTCAAATCTCCCGAAGGGAATAACGGCAAGGTGCTATCTCTTGACCTCCTCTTGACCTCCTCGTTTTTACATCCTAAGCTAAAGCGATATGAAACCTAAGCCAAAATCGGGCTTAGATCTGAGGTCTGATCAAGAATCTAGCACCTACTAGGCCTTATCCTCCCGCAAGTATTCAGATTTCATTTGAAAACGACCGGCTCCATAATCCTAACTCTGAGGCTCAGAACCTTCTCCCCTCTCTTCGTCCCAGGGCGGCGGCCAACCTCGAAGCTGCGCTTATCCAGGCAGCCCACGAGGTAAGTGAACTTAGAAGGGCTCAGGTCGAGGTCCTCCTGCAGCTTCTTGAAGGTCTGTGAGCCGCCACGGGCCTTCAGGATCTCCTTGAGCTTCGTTATCCTGGCCGCGGTCTTCTGCCCCTGCGGCGATGTGGCCAGCGAGGTCTTTCCCAAGCGTGCATCGATCTCCTCGACCCACTCCCACAGGTCCTCAATCTTGGTAGCCGAGCTCCAGATGCGATACTTCCTGAGGTCGTCCTGCAGAGACGCGAGTTCATCCTTGGTCTTCTGCAGCTCCGCTCGGATCGATGAGAGGTCCTCGCTGGCCGGAGCTCCGGCTGCAGCTTGCTCTGCTTGATGCATCCGGGGCCTCCTAAAAGAGATTGGCCAGGATCCTGGCCTGTGTCCGTCTTCGCGCTACGAGGCGGCGGTGGCTGGCAGTGCGGCGCTCCCGCTTGCGTCTCATTGAGTTCATGGTTCGACCTCCGCAAGAGCCTGTTCGCCAGCCTCGGTTAGATAGCAGAGAACCCTGCCCTTGAAGATGTTTCTTTCCAGTCGCAAGAAATGCTTTGCCGCGAGCCGTTCCAGCCTGGCGCGGTAAATGCTCTTGGTTCTGATTGCCGGGAGTGATTCAAGGATTTGATAAGCTGCTTGGCCGGGCCGGATTTTGATTGCCGTCAGGATGACAACGTCAATCGTATCCAGCCCTTTGACGGTGGGCTTGATGCGCTGTAAGACATCGTTCATGCCTTGGCAGCCGCGAAGGCGCAAAGTCTCGGGAAGGAGCTGGCCGCAATAGGGGCAGATTCCTGGGGCAGCATCACTCTGCGCTTCATTCATGCCGGGCATGGCACCACCCCATCCAGCTTGGAGGTCACAAACTCCCTGGACTGCCTCAGCATGTTCCAGAATGTCGCGAAGTCCGCTCCGGAGCAGTCACTGCTCACAAGATCGAAATTGGACAGGCGGGCTATGCAGTAGTCAAGCCGCTCCTCGCCGGTATTATAATTATACTTGTGGTATTCCCTCACCCAAGCATTGAAGCTGATCCGGTCTCCTTTTTGGGGATTGAACCTAGCGATGCTCTTTCCCACAAAGGTCCAAACGTGGTCGATAGGGACGATCACGGTCCCGGTATGCAGGAGCACGTCCTTTAGAAGCATTGTGGGCTCTGCGCCTCGATAGGCCGCCTTGCGCAGTCCGAATTTGGAGACGGTGGCCGAGAAGGGATACTTGCAGCCGAGGAAGGGCATGAGCTGGCGTCTCATTGCGCGGCCTCCTTGAGCCCATAATTGTGGCCGGGGAGGTCCACGACAATGCCGCGCTCTTTTAGGAGATTGAGGCGACGGACTGTGGCATTGCTGGACATGTGCAGCTCCATGCTCACGTCTTGCTTCGTGGCCCTGCCAGAAGTCAGCAAATAGCCTCTGATGGCCTCCAGGTCCTTCTCGATTGGGGCCGATGCGATTGGCTGAGATCGCTTTTTCCAGGTCTTGGGCGCTTCTTGCGGCCAATCGGAAATAATATTGAGAAGATCGCTCAGCTTGATTCTAATAGCGGCGACCATCTAGGCCACCACCTTGAGATCATCAACCGGCCCATTGTGCCCGCCCGCCCATTTGCCTTCCGGCCTGATGCTTTCCTCTGACGGCTGAGCGAGCCGGCGCGCGTCTTCTGTGGGACCCTCAATGGCTTCCCTCATCTGCGGAGTGAAGTACTTGCGCTGATGCTCACAGGGCTGGTCGGGCTGATATGCGGCCCCAGGGCAGCTGCAGGTCTTGGGCGTGGTGACATAATACACGTCGCCCTTGTTGCTGCGCACCAGGACCATTTCAGCGCCGAGCCTGTAGAAGGGCGGCAGCTCGGCCACATCTTGGTTATGATTGTAGAATTTTAGCAGTGCTTGCACGGCTTCGATAGATTGCGTTTTTGGGCCTGCACCATCGGAGATTGTTTTTCCAAACATCACATTTCACCGATAACTTAATAGTCATAGTAGTTATAATAACTTTATGGTCATAATGACTTTAAAGGAAAAGTATATATCCAAAAATAGCGTGATTATG
>Ga0310040_1001468_pt1 | contig 17082 bp, 16 predicted proteins | sample EPASupsiteHSE623_FD_200237 | JGI IMG/M metagenome (GOLD analysis project Ga0310040, IMG submission 200237) | Bioremediated contaminated groundwater from EPA Superfund site, New Mexico - Sample HSE6-23 (v2) (version 2) | ecosystem: Environmental > Aquatic > Deep subsurface > Groundwater >... | reverse complement strand
CACTGCTGCGCAAAGGCGATGCGCCCGTTCCCCCTTGTGCGGAGGGCCGGGAGGGGATCATCCCCTCCCGGCCGCCAAGGCGCTATTGTGAACAGACCCTAAAAAAACAAATCCCGGCGGCCGCACTCGATGTCGTACAGACGCTGGGTGGTGAGGTCGCGGATGCCGCCCTTGGGAATGGTCGCCAGCGCTTCCTGGATGCGCTGTTCGCCGACGGCCTTGGTTTCCGGGTCCGCGTAGTCGATGAGGTACTCCTTGAAGGTGAGCAAGGCGTTTGGCAGGCAGACGTTCTGGATGGCGCCGTCCTTGGCCAGACTCATGAAACGGTCGCCGGTGCGGCCCTGGCGGTAGCAGGCCGTGCAGTAGCTCGGGACGTAGCCGCGCTGGCACAGCATGCGGATGATCTCGTTGGGCGAGCGCTGGTCGCTGGGCTCGAACTGCTGACCGTTATTGGTGTTGCTGGTGGATTCGTGCTCCACCACGGTCTTCTGGTAGCCGCCGACGCCTGTGCAGGAGCCGGCGCTGATCTGGGAGATGCCGCAGTCGATAAGCTCGTCGCGGAAATCCGGGTCCTCGCGGGTGGACAGGATCATGCCGGTGTAGGGCACGGCCAGCCGGATGGCGGCAATGATCTTTCTGAAGGCGGCGTCGGGCACGAGATAGGGAAAGGTGTCTAGGTTGACGGCCCCGGCCGGACGCATGCGCGGCACGGAGATGGTGTGGGGGCCGACGCCGAAGGTTTTTTCCAGGTGTTCGGCGTGCAGGAACATGGCCACGGTTTCGTATTTCCAGTCGTAGAGGCCGTAGAGCACGCCGATGCCGACGTCGTCGATGCCGCCCTTCATGGCCCGGTCCATGGCCGTGGTGTGCCAGTTGTAGTCGTGCTTTGGCCCGGAGGGATGCAGTTGGGCGTAGCGGTCGCGCTTGTAGGTTTCCTGGAAAAGAATGTAGGTGCCTATTTCGGCGGCCTTGAGCTTCTGGTAATCCTCGATGGTGGTGGCGGCGATGTTGATGTTGACCCGGCGGATGGAGCCGTTGCCGTCGCGGATGCTGTAGATGGCCTTGATGGCGTCGGTGACGTATTCGATGGGGCAGTTTTTCGGGTCCTCGCCGGCTTCCACGGCCAGGCGCTTGTGGCCAAGCGATTCGAGGATCTCCACCTCGCGTTTGATCTCGTCCAGGGTCAGACGCTTGCGAAGCTGCTCCGTGTTGCTGCGTTTGTAGCCGCAGTAGACGCAGTTGTTGACGCAAAAGCTCGACAGGTACAGCGGGGCAAAAAGCACGATGCGCTTGCCGTAAATGGCTTCCTTGACCTTTTTGGCAGCCGCGTACATCATTTCAAGCTGCGCCTCGTCCTGCACTTCAAGCAACACGGCCACTTCCTCGGCCGTGAGCCCTTTGTAATCCAACGCCTTGTCGATGATGGCGGCAACAACGGCCGTATCGGCGGCCTTGGTCTTGGCCGCCGCCAGGGCGGCGGCGATACGGTCGTCGTCGATAAACGCGTCGGACGTCCTTTGGGATTCGTCAATCATGGCCAGCCTCCTTGCGAAGCGTCTTGGCGGTCAAGGCGGACTTGACCGTCACGCCGGGAAGATTCCCGAGTTTCCCCGTCAAAGAACCGATCTCATCGGTTGTGCCCTCGATGATCAGCGACACCACCCCGACCTGGTATTCGGGCTTGGGAATGCCCATGCGGCCGAGCACGATATTCCCATGGTCGCTGATTATGGCGTTGACCCTGTCCGAAACCTGCCTGGGATCTTCAATGACGATGCCGACCACGCCGATGCGTCTGTTCATGCGACTCCCCCCGGGACAACAAAAAAAGCCCCCTGCGCCCATGGCGTAAGAAGGCTTGCGTTGCGTGCTTGAACATGGCGTCATCCTCGGCGCAGGGACGGCCCCTTGCCAGCAGATTTCGTTGCTTGTCGGTCGCCTTCACGGCAGGGCGGAATCCCGCCCCCCCCGCGGCAGCAATCAGACCATAGTTTTTTTCCGGGCGGTTGACCAGGGGGTTGTCGCCCGCAGGGGCGCTACGCCCCCAGGCGCTCACGGCACGCCAGGCAACGCCGCCTCCCTGGCGAGGCCCGTCACGCCGCGGGCGGGGGGCGCCACATGACGCCCCCCGCCCCCCCGGCTTTTCCAGTGGCCGGAGAGGGTTGCAGCGCCTGAAAACCGTAACGGCAAGCGGTTGTCCGGGCCATCGGCAAAAGGGTCATCGCCATTTCGTTTTGTCGAACAACCCGCGCCGGGAAAACTCCTCGGCCTTGTACTTGTCGAAGTTGAAAGGGCCGGGGACGGCATCGCCGCCATGGCGCTTGGCAGTCAGCACACGAAAGGCCAGCAGAGCGACAACGCCGGCGGCAAGACAAATGAGGATCCATTCCATAGCCTGGAAAATAACAGGCCGGCCGGCGATTGTCATCCTGGCCGCCGCCCCCCGGTGGCCGGGGCCGTTGCTCCGGAAAAGACGCTGTCCCGCTCCATCGCCCAACGCTCCGTTTCTGCCGCGCCAAACCGGGAGCATCCGCCCGGTTTGGCGACGTGGGCCAGCGGGCCATGCCGCATGCGGATCAGCCGCCGATGCCGACCGGCCCGACGTACTGCCCGGCCAGACTCGCCCGGGCCAGCACCTCCCCGCGCGTGTGCGGCGCAATGCCGCTCATGGGATAGGCCCGGCCAAGCTGGCGCCACTTGGATTCGCCGAGCCGGTGGTACGGCAGGATATCGAAGCCCTGCAGCGTCGGCAACTCCGAGGCGAAACGGGCCGTGGCCGTGACGTTTTGTCCGGTGTCGTTGGCCCCGGGCACAAGGGGCAGGCGCAGGCGCAGGGCGGCCCCGGCCTGGCTGAGACGGCTGATGTTGTCCAGGATGCGCTCGTTGGACACGCCCGTCAGCTCGCGGTGGCGGGCGGCGTCCATGTGCTTGATGTCGCACAAAAACAGATCCACGCTGCCGAGCAAGGCGGCAAAGGTCTCCCAGGGCGCATGGCCGCAGGTCTCGACCGCGGTATGCAGCCCCCCGGCCTTGGCCGCAGCCAGGCAGGAGCGCAAAAAATCGGCCTGCAGGGTCGGCTCCCCGCCGGAAAACGTCACCCCGCCGCCGGACTGCGTATAGAATTTGCGGTCCCGCTCCACCTCCTCCAGGACTTCCCCGGCCGTCAGGTACCGGCCGACGATGGTCATGGAGCCGGCATAGCAGGAGGCCACGCAGTCGCCGCAGAGATTGCACAGGGACCGGTCGATCCCGACCTCGCCGGTTTCGCTGAAGCGGATGGCGCCTTGGGGACAAAGGGTCATGCACTTCACGCAGGAGATGCAGTTGTGCGGGATGCGCATGATCTCCGGGACGGCATGCATGGATTCGGGATTCTGGCACCAGCGGCAATGCAGGGGACAGCCCTTGAGAAACACCAGGGTGCGGATGCCGCCGCCGTCGTGGACGGCGAAGCGTTGGATGTCGAAGACCAGGCCGGTGGGGCCGGGCCGGTTGCGGTCGGCCAGTCTGAAGGTGTGCTGTCGCTGCTTCCAGTTCATGCAAAGCCCTTTGCCGGGGGGACGCGGCGCGTCCCCCCGTTTGCGGATTGAGACGCCTTAGAAGGTCTGTTCGGTGCGGGCGATGATGTCGTCCTGAAGCGACTTGTCCAGCGCCGTGAAAAAGGCGCTGTAGCCTGCCACGCGCACCACGAGGCTCCGGTATTCGTCGGGCCGGGACTGGGCGTCGAGCAGGGTTTCCCGGCTGATCACGTTGTATTGGACGTGGAAGCCGCCGTTTTGGAAGTAGGTTTCGGTCACGGCCTTGAGGTTGTCGAGGCCCTTGTCGCCCTCCAGGGCCGTGGGATGGAACTTCTGGTTGAGCAGCGTGCCGTTGGAGGCGATCCCATGGTCGAGCTTGGCCACGGAAAGCACCGAGGCCGTGGGGCCGCAGGTGTCGCAGCCGGAGATGGGCGAGACGCCGTCGGCCAGGGGGCTCCAGGCCTTGCGGCCGTCGGGCGTCGCGGCCACGACCGAACCGAGCGGCACGTTGGCCGAGGCCGGGTACAGGCCCGGCTGGAACCGGCCGCCGCGCGGGTTGGCGTAGCGGTTGACCTCCTCGCAGTAGGCCAGGGCCGCGTCCCTGGCCACGGCGTCGGCGTAGTCGTCGTCGTTGCCGTACTTGGGCGCGCGGTTGAGCAGCATCTGGCGCAGATCCTCGCGGCCCTCGAAGTCGGTGTCCAGGGCCTGGCGCAGCTCGGCCAGGGTGAGCAGCCGGTCGTCAAACACCAGCTTCCTGATGGCGGTCAGGCAGTCGCCGGCGTTGGCCACGCCCACGCCCTGGGGGCCGGTGAAGTTGTAATGGGCCCCGCCTTCCTGAAGCGATTTGCCGGAGGCGATGCAGTCGTCGACCAGGGCGGAGAGGAACGGCAGGGGGCAGCGTACGGCGTGGGCCATGTCCACGGCGTTGTCGGCCGAGGCCATAAGCCGCACGAAATAGGCGGTCTGGGCCTTGTAGGAGGCCATCACGTCGTCGAAGGTCCGAAACGTCTCCAGGCTGCCGGACCTGGGGCCGATCTGCTTGCCCGTACGCTTGTCCACGCCGTCGTTTAAGGCCAGTTCCACCACCTTGCCCATGTTGAAAAACGCCGCGTCGTGCCAGCCCTCGGTCTTGCCGCCGACCTGCGGCTCCACGCAGCCGATGATGCCGTAGTCGCGGGCGTCCTCGCGGGCCAGCCCCCGGGCCAGCAGGGCCGGAATGATGACCCGGTCGTTGTAGTAGGCCGGATAGCCCATGCCCAGGCGGCTGATCTCCGCCGCCTTCCTGTACAGGGAGGCCGGAGTGCCCTCGTGGATGCGGATGGACAGGGACGGGGCGTACAGCTTGGTGTTGGCCGCGGCCTGCAGGCACATAAACGACAGGTCGTTGGTGGCGTCCGTGCCGTCGCGCTTCTGGCCGCCGACGATGAGGTTCATGAACATGGGGTAGCCGGCGAAGGCCATGGTGGAGTTTTCGTCGCGCACCTTGTTGAGCTCGGCGAACTTGATCCACAGCAGATCCAGGAGTTCCTGGGCCTTTTCCGGCAGAAGCCGGTCCTTTTCCCGGGCATGGTAGGGAGCCATGTATTGGTCGAAACGCATGGGCGAGATGGAGTGGCCGTTGGACTCGATCTGGATGACCAGATGGACGAACCAGAAGGCCTGCAGGGCCTCATGGAAGGTCTCGGCCGGACCGGCCGGCGCCTTGCGGCAGATGCGCGCGATTTCCCTGAGCTCGTCGGCCCGGATGGGGTCGGCGCAGTCGGCGGCCATTTTCCCGGCCAGATCGGCAAACCGCCCGGCAAAGGCAATCACGGCCTGATTGGCGATGACGACCGCTTCGAGGAAATGGCGCTTCCTGAGTTGTTCGGCATCGGCGTAGTCCAGGGCGTCGATGGCCTTCCGGGCCGCGGCGACGACGCTGGAAAGGCCCTGGCCGATGGCCTTGGCGTAGTCCACGGAGATGTGGCCCACGCCGTTATAGAAGTAGTTGCCCACGGTGTAGACCACGTCGTTGTGGGCTTCCAGGGCCTCGGGCGGCATCATGGCGGCGGCGAACTCGTTGGTGGTCTTGCCGTCCCAGTAGGCGAAGGCCTGCCGGAGCCTGGCCTTGGCGTCCTCGGAGATCAGGAACACGTCGGCGGTGCGCTTTTCCAGGCGGTCGAGTTCGGCTTCGACCCATTTGCAGGAAAATTCCGGAAAAATAGGAGCGCTTCTGGGCTTGCCGGCCTGATTGCCGACAATCAGCTCCCCATCCTGGATGAAGATCGGCATGCCGGCCAGGATCTTCTCCAGGGCCTTGGCCCGGCGCAGGACCATGGGCAGGGCCTCGGTCTCCTTGTAGGACTCGGTGATGAGCACGGCGCGCTCGGGGCAGATTTCCGGCGTGGTGTCGACGAAACGGGCCAGGGCCTGCCGGGTGCGTTCGGTCGGACCGTGCAGTTCGGGCGCGTGAACCTGATGCTGGGACATGGCTTCCTCCGGATGGGTTATGGGACGGCGCGGCCGATGGACGGCGCGGGCCGTTGTTTCAAAAAGCGGCCAGACCGGCTGCGGCGCAGGCCGGGTCCTGGTCCACGCTGCCGCCGCTGACCCCGATGCCGCCGACGACCCTGCCGTCTTCCAGCACGGGCAGGCCGCCGCCAAAGGTGACGATGCGCCCGCCGCAGGCCCGGCCCAGGCCGAAAAGCTCGGCCCCGGGCAGGGACAGCCGGCCGATGGTCGCGGTGTCGGCCTTGACGGCCACGGCCGAGTAGGCCTTGTCGCGGGCCAGTTCGATGCTGACGAGCAAGGCGTCGTCCTGGCGGTCCAGGGCGGCCAGATTGCCGCCGGCGTCGACCACGGCCACGACCACGGGCACGCCCAGGGACACGGCCCTGGCCTTGGCCGCCTCGATCATGCGTCGGGCCGATTCGAGGGTGATGGGCATGGGGCGTCTCCTTCCCGCTACTTCAGGCAGTTGAGGACGAATGTGCCGACCGCGATGGCGCAGGCCGGCGGATCGACGTGATTGCTGCCGTGGTTCCAGAACATGCGGGCCATGAGCTCCTGGAGCAGCGTGGCCAGGATGGCGACCAGACCGGCCATGGCGATGGAACCGAAATGCAGGTAGGCCAGGGCGGCCAGGATGGCCTGGGCGTGCCACACCGGCACCTTCTGGATGGAGTCGTTGCCGAGCTGCAGGGCGATGAGGCTGACCGCCGCCACGGCCCAGCCGAGAATCAGCGGCGCCACCACGGCTCCGGCGGCCGAGACCACGCCCCTGGCCACCAGCGGCGCCATGGCCGTCTTGGCGGCCGCCGCCATGGAGGCGGACACAAGCCCCGCCCCCAGGCCGAACATCAGCATCTTGGGCATGGGGTGGGCCCAGGGAATCCAGGACAGCGCGCCGCCGTCCGTGCCCAGGTAGCCGGTTTCGCGGATGGAGGCGGCGTTCCCCCAGGGCATCTCGCGCTGGAAAAGCAGGCGGGCCAGAATGGCCGTGACGGCCACGCTGAGCGCCAGCACGTCGAACTCCTTGACGATGGGCAGCGCGCCGAAGGCCACGACAAGCAGGTGACCGGCCAGCGCGAACAACCCGCCAACCAGCAGCACGTCCCAGGAGGTGCCCATGAGGGCCGAAAGAATGTCCTTGGCCGCGCCGCCGGGATGGTTGTTGCGAAATCCGGCGGCGTAGGTGGAGGCGGCCACGCCGGCGGCAAAACCGCCGGCGTGGGGACCGAAGATGGGACCAAGCCCGACCTGGAGCAGCAGGAAATCCGACCCGCCCTGGAGCACCACCAGACAGCCGGCCAAAACGAGCAGGCCGCAGATGACAAAGGAAAACAGGCCGCCAAGCGCCGCGCCGAGGATGCCGCCGCCAAAGCAGATCAACAGGGTGTCAAGGCTGAGTGGTTCCATGGTTCCCTCTCTCCGGCGAGTTGGAGTTACGCGTTTGGGCGCGGTTCCGCGCCCTGCCCGGTGCGGTCCGGGCCGTTGTCGGCACGGAAGAATCAAACGGCGTTCCAATCCGAAAAAATCTTTTCCGCATAGCCTGTTATCGACAAAAACAGACATCCTGGCCCAAAGACGCGGCCAATCGGGAAGCAACCAGGGTTGACAGGCTGGCCCGTTGCGGACAGGCCGGAGACGGCAAAGCCTGTCAGGACGGCCTGTCGAAGCCGTCAACCCTGGTTGTCGGGATACCGTTGTGGTTGTCAGGAACGAACGGCAGGCGGAAGCAGCAGGCCGGCGGCCTGTTGCCAAAAGGCCGGATCTGGCCCCCGGCGGGCCTCCTTTACGGCCGCCAGGGCGGGCCGCAGACGCCCGCGCGCTCGAAAGCGGCTGACCTCGGCCCGGTTCGCGCCGTTTCCCACGGCATGGAATTGGCAAGCGCTTGCCAACGAGGCCGCGGGACCGGGGGCACTCCCCTCCCCTGCCGCAGGCTGACGGGACGAAACCGCCGTTACGGCCATTTTCCCGAGCGGCAAGGAAAGGACATGGCGACACACGAACACGGAATACCGCCCCAGCGTCCGGCCCAGATGACGCTTCTGCGGGAGTTGGAAAGCCTGCGCGCCCGCATCCGGGAACTGGAAACGGGATACGGCCTTTGCGCCCTGGACGATCCGCCGCGCCCGGGATTCCGCTGGCCGGCCGGGGAGCCGAGAGGCAGCCGCCTGGAATTCCGGGACATCTTCAACGTCGAGGCCATCCAGGAGATCCAGGACGCCTTTGCCGCCGCCACCAACGTCGCCTCCATCATCACCGACGTGGAAGGCCGCCCCATCACCCGCCCCAGCCGCTTTTGCCGGCTGTGCCGCGAAGTGGTGCGCCGCACGCCCAAGGGCCTTTCCAACTGCATCCGCTCCGACGCCTCCTTCGGGTCCAACGATCCCCTGGAGCCGATCATGCGGCCGTGTCTGAGCAGCGGGCTGTGGGACGGCGGCACGAGCATCTACGCGGGCGACCGCCATGTGGCCAACTGGGTGGTGGGACAGGTGCGCATCGAGGCCGGCGACGACGACCGGATGCGCGCCTATGCCGCCGAAATCGGGGCCGACGAGGCCCGATATCTGGCGGCCCTGGCCGAGGTCCCGGTCATGACCCGCGAGCAGTTTCTAAGCGTGTGCCGGGCGCTGTGCCTGATCGCCAACCAGATCTCGACCCTGGCCGAAAAAAACTATCTGCAGGCCCAGGCCATCGAATTGCGCCGCCGGGCCGAGCAGGCCCTGCGTGAAAGCGAGGAACGCTTCCGCCAGCTCTCCGAAGCCACCTTCGAAGGCATCTTCATCCACCAGGGCGGCACGATCCTCGACGTCAACAAGGCCGGCTGCGCCATGTTCGGCCAAACGCGTCAGGCGCTTCTCGGCGGCGGCGTCGAACGCCTGGTGTCCCCGGCGGAGCGCCCCCCGGCAACGGCGCGCGCCGCCGGCGACGGCGGGGACGCCTGCGTGGCCCGGTTCGCCGGCCCCGGCGGGGAGGAACGCGTGTGCGAGGTCCGGGAACGGGACATGGCCTACCAGGGCAGCCCCGCCCGGGTGCTGGCCGTGCGCGACATCACCGAGCGGGTGCTGGCCGACCGGGCGGCCAAGGAAAAACAGCAGCAGCTCATCCAGGCCGACAAGATGGTGTCGCTGGGGGTGCTGGTGGCCGGCATGGCCCACGAGATCAACAACCCCAACAGCGTCATGACTCTCAACCTCCCCCTGCTCCAGGAGGTCTGGGAAGACGTCGCGCCCATCCTCGAGGCCTATTACCGGGACAACGGGGATTTCCTGGCCGGCGGCCTGGAGTATTCCGAACTGCGCGACATGCTGCCGGACATCCTGGCCCGCATGTTCGAAGGGGCCACCCGCATCCGGGCCATTGTCGGCAGCCTGAAAAACTTCTCGCGCCGCTCCCCGGACGACTTCAAATGGGACATCGACATCAACGACGTGGTGCGCAATTCCCTGGAGCTTGTCGGCAACCTCGTTTCCAAGAGCACCCGCCGCTTCACCGTGTCCCTGGGCGAGGGGCTGCCGCCCGTGACCGCCAATCCCCAGAAGATTTCCCAGGTGGTGATCAACCTCGTGGTCAACGCCTGCGAGGCCCTGACCGCCCGCGATCAGGCCATTGCCGTAAAAACCCTTTTCGACGCCGCCGCGGATGCGGTGGTGGTGCGCGTGGCCGATGCCGGCGCGGGCATTGCGCCGGAAATCCTGTCGAAGATCGTGGACCCGTTTTTCACCACCAAGCGCGAAACCGGCGGCACGGGCCTCGGGCTTTCGGTCTCCTCGACCATCGTCGGGGAACACGGCGGCCGTCTGGCCTTCGCCTCCGAGCCCGGCGTCCTGACAACGGCGGAGTTGCGTCTGCCGGCCTGCGCCGCCGGCCGGCCGGGAAACTCCGGCCAGGCCGGGTGAGGCGCGCTGAACCGCGACAGGAAAAGAGGATGGCCCGGGGTGCAGGGCCAATGGGGACAAGGATGGAAAAAAACAAGGCCAAGACGGCCTCGCCCCGGTATCCGGTGCTGCTGGTCGATGACGAGGAATCGTGGCTGCGCAGCTTCCAAAGCGCCCTGCGGGCGTCCGGCGTGGACAACGTCGTGACCATCGCCGACAGCCGGCTGGGGCTGGAGGCCCTTGGCCGGCAGCAATACTGCGCCGTGGCCGTGGACCTGATGCTGCCGCACATCGCCGGGGAGGAGCTCATCCCGAAAATCCTGGCCGAGCATCCGGAGCTGCCGGTGCTGGTCATCTCCGGGCTCAACCAGATCAAGACCGCCGTCAACTGCATCCGCCTCGGGGCGTTTGACTTCATCGTCAAGACAGAATCGCGCAACACGCTTATCGCCGGCATCAAGCACGCCATCGAGATCTTCGAGCTGCGCCGGGAGAACAGCACCCTGCGCCAGCGCCTGTTCCAGGAGGAGCTCGACTGCCCGGAACATTTCGCCGCCATCGTCACGGCCGACAAGACCATGCGGGCGGTGTTCCATTATGTGGAAGCCATCGCGGAAACGTCCTGGCCGGTGCTTTTGACCGGGGAAAGCGGCTCCGGCAAGGAGCTTATCGCCCAGGCCATCCACCGGGCCAGCCGCCGGACGGGCAGGTTCGTGGCCGTCAACGTGGCCGGCCTGGACGACAACATGGTGGCCGACACCCTGTTCGGCCACACCAAGGGGGCGTTTACCGGGGCCTCCCAGGCCCGGGCCGGGCTTGTCGAGACGGCCCGGGACGGCACGCTCTTCCTGGACGAGATCGGCGATCTGAGCCCGCAGTCCCAGAAAAAACTGCTGCGCCTGCTCCAGGAGGCCGAATACGCCCCGCTCGGTTCGGATGTCTCGCGCAAATCCACGGCCCGCATCGTGGCCGCCACCCACCAGGACTTAAAGGCCCTGCAGGAGCAGGGAACCTTTCGCCGGGACCTCTATTTCCGCCTGCGCGGGCACATGGCGGCCCTGCCGCCGTTGCGGGAGCGGATCGGCGATCTGCCGCTTCTTGTCGAGCATTTCGCCGCCGAGGCGGCCAGAGAACTTGGAACGCCGCTGCGCCTGGACATGCCGGGCATCGAGACGCTGCTGGGGAATTACGATTTTCCGGGCAATGTCCGGGAACTGTGCCATCTCGTGCACGATGCCGCCCGCATGGCGGACGGCGCGGCACTCGGGCCAAAGCAGTTCCGGCGGGTGCTGCCGTTCGATCCGGCCGGAGCCCATGGCCCGGCCGCAGAGACGCCGGCAACGGGACTCCTGGGATTCGGCCCCCGTCTGCCGACGCTCAAGCAGGCGCGCACGCTGCTGATCGAGGAAGCGCTCCGGCGGGCGGGCGGCAACCAGTCCGTTGCCGCCCAATTGATCGGCGTGTCCCGGCAGGCGGTCAGCAAGTACAGGCACGCCTGCCCCGGGTGCGAGGGGCAGGATACGCCGCGCAGCCGGCTATAGTGCAACCAAGATTTTCAAAACCGTTTTGGGGCAACGCCGCCAAGCCCGCGATCAAACCAATGGCGGGCAGGACGGCATGGCGGCCGGGAGGGGACGCCATGGCTCTATCGCGGTCACCCGGCCGCCGCTTCTTGTGGTTGCTCGGCTCGCCAAGCCACGCCGACTGTAAGCGGCGGTTGCTGCTGCGGGTAGCAACTTCCCCATGGCAAGAATGCGGCTGGCCGGTCTCATCGCGTCAGCCAGCCGCACAAAACTCCTGAAATCCACTTTTTGACCAATGCACGGCGCCAATAATTTGAAAAGAATACTCAGGCACGGGAGCAAGCATCCCCATGATAAACACCATGGAAATCAGCGCGCTCACAAATGCGTTTCCCTTATGCATGCCCATTCCTTAAATCCATGTCCAAACAGTTGGCAAGCTCAAGCCGCCAGAAACGGCATGGCGATGAAATAGATCCCGAGAAGTGCGATCATTGCTCCGGCGGTTTTTCGGAACCAGGCCCCCCCGTGGCGCATTGTCCCATTTTCCAGCCAGCGTTGAACCAGCGCCGTTGAGCTGCCGGCCACCACGACAGGAAGGCAATGGCCAATTGCGAACAGCACAATGAGCACCACGCCGGTGAGGATCTTTTCCTGAATGGTGATGATGGCCAGGATGGGAGCGATGAATCCGAAGGTGCACGATCCGGAAAGGACGCCGTAGGCCAGGCCGAGAAGAAACGCTCCGCCAACGCCCTTGACCTTGAGCCTGCCCGTCATACCGCCTGAAACCGAGCACTTGGCGACCCCCATCATGTCCAGGGACACCCAGATCAGCACGGCCCCGACGAGGATTGTCCAGTATGGGCCGATATCGCCAAGCATTCGTCCAAGGAGCGTACAGAGAATTCCGATGGCTGCAATGGTCAGGAAAAGACCGGAGGTGAAGGCAAGCGCATACTTCGCGGCTTCCTTGCCGTGGATGATCCGTCCCTGTCCTGCCACATAGCCGACGATCAGGGGGATGGACGCCAAATGGCAGGGGCTGAAAAGAACACTCACCAGCCCCCAGAGGAAACAGCCCACTGCGGCAACAATGAGACTGCCGGTCATCCAGGTATTTATGGTCAAAAACAGTTGGTCCAGCACGCGATGTTCTCCCTACTGGGCCAGCAATTGGTTCAACTTTTCGCTGATCGCAGCTTTGTCCAGAAAACCCTCGTGGCGGTACGTTTCCTTTCCATCCTTATCATAAAAAATTTGCGTAGGAATCAGCTTAAGCCCGAACCTTGCGCCCTGATCCCTGTTTTCCCAGACATCGATAAAAATAATCGCCGCTTTCCCCTCATACTCTTTTTCGACTTCCTCCATGACAGGCATCATCATCTTGCATGGTATGCATGCCTTGGCTCCGATATCCACCATAGTCACCATGCCTTTGGCAGGGACTTCCGGGATTGGCGCTGCAGATACAGACTGCGCAAGCAAGACGAAGAGAAAAGAGCAAAATACAATGCGTTTCATAAATTCCTCCTGGTTTTATGGATGGCTATCCAAGCAGCAATCATGCCACAAAAAATACTGCCGTATTATTAGCCGATTAAGCGAACACCCTCCCTTTGTTTTTTATGCTGTGTGGCAATTAATTTTACAGTACATGCACAACAGTGATTAATTAATTGGCATGAATACAGCAATTTCATAGTGCTTCACTATAAAATAAACCTTGCCAACAAAAATTGCGCCAGGTCCGTTACATTCAATTTGACGAACATGGCGGCCAGTCTATGGGTACTGGTCGCCATGCCGGCGACGCACCAAGTCCGTCGATAGCATCCGATGCGGCTTGGTCTTCATACAAACAAACCAAACCTACTTCAGCCAGGAAAGGACGTCGCTTTTTGACGGGACCTTGCCCACCACTTTGACTTCGCCATCAATGACAACCGCCGGGGTCGAAAAGACGCCGAAACCCGCTATTTGCTGAAAATCCGCAATTTTCTCCACCGTGGCTTCAACTCCGGATTCCTTGACGGCCTCCAGGACGACTTTTTCCGCTTCCTTGCATTTGGCGCATCCGGGACCAAGAACCTTGATTTCCATAATACTCCTCCGATGTTGTCGAGGTGCGAGTAACGCAGCCCCTTAGACGATGGCGTTGAAAAGATACCCCACAACCAAAATGCCCAGTCCGACTACCCCAGCGAAAACAAAGATCAATCTTGGTTTCAGCACCTTTCGCAGGATGATCATCTCGGGCAGCGACAGCGCGATCACCGCCATCATGAACGCCAGGACCGTGCCGAGCGCCGCGCCCTTGCCAAGGAGCGCTTCGACCACCGGCACAATTCCCGCCGCGTTGGAATACATGGGGATGCCAATGAGGACCGCCGCCGGCACCGACCACCAGGCGCCCTTGCCCATGATCGAGGCCATGAAGCCTTCCGGCACGTAGCCGTGGATGCCCGCGCCAACGGCAATACCAATCACAACGTAAATCCAGACCTTGCCGACGATGTCCTTAACGGCATGAAATCCGGCTTCGATGCGGTCCACCCAGGTCTGTTCGTCCGGGGGAAGAACCGAGGGGTCGGTCCTGATTTGCATCACCCAATCTTCGATGTACGGCTCCAGATTGAGCTTGCCGAGCACCCAGCCCGCAACAATAGCCACCCCCAAACCGGTGCCAAGATAAATGGCAGCCACTTTCCAGCCCAGAAGTCCATAGAGCAACACCAAGGCGATTTCGTTGACCATGGGAGCGGAGATCAGGAAAGAAAAAGTCACCCCCATGGGCACGCCCGCTGTGACGAAACCAATAAACAGGGGCACGGCCGAGCAGGAGCAAAAAGGCGTTACGATGCCAAGCAAGGCCGCCATGACGTTTCCGGCTGATTCACGCTTGCCGGCCAGGACGCGTCGGGTGCGTTCCGGCGTAAAAAAAGAGCGTATGACGCCCACGCCAAAGACCACCAGGGTCAGCAGCATGAGCACCTTGGGCGTGTCGTAGAGCAAAAATTCGACGGAGTCGCCAAGATGGCTTCCCTGGGCGATCCCCAGGACATCATAGGTCAGCAGGCGGGAAAACCCGGGCAGCATACCGTACACCACCCACCAGACGACCAGGGCCGGCGCAAGCAGCAAAAGATAGCGGACAAGCTTCCCGTTGCGCATCGTCGAGCCATCGGCCCCGGCCTCCTTCGCACAACAGGTTTTGCATTCAAGTGGTTCCATGAAAACATCTCCTCAATCGCCGCCTGAGCGGCCGGGCCGCCGAAGCGGCCCGCAAGAGTCCCTAAAGGTCTTTCAAAGAGAAACGATCACGCCAAGTTGGCGAAATGCGGGGCCACGGCCATGGCAGCCGTCATCACACGCTCCTCGGTCACGGGGCTTTCCCCTTTTTGAAAACCCAGGTCGGCCAACTGCACATGGGCGAAGTTGGTGAATCCGGCCTCTTCCAACGACTTGCGGGCGCAGTTGAGGGGACAGCCGTCGATGGCCACGATCTTGGACGCCGCTTCCGTGGTCTTGAGAATACCGCTGACCCGACCGCCGATGCCGGCCAGACAAAACATCCTGGCCACGCCATCCGCCGTGAGTTTTCTGGCGACTTGATCGGCCAAGGCCCCGACGTCAGCCCCGCCGGAGCAGGCGAACAGCAGTTTGGGGGCGGCGGAACAGCAGCAGCTTTTTTTCTCGGACATGGATTTGTCTCCAGTTGTTTGCCAAGACGACCTCCTGAGAAAGGCAATCTTGACGGTATTTGTATATTTTGCCAAATGACAAAATATTAGCGCAAAAAAAATTCCCCCCTGTCCTCTTCTGACTATTCACAGGTCGAGTGCGAACAGACACGTTGGACGCATGCGAAGAGCCGCAAAACGCAGATTGTTTTATATTTGGCAAAATAGCCAAAAATTAGCCCCTGTCAAGCTCCTTGGCGTAGCGGGACCGGAATTGATCGTCACTCAACCGAAAACGCACCCCGGGCAGTATTGATTCGAAAAAAAATGGCGCTGTCAATAAAAAACAATACAATGCCGACACGCCTGCCTATGCAACACTCCGAAAATTACAAAATTATCAATATTCTACAGCAAATTATTGAAATCATGCCTCTATCGTCGCATTCAAGGCGGCCTCTTCAAGTTTGCCGATACCCAGTGCTGCATCGCAGTAATCCTTGAGTTCTCCATGCTCATCTTCCTGTCCCATGCATTGGAGTAGCCCCATACTCCACAAACAATCTCCGCAGGGAACTGTTTCGCCGTAACAGTCATTTTCAAAATCAATGCAGTTTATGTCTTCACACGGATACACATTGCAACCAGGGCAATGCGGGTATCTTTTACGCATAACGTCAGAGCGAAACGTCTTATATGCCGAACTGTTCCATATTGTAGACAACGAGTCCCGAGACAAATCTCCAAAGACTTTGTGGGCTACTTGCTTCTCTCTCCCATAGAAATAGCAGTTAAAACTTCTCCAAAGAAAATGACACGGGGACACCTTCCCATCCCAGGCAACAAACGCACCCCCTTGCTTGACTCCAAAACAGGCGCGTCCGCTGATTGGCCTGACAGACGGCAGAACAAGCCGGAGCCCAACTTCACAGGCAACGGCTTCTGCCTTACGGAATACGGCCTCGACAGGACCGACATCATCGCCATCGGTCAGATTCGCAATATGCAAAGGGATATCGTTCTCAAGCGCCTGGGACACCATCCGTCGAACAAAATTCACCAACCCCAGGTCTTGCGGCGTCTTGTGATACTTCCACAGCACATTGAAATATTGTGCAAAATCTATCCCCTCTTGCCGCGCCCTGTCAGACCAATCCTTGTAAAAATACTTGGCCGCATTTGTATTGATGCCAAAGACCGTCTGATTCGCCAGTGCAGAACTAAAAGGCAAAACATGGGACACGACAAGCCTGCTTACGCCACGTTTGGCAAGCCAGACAATGATCGCAGGAAGTTCAGCGATGTTGTCGCGCATGACAACGAACTCCGCGCCGACCTCCAGCGTGTTCCCCGGGTGTTCCTTCTTCGCTTCAGCCAGAGCATTCAGGGCACGTTCAACATGCCCCAGACTGCCTCCTCTGCGGACAGCTTTGAAAAACTCCGGGGAAGTCGAGTCCACGGAAAGAAAGATTCTGTCCAGCCCGGCCGCAACGAGCGAAGAACCGCGAGCCGTGTCGACCAGATGGCCGTTGGTTTGAAAGCCTACCCAGCTTTGGGCAGGCATCAAGCGCTTGCCCGTTCGAATGAATTCTTCGAGCAGAGGATGCAGCAGAGGTTCGCCTATGCCATTGAGGACCAGGGCTTGAAGGTGCTTAAATCCTGGCGCCAACGCCTTGAACGTTTCTGGAAGCATGTTGCCGTCAATTGACTTCGCAGCTCCAGATTGTTTCACGCATATGGCGCAACGAAGATTGCACCTGGACGTCACCTCGACAAAGAGTCGCGAGGGACGATCAAGCTGCGACAGGTCCTCGGGCGTGTCGTCAATATTTGTCATTACATGCCTCGGTGGACAGCGTTTACAGCCAGAAAATGCGCACGTTTTCATGTTACCGCTCAGGCGGACAGGCGACATGACAGACGCCGGTCGGCGTTTCCACCGCATACGGAAAATACTTGCGCCGGAAAAACAGCGCGACATTCACAAGCGCAATCA
>Ga0310040_1001463_pt1 | contig 17117 bp, 21 predicted proteins | sample EPASupsiteHSE623_FD_200237 | JGI IMG/M metagenome (GOLD analysis project Ga0310040, IMG submission 200237) | Bioremediated contaminated groundwater from EPA Superfund site, New Mexico - Sample HSE6-23 (v2) (version 2) | ecosystem: Environmental > Aquatic > Deep subsurface > Groundwater >... | reverse complement strand
TCGCACCCTCGGACTGAGGGGAAGAGCCTATCGAGATCCGACCCCTACTTTGAGCAAACGATTCAAAGCAAGTTAGATCGATGACGTAGGAAGCCCTGCCCCTTCAGGGGCATGGGAGGAAGTCACAACCAATTTTAGACTCGTGGTTGGCTATGATATCTCATACAAGATAGATATCCCCGACCCCAAAGAGAGAGCTGAATTGGCATTCCTGCTGAAACAATATGCAAGAAAATATGAGTCTGGTGTATGTATAGGGGTAATGGCGCGCGACTCGGTGAAGATGGATGAGAGCCTTGTGACGATATCCTTGGAAAAGTCGTATATCGAACTTCTCTCTGGATTGCTACAAAATGAGACAAGAGAAGAAGAATACATAAAACTCAAGGATTATCTTGACTACATCATCAACGAATGTGAGGAAACTCCAATCGAGAAAAATCTTCACCATCAAAATAGATTCGCTAGCGGCAAAGACAAAATGAGATAGAAGAGGCCTTAACTTTTCTTCAAGACACGCGCGACGTGCTCCCTCCACCCCTCTTCGGGCAGCTCCCTGCACATATCGCAGCTCACCTTCTTGGCCCGGCATATCTGGTACGCCGGGCACTCGGGGATCCGCTCCGATGTTGCCTTAAGACCCTTCGACAATTGCAGTCCTCGCAATGAAGATCTCGACTTCTTTTGCAATCGTGGCGTGCGCGTTCGTGAACTTCAGTTGGTTGATCGTGGCCCCCAAAAGCCCGATGTTTCCAGGACCGATGAGCATCAATGGGCCGTCAAGGGTACGAACGGTTACAATTTCATCGACCTTGAATGTCAAGCTTGCGTAACCTCCGACTGCAGGGGAATTAACTCTGATGAAAATGGCCTGGATCTGTTCAAGCAAACTTGGCTGCACGTCGACCGTGGTCTCGACCGAGTTTGGTGGAATTGTGACTATGATGTGGTCGCTGCCCTCTGCATTGAAGTGGTCGCTTGCATCCAGTGTCTGCCCGTCCGCAATCGAAATATCCATGTTAAAATCTACTTGCTTCGTAATACAAATCATCTCCTTGAAAATGATCGCTAAGCTTCTGTCGGGTTGATGTCGCCTGGTTCACATCGCTCATCTTCATCAATGGCTATCGACTGTCCAAAGCCGCTTATTGTCGAGCCCTTGCAGGTTATCTCAAAGCTGGATACATCATCTATTCCGGAAAACGCACTGCCCGTTGTGTAGTCAATATAGATGTACTTGACCAGGTCGGCGAACTCCAGCTGATCTCCAATCTTGTAAGCCCCCAGGGCAGCCGTCAGGGATGCCTCGATGCTCGCCAGCAGCCCGACCTCGGGTGTGGTAGTCAGCACCAGCTCAAGCGCAATATCCACTGCCTGGAGCTCTGGGGCCACCCACAAAAATGGATATGTGCCAAGGCCCATGAATAAATCGAACGATAGCGCCCCAGCATACGAGGATGATAGAATTTTGGCCGCCAGTGCATCCTCTGCGGCCAGCGTCGCTTTGGCCGTGTAGCCTGCTACACTTCCTGCGGGGAACGTGATAGTTCCATTCTGGTTGACTCCTCCAGGAGTCTGGTAGACGAAAGGCACCACGGTTTCCTCGGCCAGGAACTGCAGAGTCCTCACCCAGACCTGCCCGCCCGAGCAATCCCCGATCTGGAAGGAGTCGGCGGCATCCCGCAGACTCGCGCCCAGGACTCCAGGAGCCGTGCAGCCGGCTGCCAGGTTCTCCTCAATCATATCACCTATAGCAGCCTCCGGTTCAGCAACCCCTCCTTCAGAGTCCACCACGAGCAGCACGTCTCCCTGGCCGAGAGTCTCGACCTTAACCTCCCGCACGCCCTCGACGCCGGCCACGTGCTCCTGCACGAGCGGTACGGTCGCCTTTCCGGTTACCCAGATGGTATAGAGAGCACGTTTGCGCAGGTCCTCGTCCGCTTCCTGGTCCGTGCCGCCTGTGAAAGGTGCATCGTTGGTACAGTTGGTGATACCTATTATGGGCGTGAGGATGATGGTTATTGTGCCTGTGTCCACATTGCCGTCGTTGCCTGCGTTCAGGGCCTCAGCGGCAGCATATGCCGATGTCGCGCCCGTTAGTAGGGTTGTGGCTTCTGTGGTCTGGAACTTGATCTGTTGCCCGTCCTCGCTTGTCATGGCGCAGAGGGTGCCTGCAGGAATTGTAATGTCATAGGTGGCTGCCGTGCCCCTGGAGAATTTGAGTGCGCCTGATGCTTTTGTGCCCGCGTATCTACCCTCGGGCAGCATGGCCAGGACGATGGCCGAGAGGGCGGATCCCGTGGCCGTCAGGATACTGGAATCCTCGACTTTCTTCTTCAGCAGCTGCAGATAGACCCAAAATTGCGACGCCACCGCCTCCGCTAGGATGGAATTGAACGTGGCTTTACCAGTATCTTTTAGTGCGGGGTCCCTGGACTGAATATATGAGATCCAGTCATTGTAGATGTCAGTCGCTGACATCTCTAAGAATGAAGCGAAGTCTACGACCATGAAACCTCGGATCTAGGTCATCCCAAGATCGGATAATGCCCGGGCAAGCTGGCTTTGCAGGGTATTGATAGCAGCTGCATTCCCGATGAATTCTACGGTATAATTTCCGATGTTGGCTGAAACATTAATCTCCCCTCGTGCCACCACAGTAACACGAACGTTTGAGATTGTGAAGTCATCCTCGGGGAAAACATCGTTCTTCAACTCCCTTTCCACCTGTCCCTGGAGGTCGAGGAGCTTCGAGTAGGTCATCGGCTCATTAATGTAATCTCGTATGCAGCAGCCGAAATTTGGGAAGAGAGGCCGTTCGCCTTTCTTCACGGCCAGCCAGATTCCCAGGCGCTGCATGATGCAGTCGGTATAATCGGTATTACCTTCTTTGTCCGTGATGGGAGTAACGCGTGCAATATCTCCCGAGCTGGTTCTATTCGGTGATAGCTGACCATGGCAGCGGCAGGTGCCGTTGTCGAAGGTCATGTTGAGTTGAATGTCTCCAAAAAGCATATTAAGCACCTGAGGCTCTCTCCTGGTCGACCAGGCACAGCTCCTGGCGGCGAAGATTCCGCAGATTTTTCTGATCAGCTCCTGTATCAAAGCCGAGGGCGGATTTCTGCTTGAGCTGCTGCAGCATTGCAGCCTGATCCCTGGTGATATTCCGGCGAGCGGCCCGGACGTGCTGCAGCATGGCGCTATGCATGGCTATCTGGCCTTCTGGGGTTGGCGGTAGTTCGAATTTCATAGAGCCCTCAGGGCACCGTTGACATCAGCGTTTGCACAGCCTCGCGGCTCTCGAATCCGACGCGCAGCCAGGCAGGCAGTGGGTTATCCGCGACCCGAAGAACGCGCTCTGCATCCGGTGCCGCATCTGCCGGAGTCTCGTCAATCGTCAGAGTATCGTCCTGCAGATCATGTATTGCCTGTAACTCAGCAAGTGCCCGCTCTCGGTGCTCTGGCATGACAAGCAGGTGCTGGAAGTCCTGCTTGGTGGCGACTATTTGGGGATATCGTCTCATTTTAACCTCACGAAAACGTATAATGGCGATTTATTTTCTTGATAGTTGATAAAAATAAAAAGCTTACTTATAACGTCTATTGATGTTCTCCCGATGGATCGGAGTTTCGATTATCCTTTTATCAGACCAACCCTTTCTCTTGCGATTATATATCGTTGTTACTGGTATTGAAAACTCCGAGGAAGCTTCTTTTGGCGAATACTCTTTTCCGCCAAAACGAAGTATAATATTATCTGACTTATTGTTGTTTTGTGCCGCGTAATCTACCCAATGACAATTCTCTCTGAAGTAATCTTTAGAGCCATCGATTCGATCAATTGTTTTCCCTTCTTGATATTCCTCGTGCATGTCCTCGTAAAAATTCTCAAACGACTGCCAACGACTGCAATATTTTATTCCTTTTCCGCCATAGTATGCATAACGATTAGACTTGGGGTTATCGCATCGGGTTTTCATTGATTGCCATATCTTATATAATTTTGATTTACTTTTGCCATGCTTTGTGAGAGACTCTTCTAACGCGCAACCACATGATATTGTATTTGCGGTCGAGAGAGCGCTATAGATCACGATGGTCTCTTTCCCACAATCACATTTACAAAGCCAACGAGCCCTGCCATCTTTATCTGATTCCAGTCTCTTGATTGCAATCAGTCTGCCAAATCTTTTTCCAGTGGCGTCCTTGTATCTTGTCATGAAACGATATCAGTCGTTAAGGTATATAAGCGTAACTGCAATTATTGCAGTTACATCTTTACACCTTCCAATTGCTGCTGGTGAGCAGTTACAACTCGCTCAACCTATTACCGGAGTGCGGAAGTCGCACTCCGAATAACCTTTACGCGGGCTCCGCCGCGAACCGACCGCCGATATCCGAAGTCAGATACCAGCGAGGGTAATACGCAGCCCGAGACCGCGACCCGCAATACGCACCGCTAATCCAATAGCCGCCGGCGATCAGCTTGATATCCGCATCCCCCGCGGTGCCGCCATAATTATACAGCGACCCCTTTGCGCCCGGCAAATCATACCATCCCCATCCGGCTGTCACCGGGGATTTATAGCTCTGCTCATTTAACCACTGCCAACTCGCCCCGCAGCAGTCCTCGCAACCGATATTGCTGACCATCCTTCTACCTGCGGTATCTACGTGGCCTCCTGTCGTTCCTGGGTCAGTCGATCCGCTGATGTTAGTCTCTTCATTCGATCCCGCGGCGATCGATTGAAACTCATGATCTCGCAGAAGCCTACAGCCAATAGCAGAGAAATCAGCAACAAAATCCAGCCAGTTCCGCGTGTCAGAGATCGTACCGGCGTATGCTGACGCAGTGGAGCCGCCCGTGCCGGATGCAAGATAGATTGCGACCCAGATTTGGGGGCCGTTCAGAGAATCGAAAGCTGTCGCACCCGCCCACACCAGGCCCCGTATGAAGCCCGCACGTGGCCGGTGCTTGAGGTCCTGGATAGATCTCGGGAGAATATCTCCTGTCAAGTATCCTGTTAGTGAGTGGCCTGAGATTGTCCCGACCCCCGCGCAGAGGCAATGGAACGTCCCAACCTTGCGACTGTTCGCGGCTGTATATCCAGAAGGATATGTAGAATTTGCGCTTATCAGTATCACAGGAGCCAAACCTGATGTTGGCTGACATGCATATATGTAGAACTGCATCCCGGCCCGGTTCGCGGCTGTGGCATAGCTTGACACGTCCCAAGACGCAGATACATCCAGATCGATCTCTATCGGGGCCGTCAGGAAGTACGTTTGCGACCCGATGGTTACTGCCATCTGCAGAGGCGATGTCAGCGTCCTCCTATCGGCTGCCGTGGAGTTGCCTTTCGAATGCCATGCAGGCCCCTGAGAGGGGCTGCGTTCGTAATAGTCTGAAAAGATGCTCATGAATCTTAACCTCAGTTACAAGCCCACTACTTCAGTCATGGGTAGTTGACCCTACATCACACCACTTAATGGGGCATCCAGAGTGCCCCGCACGGAGAGGTCTCCGGTTATCTCGACATGGCCATCCAGCACAATTCTGGGCGATTTGAGTTTCATCTGGCCATCCGCAAAAATTTCCACTGATGCGTCAGCCACGCCGTTCCATAGATAGCAATGGCCGTCTGCGCCCAGGAATACCTCGGCCCGCCCCACTAGGCCAGTTGGATCTAGAGAGGACCTTAGGCGCACCGCACCGTCCTTGTAGCCTCTGACCAGGCACATCTTCTCGATGTTCACTAGGTCCCAGGCTATCTCTCCGTAATCGTCTGTATGGCTCGCATCATCCGGAGCGACTACGATCATCCTGGAGCCGTTGGCGACATTGGAAGCGCTCTTGACTTCGATTGTGCCCTTGGGTGCATGATTTATGTAGCCCCTCAGGACCCCTGCCACAGCTCCATGCAGGTGGAATGTACCGTCGTGGTCCCAATATTCCACTGATCCGCATTCATGGTGAAACTTCACCCTCTGGGGCTTATCCAGCTCCGTGGGGCTGATATCAGAGAATACCTTCCACCAAGTGCCGCTCTGCAGGTCATCCAGGCACGTGCAGGGTGCGAGCTTGTCGCAGAATGGCCTGGCGTGCCCGTAGGGGCAATCATGCATGGTGATATAGTCTCGGGTCTTTGGCCACCACTTGAAGCAGTCTGGGTGCTTGGGATATTGAAATGCCACATATGCTTTTGTATGTGCATCTAAGAGGGGCTGCTCCCACGGGGCCCTCTTATGGACGATCTCCTGGTGTTCCGAGGTGGCCTCGGACCTGCAGATGGGCTCCTGCTGGGCAGACGTGACTGACCCCAGCACGATACCCTCTGCCTCGGTCAGCCAATAAACTAAAACCATATCGCCGATCCTGGGTGTCCAGGGATCGCCCTGGAGGAGGCCATGATAGTGCTGCAGGCAATTTAGCCGGGCGCGTTTGATCGTGATTGCACCGCCGGCGTCGTCCAGTGGCACATCCACGAGTTGGACATCGACTACGTTAAAATTTACATCCCCCGCTCCGCCTTCAAAAGGATCGACATGCGGATAGACATTGAACACCTCACACCGATCCACCATACCCTTGCGGGAATCTTCGCGGCGGCTGCTATCGATGTTTCGGTCTCTGGTACTTACGACCATCAGATCCCCCCGATTACCGGCCATCCGTCGCTGTTTATTTTGTCGATGTTCTGTTTCAATGTCTGAGAGTACCCGGCCCGCGGGAATACCTCATAGTAGCCAGAGGCCCAGTAGGTCATGGCTTCCAGCTTGTTGCAGAACATGCCGTCCTCTGTCGTGGGGTTGTAGATCAGTGTCCAGGACCGATCATATTGGAGTGTTTTGTAATCTTTCTTGGTGGTGTCCTTTGCCTCTGCAGACAGAATGGCAACCTTATAGACATCCGCCGACAAGAGAAGGCGCGTAGTTGGTTTGGTCATGTCTCAACAATCCCGGGATGTGTAATTTTCGGATCAGAGTAGAAATTCGTGGCATCTCCCGCCAGCGGCACGCCAGCATCCCGGAAGTTTGTAGCCACGTCGAGCGTACACACGAAACCACCATCTGCAGATATATCTACCACTCGCTTTGTGACTATTCCCATTACATCGTCCATGCTTGCCTCCTCGGCCCCGTCGCACTGCACGGGCGGAATGCTGCCGTTCCAGGGTTGATACACCACTTTGCTGAGGAGACCGGGCGCTTTGCCGACCACCCTAATCGTCGGAATGTCCTTATACTGTCGGTACCATTGCAGCAGGTTATTGGCGATTTTTTGTGCACCCTCCTGCGTGACATTTGGCACATTAACCGCAGGTGCCCTCATGATGCCGTTGTCCTGGATATATACCCAGGCAGTAGCGAGATCATCGCGGACATCCGCGGAGGCATATACCTTGTTGTGCAGAAAAATCTCAGATCCCGGCTGACTGGGATCCGGGCCATACGAGCCGCCAAACACATCTACGTGGTTACAGTGGCCGACCATGTTTGCGGCACTGGAACCCCTTAAAAGCGTGCCTGTCAGGTCAGAAAATCCACGGACGTCTGAGGCCGCTATGAACCAGAACTCATCATTCTCATCAAAGAAATAGATGCTCTGGGCCTTCCAAGCAAGATCATACAAAACGACATCAAAATCTTCCTGTGCGGTGATTTCATATGTTTTATTCGGATTGTCATTATTATATGGGTAGATGTGCCGCGGTCCCGTGTATCCGAACATCGTCAAGACATCTTCGACTATCGGTTTAATGAGGGGCTGTTCCGCCCACGTATGAGGCTGCACGCGGGAAGTCATGCCTCCCTGCGTACATGATCCCTCAATTTTAAGATAAAGCTCATCACACTCTGCTTTTTGGATCTCTCCTACAAAGATGGTCACGATGTTTTGTGCCGTCTCTTCGCAGCCCCACTTGGTAGAGATCATTCGCAGACTTACTTTGGTTTTTGGCGCTATCACGAGCCCCGCGGCTTCTCGATCAAGTTGCTCAAGCGATTTTGGTGCAAACGCCCCGAAGAACATGCCGCCTGGGTTGGCCACCACCAGATCATATGTTCCTGGAGATTTTGAGCCGTTCGCGCTCTGTTCGCAATGGGCTGAAATGAGATACCGAGAGGCATCGACACCGCCGATCATGAGTTCCGGCATAATATGCATGGCTCAGACACTTCCCGAATTTGCTTCTATGAAAGAAAGCTCAACGCTGTGGAAGAAGTCCTTGCTGCCCTTCGGCTGTTTGATGATCTTCTTTTGCAGATACATGCAGAGGCCGTCAGGCTTAAGGAACGAGTATATACGCATTGGCCCGGCATCCATTTCTCTGACCTTTTGAAGCGTCTCGTTTATGCCGCCGTCCGTGCCCATCAGGGTGTCGAATTTTACCGTGCACCCCCACAGGCCGTCTGGAATGGTGCATTGGGTGAGTGGCTTCTGACCCACCGTCTTGTGAACTATGATCTCAAACTCTTGTGTCCACTCCATCTCGGGGTTGGGCTGGCTGAGATCGGGGTGGGAAAAGTCCTTGATACCAAGCTCGACGTCACCTATTTTGACATGGAATGCCCGGTCATGGAGAGTGACCTGGGATTTATAAATATCACTAAGGGCGATGAGAATCAACTCCTGGAAAAATATTTAAGCTAATGAATCCAAAGGGCTTGTATGTTACGGAATGTTCTGATTGTGCTATGCTTGCTGGTAGTTCAGGGATTGGTTTTGGGAAATAATACCATGTATCCGCCAATCAACGATACAACTCCTGGATTCAGTGCAAAACCTGGTGGATATGATGCAACCCAAGTTTCTGTTCCGCTTGGGCCGTATCACATCAGCTTCTCAACTCGGTTAGAGAACGTCACGTGTGAGGGAGAATATCGAAAATCGGACTTCAACAAATCAGCTGGCAGTGGAAAGGATTATCGTATCTGCACCTACGACCTCGGCACGTTGCGGGTACTACGCAACTCAACTGCGCAACGCGGTAATGTAGGATCTGCGTATCCCACAGCAGAACTCACTTTTACTATTTATCGCTATGTTGCGCCGTCCTCGTATCCTCCAGAGAATCCAGACCCAAATGGCTATTTGAGATTATCGACATTCTACGATTCACCTACACTGAGCCGTGATATCAGTGATCCGGAACAACTAATCATCGATGGGAAAAGGGGAACATTGATGTCGTTTTGGTATACTAACCACAACACAAATGTTGTCTATCCCAGTGAAAGTTATGATCGGGTCGGTGACAGCGATTATATTGCTGCATATCAACCAGGCGATAAAACCTTCGTTGTTTTGAAAACCTCTGGTGTCGGATATGACAGAGATGTCGCTCTAGTGTTGCAGACTCTTCACATCACCGAATAACTCATTCAGCCCTGATAGTATCCAACCTGCCGCCGCGTCAGGGCTTCTAACTGATTTCTAAGCTGGAAGATGATCTTATCGGCGGCCTGGTCACCTATTTTAGTGGTGAGGTTATCGATGTCGCTACTTTTCTCGATTCTGTCAATATGGACATCAATGTTTACACTGCCAACCGATATGGGTGCAGCTCCTCCTGCCATCGAGCCGCCTGATACCATCTCATTGATTCGTTCCAACGTCGTCTTACCGCCCGCGACCACCTGCGCCGGGTCCATCTCTTCGCCGCCGTGGCCTATCAGGCTCCCTGATGCTGTGATCGGGCCGCCTCGGTCCATCTTAGGATAGTTGTAATTATATGCAGCCTCCGCGTTAGCCTGTGATAAGGATGGGTTCTGCTTGATCTGGTCAGCTATCCAGGCCACCTTGTCAGGCCTATCTTTGGCAGCCGAGAACGGATTACCAGCACTGTTATATGTATATTCTGACTTCTCGCCGAGAGATAGTTTCCCCCATTCATCTTCTGTTAGCCCCTCGTCGCCCTTCCAATAACGTTTTGTATCCGCGGAAACCGCAGTCGCTGGCACACCAGCTGTTGTTAATCCGTTCGCTACCGCGCTCGCCGCAGCCCCTCCAGCATCTTTCGCGGCCTTGGCCGGATTTTTCATAACTTCGGTTAGGGCCTTGATCGCGCCCGTAAGCTCGTTTATGCCCGGAATGCCCTCGAAGAAGCCCCCTGGTGTATTCTCATACTTTTCCTTCAGTTTGTCGAGGTTCTCCAGTGTCGCTGCAGAGACACCGGATCCAGGACGGCCTGCCGGGACACTGCTCTTTGTAGTGTACCACTGTTGCTCATCCGCGTCCCAGGTCACGCCCGCCTTCTCGGCGGCCTTGTCGAGCTTCTCCTTTTCCTGGGACTTCGTGATACCAAGGCCGTCTCGCAGCCAGGTTTGCATGCCCGTGATGAGATTCAGCAGCCAGGTGAAGAAGTCAATTATTTTCTGCCAATACGTCAGGCCGGTTGCGAATGCCTTATTTAGCCATGCGCTATTCACCCAGATCTTCCTCATGAAGTCCACCATGAAGAGCGTGAGCTTGACCAGCATCCCGATCGGCGATGCCATGGCCACCGCCTCCAGGGCCATCTTGATGGCTCCGCCGGAGTTGCCCTTCATGAACTGGCTCCCTATGTCGGATACCAGCTTCTTGGCAGACTCCAGCTGGGCAAAAATGCCCTTGCCCAGGCTGCTATTGGAGAACACGGCCCAGGCCTTGGATACCACCCCGAACTTCTTTTCCAGCACATAGAGTATGGCTATGAGGCCCACGATCGCCATAATAGCAATGCCGAGCGGGTTCGCCGTCATGGCTGCATTCACAATCCATTGGGCAGCAGCCACTGCATAAGATGCCGCTGTCTGAGCATATTGAGCCACTGACAAGCCTTTCACAAGGCTTATCATGGTGATGAGCCCAGGCACAAGACTGCCCAGAACACCGAGCAGCACTATGCCGCCGGTCGCTGCCCCGGCCAACAAAGTGCCCCAGCCAATGATAGGCCCAATGCCCGGAATAGATCCTATGGCGTCCGACACGTCCAGGATGCAATTCAGCACTCGATTGAAAACCGGCAAAACGCTATTGCCTATCGCGTCGGTCGACGCCTCCAACCTCTTGGAGAGTATGACATCCTGGCGAGACTCCATCGCTTTTTTTAGCGCGGCATCGTCTGGCGCTTCTGAGGATAGGCGGGCTAACCTTGTCATCGGGGAGTTGTTTGAAAACCCGAGGCCGAACTTGTCATTGAAAAAGGTGGCATTATCGCCAGAAAGCTCGGGCGCAGATATTGCGGATGCGAGAGCGGCAGCGTCCGCAAAACCTTTGCTTTTCATCTCCTCTTGATTGGCAAACCAGTATTTTTCAATATCCTCAGTACCCTTTTGGGCCTGTTCCTGATTGAGCCCGGGATTCTTGCTGAGGATTGTCTGGAAGGTGCTCACCCGGGATTGCTTGCCAGTTGACCAATCGTCCTTTTGCGCGCCCGCGATCCACTTTTCCGCGCCCTCTTTGTCACTGAGCTTTATGCCCATCATGTGCGAGCTTAGAACGGAATTGATGTAGTTGCTTGTAGTTTTTGATTTCAAAGCAGCCAATGCTCCGAATCCCATAAGCGCCGCCGAGGCTCCGACAAGGGCCAATCGGTACTCTGCGATGGCCGAGGAGCTGCTCTTCAGCCAGCCGGTGAAGCCTGCGCCTCCACCCGTCAAGAAGCTTGAGATTGAGCCCTTGAAGGAATTCATGCCCTGACCCAGATAGCCGGATGTTCCCCAAAATTGGGCCAGAGTCTTTTGCTTCTGGAACTCCGCAGATGCTCCTCGCAGGCCGGTTACTGCTGCAGCACCGAACGTCTTGCTGACTTGCAGGGCGCTGCCCAGCAGCTTCTGGTATTCCGTCAGGGGCGCAATGGCCTTGGATGTGATAGAGTTGCCGAGTGTGGAAAGATCCCGCGTGGCTGCGCCAGCATTTCTCCTGGCGTCCGCCATGGCTCGCTGGGCATTATCAAGGCCAGCAGTGTTCAGGCTGAGATTGATTTTGTTTTTGCCGAGAAGAGCATCTCTTTGTTTACGGATCTCCAGGAGACGATTTCCAATATTATCTTCTACATTTAATTTTATGGTGACTTGCCGCTCGGTCACGAGAATCTAGCCTCCTGTTCGACTACTGCCTTGATTTCAGCTTCCAGAGCCGCCCGGAAGGGAGCCTGCTTCTTCTTGATCTCTTCCATCTCTCGGCGGATTTCACCGCCTGGCTTCATGGCACGCTGCAATTTTCCGTAATTCTTGGAATACTCGATATCAGCATCCATGTCTTCACTCCCGCCGTTGCCTCGCTTCACGGTGCCGTTGCCCGCTTTTATCATGGCGTCCTCCATACCAGCCATGCTCAGGAACATGATCTGGGCCGTGGTGAGCTGGTCAAATGGCCCCAGGCCCTGGGCTGTGCAGGCTATGCGGGACCAGACGGCGCCCTCTTGGCCGAGAAAAAATTTTCAATTTCCTGCCACGAGCTTGTGGATGCTCCTATGATAGCCATGCCGATCTGCAGCACAGAAAATCCACGCAGCTCCTCGACCAGAAGAGATGTATTGCATTCATCGCAGCCTTTGCCATGGCATGAACAATTGGGATCCGGTATTATTCCAGCCTTGGCTAGTTCTCCCAGGAAGAGCGTGAGCTTGGGCGACATTGCTCCAGATGCCTTCAATATCGTCTCCTGGGATGGTGCCGGCACCTTGAGGGCCTCTATCTCTTCAGCAGCGAGCAAACTCGATGCTTTCTTTAGCAGCTCCTCAGGTGGTTGGGCAGATCGGAGAGCTTCTATATCCTCCTCCGAGAATAGACTTAGCAGCTTCTTGGTCAGCTCCTGCGAGGGCTGGGCCGCCTGGAGGGCCTTAATCTCTTCATCAGTCAGGTTTTGGGAATAGAGTGCCGTGATAGCTTCCTCCAGGGTGTATCCTGCCCTTTCCTCGATCCTGGCCAGCGTCATATCGGAGAGAGCGTGAATGCGCACCACGACGCCCTCACCGTACTGGGGGAGGGGGACTTCAAGCTCGTATCCGATGCCCCTGAGGGTCTTCTTCCGTGTAATGTAATTTCCCATAATTTAGCTCCTTTTGAATAGGAGCCTGCCCGCCCAGTTTTGCACTGGTTGAAGTTCGAACGAACTTTCGGCCTGCGAGCAGGACGCCTACTTTTTAATAATTTCTAAATAAAAACAGAATGGGGCTTATGAGAAAGCCCGTCAAATTGATTTGATTATTGTTGCTTTTCTAATTTTTCTGCATGATCTATTAACCTGGTGATAATGTCATCATAACTTTCTCCCTTTGAGCCATGCTTTTTCAAGCGATCTCTTGTTTCTGTCTTCAACCTGACGTTGGTATAACCCATATGACGTAATATCATGCAATTGTATTTAAGCTTAATTCACTTGCATAAGTGTTAAATACAATTACGTCCTATTACGCTGTATGAAGGAAATTAAGCTAACTCAGGGCAAGGTCGCCCTGGTGGATGACGAAGATTTTGAGTATATCAATCAATGGAAATGGAGTTTGAAACGAGATCGAAAAACATCTTATGCGCATCGTGCGACGTGGCCTGATGGTTGGAAAGGTCGGTGTGTTAGCTATACACTCCATCGGGTGATTTTGGAGTTCAATGGTGTAGATTTAACGAATCGATTCGTCGATCATATCAACGGCAATGGGCTCGATAATCGCAAATCGAATCTAAGGCTGGCAAATGACCGGAATAGTAGCCAGAACCGAAGTAGACGGTCCAATGCAGAATCGCCCTATAAAGGAATGTGGCGAGATGGGAATAGGTGGCGTGCTGCTATCGGAGTTAACGGTAAACGGGTAAATCTCGGGACGTTCTCAACAGTCGAAGAAGCGGCAAAAGCATATAATGATGCTGCGATTGAATATTTTGGCGAATTTGCCCGGCTGAATAAAATTCCTGTGGATGGGTCCGAAAAAGAATAAGACCCATACCACATTTTGTCAAATTACTTCGGTATTTTGCGGCTGAATCCGAAATCGATACTTGTCACAATACTTCCCTTATCAGGAAAATCTCTTGTGAACTTGTCGACTTTCGCATCCAGCAAGGCCTCGATGAACCCAAGGACTGAGACCGTGCTCTCGTCGCCGAAGTTTGCGGCCTCCAGATGCTTGCCCGGAACCTCCCGGATAATCACGTCAAAGTACACCGCCCCGCCTTCATCCTCCTGGTCTGTCAGGGCGTTTGTCAGGGCCAACATCTCGTGCGTGGTCAGCGCTGGCGACCTATCTACCAGGAATGATGCAAATGTCAGGGTTCCTGTGTATTTGTGCTCGTGGCTGACCCTGGCATAAGGATCTCTCGTGCCGCTTCCATACATGTCCTCATTGGTGAACGTTTTGTCCCACTTGATGCTGCGGGCCTTGAAGTACATCCCGGCCACGTCTATCAAGACATCTAAAGTGGAAAGGGCATAAAGCGCCTTTCCCGGAGTGACCGCATACTCAGAATATGGGTGGTATCCTCTTGATGTCATTCTCTTTTACCTCCTAAGCCGCCACCGTGTCAGAATAATAACCCACTCCTAACCACGTGTACACTCTCTCTATGTGGCCGACTGGCTGAATCGTTAAGCTTATGTCGACCGCATTATGGTCGCTCGCATTCGGCGTGACGGAAATGTCGAAGGTATCCAGCACCGACTGGTTGGTGAGCTGGTCGAGCAGAATATAAATCGAGTCCTGCATCCTGCCGAGGTTCGTCAGGGTCCTTCGTTCATTCAGGAACTTCTTGATCACCTGGTCGACGAGGATTACAACTTCCGCGATCGTCCTGACATCCACAGTCCGCTTGAAGTTATCATCCGGATCAGTGGAGATGCCCACATAGGGATGGATGCCGGTTTCTTTGACCAGGACCTCGACCTGACCATAGGTGAACACCTCCCTCTGAGTTTCGGTGAACTGGAAGAGCAACCCATCCACGCCCTTAAAGCTATTGGAGTTCGTGGCGGGCGACGTGCCCAGCGCCAGGGCCGCCTCCTGGCCGGCTCTCGCGGCTGCCAGGTTCCTCTCGGTTGATGATAGGCCGTTGCCGATCAACGTCATGAAGAGGTTATCATAACCCTCGGCAAAGTCCGCCATCTCCTGGGCAGTCAGGATAGTCTGACCGGAGTCCACGAGAGAGACAAATCCCTGGCAAGGCATTTTACCGCACGCGCCCCGGCCATTGGCCATCTTGCGCAGGAACGCATCCATCAGGGGCACGATGTCCTTCTGGCCGAGTGTGACCTCGTTCTGAGTCACGAAGATTGAGCTGGGGAAGATCGTGTTGCCGAGGTCCGGATACTCATAGAGAGCATTAAAGGCTGCTTCCCAGTCATCTATGGTTATCTCATCGCCATCCGATCCACCGGCCATGTTGACCGCAACGACATCACCACCAATATCCAGGGTCCTCTCGGGCAGGTGGGTGGCACCCACGACAGGATCGAAGGTGGCAATCGAGGAGTTATACATCTGGGCCTGAATTTGTGTCAGACTCATGAGATTGTTGTAGGTGGTCGATGTCCCATCCTCATCTTCGACTTTGATCTTCCTGGACTTGTAGCTGTACCGGAACTCAAGCTGATCGGCCCCAGTCGGCCACTCACCAGTGGCGAATGATACTTTTCCTGTCGCCTTGTCGTACTTGGCCTCTCCTGGGTCCGGTGTGCCAGTGTAGACAACGGTTCTTTTGACACCGCCGACTTTGATGTAGTTGGTTGCTATCTCGACCAGATCATCATAGAGCAGACTGTAGGGAGTTGTGCCGCCGTTGCCTGTGGTGATCTCCGTTTTCCTACCATCCAGGTCCCCGTAGTCAATGGTGAACCTGGGTATCTGGCCCCAAGCACCCGGGCCCGATGCATTGAGCGTGGCCACATGGTTGCCTGGAGTCTGGCTGTCGTTCAGCTCCAGGAGGGCATTTGCATATCCCTCACCAAGTACGCGCACGCCGCCAATCACGCTGCAGCCCTGGTCTGCAGCAGTCTCCATGCCCTCCTTCAGAAGGCCGGAGTAATATGTCGCCCGGATCTGCGAAGGCTGCGAACCCATACAGAAGAAGGGCTCCATAGCCGGGCCACGAGCTGCGGTTCCTATGCCTATGCAGACACCGCGTCCCGCCAAGACCGTTACACGACCGATTGATTCGAGCGTGATAACGTGCCTCAGAAAGTTGTATTGATTTCCAAGAACGATTTCCGCCATTGTCACCCCTCACTCGTTTACATCAACTTCGACCGACATGCGTGTGGCTCGGGCCTTGTCGAGTCCGTTCTGTTTGACCATGAGCTGGTATTTTTCTTGCGTCAGGCCAGCCTTCTTCATGAGGTCCGGATCGCCGAGAAGATCGGCTATCCTCATCGAAATTTTCTTTTTGACCAAAAAGATCACCTTCAAAGGTTAGTTATTATCAACAACAGTAGCAGTAATTCCTACTGCCAATTCGCGTTCTGATACTGCAATTGCATCAAATAAAATATGAGATTCGGGTCGGAACGATGTCACACCGAGATCGGTATGTACTGTCTTGATGTATTCGGCATCCGATATATCTGAAATCTCAAACTCAAATTTGAGATCCACTTGCGCCCAATAGAGGTCTCTTCCGTTATCGAGTCTCTCGGGAGCCAGTGGTGCCGAGTTAAGGATGTCTACAAACCTCACCCCGTCGATCCTGAGCAGTAGATCCCGCCTAGTGGCCAGACACTTCCTGATGAATGCCTCCCAAATGCGAGAGAGTTCATCCTTGTCATTGGTTCTCAGGACCACGTTCATGGTGGCTCCGTGCCACTGCCCCCAGTAGTCGTCCAGGCCTCCAGTCTCTCTATTCCTGACTGTGCGTATGATCTGGTTGCTTCCCTCGCTCGGAGTGCCCACCGATGAGAAGTAGTATGTGATAGCCGGGGCGATGAGGTCCGGAACGATGTTATCCGTTTCCACCAGTGGATAGTCGTAGCCCGCCAGGACATGAGGGATCCAGGCCAGGATAGTGGCCTTCGTGGCCTCAGGGATTGGGATCATTTAAACCATCCAGAAAAATATAAATATCAGTGGCATCTCTATATAGACTATATGAATCCAGAACAGGGCAAGTTCCGGAGCTTCCGGCCTCATGAATCTGGCCGCCAGAGC